>JAABUK010007484.1_pt1 | contig 15754 bp, 14 predicted proteins | sample 5559141 | NCBI WGS metagenome assembly JAABUK01 (sample SAMN10711869, study PRJNA513367) | rock metagenome | isolation source: Antarctica rocks | place: Antarctica: Victoria Land, Pudding Butte nord | collected 2016-01-03
AATGCATTTTTAAGAATAAGATAGTAGGGATTAGTAATAAAAATTTAGGCCTAAAAACTTTTCTAAAAATAAACTAAAATTTTACTATTCTTAGGACTTTTTTTTAGGTCCTTACTAATAGTCGGTACCTTAGCGATTCGAGTTGACTCGACCTGACTCGCTAAGGAATTGAGAGGTTTTCGAGTTAATACTAATAGTTGGAATCGAGTATTCGAGTCAATACCAAAGTAGGTACCGAGTATTCGAGTCAATACCAAAAGTTGATATCGAATCCCGACTCGACAGTCAGTCTATTTCTTTATATCTTAGGATATCGTATTCTATTTTTAGCTTATGTGGTATAGGTGATGAGGGAGGCATGACTACTAAATAGTGGAGAGGCTAGGGAATGCGCATACAAATTTGGTGGGGTTTCTCGGCGATAATCTCCGGAAGGACCGATTCTTATTCGGACCGCGAGGTACTTTAAAGTAGCTCACTTTATCTTGGCGGAAGATCTGCTGCCAAGATGCTAGCTCCTGAGTCTTGGCACCGCTACACCATTGCCCTCGTGGATAGACCCACGAACATGATGGACGTTCGCAAATGGTACAGCCGTAGATGAGTTTCGAAGTCTCATGCCGATCATCCTCAACCGTGAACGACATGAGATCCTCACAGCCTTTGGATGATGCCTTCCGATGTGCACAACGTCGAGCAAGTCGCAAATCTTCAAAAAGCACAAGCCAGAAGAGCATGGCTAGACCGTATCGACGAAGCTGAGGAAGAAAACAAGTCACACTTCTGGCACAACAATCCCGATCAGCTAATCACCAAATCCACAATCGAACCTGGAGCCTTTACCATCGGCAACGGCGATTCAATCTACTCATCAACCATCCTTCCAGCTCTCAAAACCGCTGAACATGAGATCCTGTTCGTAACTTGCTTCTGGGCTCGCTCAAAATGCCTTTCGCAGCTGGGTGAAACACTCATCGAGCTCTCCCAGCAATCAAGTAGCAGGCCAAACGGCACCCCCAAATTGCGAGTCCGCCTCTGTCTCTCATCCCGCTCCTTATTTCAAAAGCTTTTCCATACCTCCTCTTCTTCAGGCTATAGTTACCCGCCCTCGACTTGGGTTTCCAAACTTGGCTTACCGCCTCCTGAAGCGCTGAGTGGGTTGGATTTGGAAATCAAAAGCCTCTTCTTCCTGCCTTTCAGCGTTATGCATCCCAAATTCATTATTATAGACCGTAAGCGTGCTTTGATGCCGAGTTGTAATCTCAGCTACGAGAGCTGGCTTGAAGGCTGTATATCGCTGACGGGGCGGATCGTGAGTAAGCTGGTAAAGTTTTGGGATGAGACGTGGGGAGGGGAGAGTATGCCTGCTTTGGGTCACCATATCGAGGAGCACGCTCAGACAACGACGGAGATGTTGACCACTTCGCATACCATCACGCTGCTGCCCTCACCACATCATCGCTCACCGCGCTTTCGTCCGTTCGGGAGTATACCGCACCCGCCAGTGACGCCTTTGAATGCGTATCTCGAAAACGTTATAGCCACAGCTAAAACCGAGATCAAGATCCTGACACCGAATCTCACATCCAAACCTGTCATGTTGTGGCTTCTGGCCGCTCTTACAAGAGGCGTACATGTGACGATTATCACAAATCGTCGGATGATGGTGTTAGAACAACTGCTCACTGCTGGGACGCTGACGGAGATTTGTGTATGGACTTTCAAGCGACGGTACCGAAATCTCGTCGATGCGCAGGTTACTGATTTAGAAGATGGTCGAGGTACGAAGATTGGGAAGCTATCAATAGGTTATTTCATACCTAGCTCTCTATATGCGAAATCTCATCTCAAGTGCACGATTGTTGATGGGGAGATTGTGGTGCTTGGGAGTGGGAATATGGATCGGGCTAGTTGGTATACTAGTCAAGAACTTGGCGTTGCGGTTGAAGGGCGGGATTTGGTGAAGGGAATTTGGGCGAAGTTGGAGGAGGGGTTGGAGAGGGGGGAGGTGGCTGGGGTGGAATGGGTGTGAGGGTTGAGGTAGTGAGTGGGGCGGTGCGTAATTGTAGGAGTGATGCTTGGGTTGGGGGGATAGGAAAGCTCATGTGTGGATCAAAGCTGCGGGATGGCGTCCAAGGCAATCGTTGTGGCTCCTTTCATATCATTCTAATATACGATTTAAGATATGCCTTTTCCAAATTCTCGAAAGAGTCTCCAGCAGCGTATATTAGTTCTAGAGACAATGGTCACAGGTGAGCTACACTACGCAAGAGTCCAGCCAACTCTGCGTGACAAAAAAAGGCAAAGAATAAAGGAGATATATCATAACCACCAGTAACGATCAATTGACATGAACTCACGGCACCTCCAATTTGACGATGTATACTAGTGATGGTATATTGTAGCTTCAAAAGAAGCAGTTCACCATCGAAAGAATCCCAGTTCTTCTGCTTGACAGCAAGCTCGGAAAATCTTTCATTGGATCATGCTATTTCCCTATGTTTATCTTTGTGGATGAGATCACGGCGAGTAGAGTAAACTATCATTTCTACTAGTGCAGATGTTGGTGTCGATGAACTACTAGGGAGACTGATTGATGAGCAATAACAGAATGATTTCAGCTCGCTTGTTGGACTGCGAGATCTCATAATGGATGAGTCTTTGTAGACCATAGTTTGCACCTCGTAGTACTGGCATATCGTGATCTGAAATTCTGTGTCTGAGATAGAAAGGATTTGGGGAGCTTGCGGTTGAGCTTGTGAGAAAGTGCTTGAGAGGGAGTGATTTGGTTTTGGTCTAGTGGCCGTTCGGTGACTCAATGTTGAGGATATTCGGAATAAATCGAATGGCGCCCCCACTCTATCACAGGTACAGCTTTCGTCTCGCAGGCTGTAGGGAAGTATGGGTGTTGGATGTTAGGAGAGATTCCAATAGGAGTACCATGCACGTATATATGAAGTCCTGGAGGATAATTGAATAGAGTATAGACATACGAGTGAGCATAGAGGCTGATTTATATGATCACCGTGACAATAGAGTAACTGAAATGCCAGGATCCAAGAGAAAGGATTCCAAAGTTACCCGGTGGCAGTAGGCATCAAAAGTTGGAGGACTTCCCGGCTTTCGGGTGTCATTCTGGCGTCAAGCGCTATATTCTCTTCAGATGATCGTGACCATGCTAGAACTCTAAGATCTGCGTGAAGTTGTCGATAGATTATTCTTGATGGTCACGATCATGGTGGTCTGTTCTCCGCCGCGTAAGCATCCCGCCCTCTCGTATCAGGAAGTCATTCTCTGTTCACCAAGCCCGCTATTTTCATCAGCCAGTGCCGGTATCGACTCGCTCAGCGTGAACTCAAGCACGGTAGAAGCTAGCATTTTGTGGGCTGCCGTGGAATAGTCATCCGAGGGGGGCTTTCTTGCCTCGAAAGGGGAAGGTGCGGCCAAGGCTTGAAGTTATGGTTTATTCGACAATATTCTTGAACCCAATCTTTGGGAGAAGAGGAGCACCCCAGTATTCACTCTCATCCCATCTTCATCTCACTTGGTCATATTTGTGCTTTTCAGAACTTCCTCTGGCTTCTGACGACGCGAGCTAGGTTCTGAAATATCCCTTCCGATCAAAGTGATTCCAACGAGCTTCGACCTTAGCCCGGTACTCCAACCAGCAGCAACGATACTTCCAAGCATCACAACCACCCCAACTACCACCGTAACCTAGCAGGCGGGAACATTTTCGGTTACCCATTCCATCACGTCGACAGCTGATTTCTCAACCCATCTTGTGTTCTGGCCACATCTGCGAGCCTATCGTCCCTACCATACAGCAGACTCATTCTTATATAAAGATATATATCTATCCTCGGGCACATTGAACTCAGTATACGTCCTGAAGACTTCAGTATTCGTCTCAGCTAGGCCTTGGTAGGATTCCCTAAAACGAGTGTCTTGCAGAACTTGGTTTACAGCTTCGCTGTTGAAGTACTCACTCGAGCAGGCGTACCGAAGGAGAGCATAGACGAATACTGACAACAGCAACACAACCTACTTACACAAGGCGTTCAACGCGAGAATTGGTTCAAGTTAGAACTTAGATGCCAAACTTAATTCCATCTCTTCAAACGCGACTATACTCTATCATGAACACCTCAGTGATTACTCACGAGCGAATTTCACAGAACATGACCAGCAAGGCTAGTCCCCAGAACGAGCCGATTTCGACTTGGTTAAAAGTGGAGATGAAGGTTGCCGGAAGCGAAGACTTGCCAATACACATTGACACGGACATCGAAGACGACAACGACCCATTCGGACCACAGGGAAAACATATTCTGCTGACGGACGAAAGAAAGAGGATGATCGCCAATAAACTCGATGAACGCAGACAAATCCACAAGATCAGGAAAATTAGACGGGAGGAGCGGCGACATAGTAGACGAATGGGAGAAAAGGAGAAAAGAGCCCGTCAGGAATGGAACCGATTTTTGGCCACTCTGCCGACCGAGTTGATTCTGGAAGAGGTACGGCATACGGACCTGTACGATCTCCAGATCTTCCTATTGGGAGGTAAAACTATTCACAATGCTTTCAATGCAGCGGGGCGGAAATGGAAGCACTCCTTGGCTAGATTGCCAGTCGAGTTGATCCTGGAAGTAATTCGGCATACGCGCCTGGGCGATCTTCAGAATTTTCTGGTAAGCGGAAGGGCTGTCTATAACGTTTTTAGAGATAACAAAGCCGCCGTACCTCCCGGAATCGTGGCGGTGCAATACTCGGAGTTGAAATGGCTTTTTGGCAGTGGCAGGCGAAGATCAAGCGAACAGAAGCAGGCATTGAAGGATTATATCGGCACGCACCAGTTTCTTAACGATCCAAGAAAGATCTCCGAGATGTTCGACAAGATAGAAAAAGGTGAATTCGTTGACCGTGCGGCTATTAGTTGTCTTCGAGATGTGGAGTACGGACTCACTGAAGACGTAACTTACCACAAAGGTATAGGGATTGAACTGGCAAGACAATCGGCGCTATGTCTTCGAATGTTTTCGAGCTGGGAACAGCGTATTGAGGAAACGAAATCTGACCAGAGCCTGGGCGACGTGACCCTGGTGAGGGCGATGCCACTGGAGACTTGCCTCTGGCTTTATGAGAGACAGACTCCAGTCATTCAGGCCAATATTCGTGATGTGCTTGAAACAAAGATCATATTTGTCATGAGAGTTCTCGATGCGTTGCCACTTGAACCTGGAGAGTTGGGTGACCATTCGTTGATGGGTCAGGAGACCAGGGATTGGATCACGCGCTACTACAGTCCAAAGAACGTCGGCCGTAAGATAAAGATGGACAGTATGGGGCAATGGATCTCAAAGCTGGCTGCGGGTTACATTCTCGATGTTCTACTCCCGGCACAACCATGGCTCGGGCCAGACTTGTTGGACATTGCCGAAAACATTCGATTCGAGAACGGCTTCTTCATGGACGTTTTGGCCAAAGAGTTCACAGTCAGTGGGAGTACAGACGAGTTGTGGAAGAAGAGTAGGGACTTCGCGGAGCTTATAGGACTGAATCTGGGTAGATTATTGGAGGGTACAGAGGTGGGTGAGTATCTCGATAGAATAACGTAATAGACGATTCGTTCCACGGCCGGTCATTGATGACATCAATAGCATCGCGTAATACAGTCCTCCAATCTCGTGAATACGCAGTAGGATGCAATACTGGACACCGTTTGCGTAAAATGATATGCCACTGACTGTGCGGCTGCACTAGGACTAGCTCGGCTGATCTCCACGAACGGCAAAGACCCGCCCTGTTGGGCTGAGAGGATGGGACCCTGGGTAGCCCCGCTATTGGTCGAGACAGACACCCCACAAGGTTTCAACCACAGCTCGTAATTCCTATCAACACAGCTCGCTGGTCCAGTGCTTACTCCCGACACTCAGCTGATTAATTTTACGAATGTATAGAAGGAACTGCTGAGGGTCTTTGGTGCTGCCCGCTGATCTGGACGGTCCCCAATTTTACTGCTCTTCCTTGTCCTTCCCAAGCTCGCACCAGTCAGACGGCAGCGCGTATTGCATCACAGGTGGATCAATTGGAGAGGTTGTTGGGAAAAGCACTATTTTGGCGCAGAGCTGCTCAATCTCTATCATCCCAACCCTTCCGAGTAACGACTGAGGACACTGTCCCAATATGGCAGACCTCCAAGGCCGCAAAGTCTTCAAGGTCTTCAATCAAGACTTCATTGTCGACGAGCGCTACAACGTCACCAAAGAGCTCGGACAAGGAGCGTACGGCATAGTATGGTATGCCTTTTCCATCTTCATGAATAGATCTTGATGTTAATCACCCTCTGACTGTTGTGTACCTGCGCGCTTACACCTCAGGTTAGTGCTGCCACAAACAACCACACTGGGGAAGGTGTTGCCATCAAAAAGGTCACCAATGTCTTCAGCAAGAAGATTCTGGCAAAGCGGGCTTTGCGAGAGATTAAGCTCCTTCAGCACTTCCGAGGCCACCGCAATGTATCGTGACCAAGCTCTATATCTTTCGAGGAATGCTGACTGTGGACCTAGATAACGTGTCTGTATGATATGGACATCCCTCGACCGGATAACTTCAATGAAACTTATCTGTACGAAGGTATTACGATATAGATCTTACGGCATTGCAAAGTTGCTGATATGACCTAGAGCTTATGGAATGTGATCTGGCCGCCATCATCCGCTCTGGTCAACCACTTACCGATGCACATTTCCAGTCATTCATCTACCAGATTCTGTGCGGGTTGAAGTACATACACTCTGCGAATGTTTTACACAGAGACCTCAAGCCTGGTAATCTTCTAGTCAACGCAGACTGCGAACTCAAAATCTGCGATTTCGGTCTTGCCCGAGGTTTCTCTATGGACCCGGAAGAGAATGCTGGTTACATGACCGAGTACGTTGCGACGAGATGGTACCGTGCTCCGGAGATTATGTTGAGTTTCCAAAGCTACACCAAAGCCAGTAAGTGCATCCATATCCTTGAATGCACCGGCCAATGCGCTAATCTCATTAGTCGATGTGTGGTCAATTGGCTGTATCCTCGCTGAGCTGTTGGGCGGTCGCCCATTCTTTAAAGGCCGCGACTATGTTGACCAGCTCAATCAAATCTTGCATTACCTTGGCACCCCCAACGAGGAAACCCTGTCTCGTATCGGGTCGCCGCGAGCCCAGGAGTACGTCCGAAATCTACCCTACATGCCCAAGGTACCCTTTCAACGTCTCTTCTCCAATGCCAACCCTGATGCGTTGGACCTCTTGGATAAGATGCTAGCCTTTGACCCATCTGCTCGTATCTCAGTGGAAGAAGCACTCGAACACCGCTACCTGCACATCTGGCATGATGCCTCCGATGAACCCTCATGCGCCACAACGTTCGACTTCCATTTCGAAGTCGTGGAAGACGTACCTGAGATGAGAAAGATTATTTTAGCCGAAGTGGCTCGCTTCAGGCAGCAGGTGCGCGTGCAGCAACCTCAGCAGCATATGGGCGGACAGATGGGACAGAATGTACCTATTCCTGACAACGCGAACCAGTGGTCCCATGAGGATCCAAGGCCTCAAGAGGCTGCACCACCAGAGCAAATGCACAGTATGGGCTTGGAACAGGAGCTACAAGGGGGTCTTGATGCCATGCACTGAAACAGCCGAGCTTTGGATAGGACGACTCCCCCTCAAATATGCACGGAAAAATGATGAGTCGGGGGCGGCGCGCTCTCAGATTTTTGAATACCTTTCTTACTTTCTCAGCCGGATCTTTTGAAATCTGAGCTTGTCATATTGGATATCAGCCTAGATAGCTTTCTCTTCTAACATGGATTGCCAGATAACCCATCAGTGATCGTGCGATCAGCTCATACCCGTACTTATATGAGACGACAGTAGCAGTCATGTTCTGCAAGGCCTCAAAATTAAGGCACTTATATATGTTGCAGCCTTGGCGTTGCAGCCTTGTACGCAGGAGCTTGGCCAGAACTGAAATGTCTTGGCGAGGGGTAAAGTGGATTGTGCTAAGAGAATGAGCCCCATCGCCTTGCTGCCTCTTCACTCCTCCGCAATCCTCCCTCTTACCCTCAACACCATGTCAACCGCAGCCTTCTTTCTATCCCAGTAGCTGTGGGTTGGCAGTAGTCAACACTGATTTCTTACAACTATAAAAAAGTCCTCGTCAAGAGCGTCTGGATCACATTGTTGATTCATACTCTACCACAAGGTCATCACTGGTAATCCTCCGAGGCCAAGGCTGCACGCTTGATCTGTCAGACTCATCTTCGCCTCCGCTGCGACATCACGGAGAATCTAGTGTGAGACATGGCTTCCAACGGTGATATGGAGGGTAGGTCCCTCTATTTCTTCTTCGCAACATGACAGACGGTTCGGCGCCCAAGCTGGAGCGTCAATTTCATGCTGCTCCGCCTCAGACACGCAGTCCATACTGGCTAGCAATCTCAACATTCGTAACTGACTCTCTGCAACTCAGTCACCATCAGGATGACACCGCTTGGCCAAGACGAGGCGGCGAATCATAGACTCTTCAACATAAATCGTGACAAGAAAGAGGTAGAAATTGGCCGAGCTTCCAAGAACGCACACAAAGGTCTCACTGTAGGCTGTCACAATGCATGGTTCGACTATCCTATCCTATCCAGGACACATGCCAAGTTCACCGCTTCTCCTCCGCAGAGAGTAAGTATCTCTTCCTATCTTTACCGGTAAATTACTAAGCCCATGGGATAGGCGATCTATGTTCAGGACTGCGGCTCAACTCACGGGACATACCTGGCTAAGCAGAGGTTGAAGACTGGTGTAGAATATACTGTAAACAATGGTGATATCATCACCTTTGGCCAACGGGTTACGAGTGGAGCAGGTAAGCAATTGGTTGCTCAGACTCTTGATGGAACCACACTGATCTTATGCCCACAGTCACCTACCCAGCTAAGGAGTTCCGAGTTAGTTCGACATGGGATTCTCGCATGTTTGTGCTCCTGCCCAGGCGTTCCAAGTCTGAGACTGATACTTTCATACCTAGCCCAGCAGTACTTGCCCGCCTCCGTGACCTGGGACCAGCACACGTATTCAAAGTTCCGGAAGACTTCAACGACACATCATCCGAGTCATCACACGAAGGTTCCATACAGATCATCGAGTCAAACCCCCGCACCTTTTCCGTCCCGTCACACGATGGCGAATCTGATTCTTTGGATGATGACAGCGATGTGGAGATAGCTTCTTCGGTACAAGAAAATAACGGTAAAGATTCAGTAGCTACCACACCAGATCACGGACCTGCTTACAATGCGCCCATACTCGTCAATGAGGAGGCAGAGGATTTGGATAAAGCTGCAAATCAGAACAAAGTCCGTGGCCTAAACTTGCAGGGCCCTAGCATTACAAAGGTCCTGCTTAAGCGCCCTGCTGTTACTGGAATGTCTCAGCTCGATCCCATCGATCTCGAGGGTGACAATAACGCCAAGCAAGATGTGCCTGATAGCGAAAGCGATGATGAGGGACCCGAAATTCTCTCAATCCAGCAGTCACCAACGAAGACTGCTAAAAGCCCATCTTGGAAGGAGCATCAACCTGAGAGTGCGCAGGGCCACCCATTTACGGTAGCGGATAAAGAGACGGCCCTTGACAATGGAAATCGAGCCAAGCGCGTCATCCTTGAGACTCAGGATCATCTCTCTAGCGCACTTGGAAAGAAAATTGAGCGAGATCAGTCACCAGAATTGGCCCTTGAGTCTGTCGCTGGAGCCACAGATGGCTTCGATAGCACCGACGACGAGGGGCTCGATCACGACGATGGCTTCTCTGACTTTGATCATGAAGAGGACACTGTAGATTCCTTCAGCAAGCTCATGAAGTATACTCCTGGTCCCGTGGCCCCACCAGTGTCAAAGCCTCAGGTTACCTTCGAGACCAAGAAGCCACACGTCGCGCCGGTCTACGACATGCTAAGCATTAAAAACCCAAGCCTGCAAACGCGAAGCACTTTCAGGCCTGGCGGTTTCGGTGTCAGCATGAGTGACGCAGTCGACGTGAGCCAGCCTACTTACCTGGATTTTCCCCCACCATCTATGCAGCGAGCACCCAGTCCATCGGATGCAGCTTTAGCAAGGCACCCTCCGGGACCAACAAGCACATTCAATAGCTATCCTGGGCCTGGGGCTATCTATCAGAGTTCCCCAATCAATTGTGCTAATCCACAGGGGTTTGCTCCTGAAACCTCCAGTAATGCTCCATTACCATTCCACCACTACACACATCCTGCCGACCAGAGTTTTCACTCGAGGCCTTATAGTCAAGGCCCTTTCTACAACCGTGGTCATGATTCTCCATCTGAGTCTGGGGTGCCCTTCACATTCGAAGATGCTTTGTTCGAAAGCACCTTCGCCCATCCATCGGAGCAGGTCAGGGCTGCTGTAGCTCCGTCACGTTGCACTGCCGCCAACAATATTGATGACGACGCCAGGTTTGCTGCTGAATTGCAAGCCGAAGAGGATGCGTATGCGACTGCTGGACGAACACCAGCTAGGACTGTCCAACATTGTGCTCTGAGCTCGGAGTCACGCAAGGTTAGCGAAGGACAGTCCTCTAAGATTAACATCTCAAGTCTTGTGAACGAACCCCACACCGAAAACAGCCGACCTCTGAAGCGGAAAGTAGATGAGATGAGTGCCGAGATTAGAGATGAAGAAGATAATCATGCACTTCTGGCCGTCGAGGCTGCAAACATCCAAGCTATTCGACGGGTCAAGACTCATGCATCCGACGTGTCCAACGTTCAGCAAGAGACTCAGCTGCCCGACGCCCAGGCTAGGGATGTTCTCAATCCAGTGGGGGATCTGTCGTTGACACAAGATAGTGTACTTGAGCCGATCGTCGGCTCCATTCCAACACCAGCTACCGCCAGAATTGTGGAAGCGGAAGGACCTGCTCGTAAGAAAGTCAAAACTTCCGCTACATCTTCTAGAGGCATCGGCAAATTTGTCTCTGGTGTTTGTGTGGGCCTCGTAGGAGCCTTTGCTACGTTTATCGCCACCATTCCAGCCAGTGTGCGTGAGGAGGCTCTACGTGAGCTAAGCAATGCCGCATGAGAGGGATGACATACAAACGACAGGTTTCGCAAGTGGCTACACGGGGTGTAGCACGGCAAGAATTATGCAGACGGTTGCCAATGGCTGAATGTGAAATGTGGAGTTGAGGATTACGATGGGATATGTGTGCTCGGTGTTGGCATGGGATCAGGCGTCATGTATGCGGAAGCTTTCTTGAGCAGGCTACTCTTTACACGACATTTATCACCTGCCTCTTGTGTGCAATTTCGGAACAAATACCTACTGTGGATTAGAAGTTGCTAGCGCAGATACACTCACGGCATTGTGTTCAGGCTGTTGCCGAATACGTCATCGTAGTCTGCAGATTTGAAATCAAAGAGCTCCTCATTCACATCTATGAATGTGAACAATTGAACCCATTTTGTCCCAGACACACAAGATCAAAGCAAGCAATATGGCTGTCGAATCGAAATATGAACCAAAGGACATGGTGAATTTCCCCTTGGCATAGGCTCGCACATGCACCCATCCTCTCCTACCGTTTGCTGACTACAAACAAAGGTCTTCCGCCATCTTGGGCCAACCGGACTCAAAGTCTCCCTCTTCTCCCTCGGCGGCTGGCTCACCTACGGCGGGACGCAGAAGGGTAATGTCGTCAAGGACTGCCTGCAAGCAGCATGGGATCATGGTGTCAACACATTCGACACCGCTGAGGTAGCTTTTTGCCCCTCCATCTCCGCTTGGGAAAACCATATTGGTGCGGGGAACTGAATCAAAATCGGACAGGTCTATGCGAATGGGCAATGCGAGATCGAGATGGGTGATGCGCTGAAAGAGCTTGCGTGGCCGAGGGACGAATATGGTGGGTTGGCTTTCCATTCATTATGCTGTACCTTGCCGACCTTGCTGAACGACGACCGCTGACCTCGATACTGGCGAGTAGTTCTCATCACCAAGGTCTTCTTTGGCACAGGCCGCAAGGAACCTAATACGCGCGGTCTCTCTAAGAAGCATGTTGTTGAGGGGCTGAAAAGCTCGCTCAAGCGTTTACAACAACCTTATGTGGATGTTGTCTTTGCCCACAGACCTGACTACGCTACTCCTATGAAAGAGATTGTTGAGGGATTCACGCAAGCGATCCGCAACCTGAACCTTGCCTATTACTGGGGCACCTCCGAATGGTCTGCCGTGCAAATACAGGAAGCAACCCAAATTGCAGAGAGGTACAATCTGATCGCGCCCATTGCTGAGCAGCCGCAATACAATGCTTTTCACCGCGAGCGCTTCGAAGTTGAATATGCACCTTTGTATGATCAATTCAAATACGGCACGACGACCTGGTCACCGCTGGCTAGTGGTCTATTGACCGGGAAATACAACGACGGCATCCCCGAAGACTCACGCTTCGCTACGAACAAGAGCTTCTTCGAGGGAACAGTCAAGAGTCTGAAAGAGCCAGAGGGCCAAGCGAAGATTGAGAAGGTCAAGAAGTTGACTAAGATTGCGGAAAAATTTGATGGCAGCGCAACACAGCTCGCACTTGCCTGGACGGCGAAGAACGAGAATGTTAGCACAGTTATCCTGGGTGCTACGAAGGTTGAACAGATCATCGACAACTGCGGCGCGTTGAAGCTTTTACCCAAACTGACGCCGGAGATAATGGAGGAAATCGAGAAAATCCTCGAGAACAAGCCGGCGCCGCCGCCAAACTTTGGCCGCAGCAGGTAGGTGAGTAGATTGCTGCCTTCCTCTGCGAGTATAAGGGGCTGATTGGGATGGAAGAAGTATTGTCAATCAGCGCCGGGCGAAGCTTTAGATTTCGCGACACATTCATTACGAGATTCCTGAGAGTATACTTGTATATGAGAGAATAGAATAAAAGCATGTTCCTGAGTTCATCCCAAACGGTCTCCCGTGCTCGCTTCAAGACAGTTCCTCAACGCAATTGAAAGCACGCCGAAATCATATGCTCAATCCGCCAGATGCGTTCATCGTTGATCTTCTTGATAATGATGAACTTTTCTGACCAAAGGTCGCAACTGTTGGATACCTAGCAGCATAGTCCACGTTCCTAACCAAGTTGATGGTCATCAGACTCTTCCATCGCATGATCGGATTGAGGCATTAGAGCTCATAGCAGCATCCTCTGGAAAGTCGAGTAGCGACGGACGTGGTGAAGGTCATCGTTATCAGTCGCGGTGTTCGACCGCGTCTACCAGCTGGTGCTACCGATTGTCCGGCAGGTATGTTGATTACCATTATCATACCATATTTTTGGTTAGACGAAGCGGTTCCCATGCCTCATAAAGGGGAAATTTTGATATACAGCAGTTTCGAGATGTATACCAAGAAAGGCGGAAAGTGTAACGAGGCTTGGCATCAACGGGCGGCCGAAAATATCTTCAAACATTCTCGGCAGATCACCACCTCATTTCGAAACATTACCGTCGCGTGCCAATGAGCGTAGCACGGCATCTCAGTGTAAAGGGGTTGCTTTGCACTTGAGATCTCGAAACGTGGTGCAATTCGCCATGTTTCTACGAACGCAAGGATTCCTATGTTTTGAATCTGACTCCCGACGTGAATGGCACGTAGGCACTGAGGAGTCGCCTGGCCTGCTGGGTCTCTCCCGTCGCAGTCTTAATGCTCTCATCGCCGCCATTTTTTCCCGTAATCCAGGTCAAGCTGTGCATTCTCTTCTGTGATTGTTGTTGTGCGGTCATTCAATATCACTCCTTGCTATCTTTCATACTCTGTTATCGACCGTCCTTCATTTCCAAGAAAGGACACCCCAGCAAGATCAGAATCAAAGATAAAAGCATTCGACTTTCCCGGAGCCCAGACCATTTCTCTCTACAGTACGATGGCAAAGATGGTGGGCAAGTCGCAATGGCTGAAATCCGTCCTAATTCCGTTCTGGATTCTTCAGCTCCTCTTCATGGTATTCTTAATCGGTGCCCTTGCGTATTTCGTCCAATACTCCCTCGTAGCGTAAGTCTGTTTCTGCCTCCGATACTCTGAAATCTGTGAGGATTGACTGAATATCGTTGCAGTTCTGAACTTGTCATCATGGTCATATCCTGCATCTGCATCATCCTGAACATTACAGAGATCATCTTGTTCGTCAGGAAAATACTTCAACCGATAACATACTTGGTTTTCCAGTGTTGCAAAACAGCAATGTGGCTGATTATATTTCTGATGGTGATCGTGAATACTGAGAAGTACCAACAAGCAGCTGGTAGTAGTACGAGTGCTTCCACTCTATTCTTGGATGGTACAATCGAGGCTATTGTCCTTCTGTAAGTACAGTCTGATTGCAAAGATTTCCTGAATCTCCTGGAAACCTTGGCTTCAGTCCCAAGAAGATGTTCGAGGCTGATTGTAACAGAGTTGCGTTCATCGCAACACTGATCTACGCCAGTGTCGTCTACCACCGCCACCGTGTCGCAAAGAAGCATCAACTCAACATCACACCCGTAGACCACGAGCGCTACGATCGTTTCTACAACGGACCTTACAGCGAGAACGGTATAACAGGAGCCGATTACCACGACCCAAGCTCACCCTCTTTCAAGGACACGGCGGGCAGCCCTACGGCACTTGGTGAGAGTCTGACCGACCTTGGTCACAAGGAACATCCACTCAAACACAGTGCGCGTGAGGATAAACAGGCGGAGCCGCCGTCAACGGAGAGACAGGAGTTGCCTGCAGAGGGCGCATTTCACGAGCTGGCTTCGACCAGAAGTGTATTGATCGGGAAAAGCGAAGCCCATGAGCTGGCTTCGACGAAGAGCGTGAAGAGTTTGAAACCAAAGGGACAAGGCAGGAGGGAGAAAGGAAGTCCGGTTGAGTTGTTCGCTCCGTACAAATAAGGTTGAGAATGGTGTCGTCACGGGAGGGATACACGCCACGTGCGGCTCAGTCTACGTCGGTAGAAGAGAACATACTTGTTGCTCAGAGGTTACGACACTCACTCCAATACAGAAGAAATTGAAGCCACCGAGAACGCGGCCGAGGAATGCAGCGTCCCAATTAGGAAAAGGGATCCGGGCAAACATGGCATGACACTATACCCCCTTGGGACAGCCCCAGCGATCAAGAAGGCAACAGCGACAAATCAAAAATCAAAACCCGCTGTCAATCTCGCCACGAGAATCTGGCTCAAACCAGTCACGCCGCCCTTGGGCTCCACCAGCTTGCAGTCCGAGAGCTCTTTTGGAACGGGAGATGCACTCGATCGTCGATACATGGAACATCGTGTTGAAATCTATGGAGGGCCGATGAAAAGATATCAAGGATGGATTGATTTATGGGCTGGTATTTACATGGCGGGTGTGCTAAAAGGGGGTTGGTATATTTCCAAGCTGGTATATTTCCAAGTGTTGACACATCAATCAAAACGACTACGATCCATACATTTTCTAAACCACAACACCAACGACATCCCAAACAGCCGTGAATCCATCAACCCAAACCACCACCCCACAATCCCCCATGACTCCTCCCCCCACAAAATCAACCCTGTAGACATATCCACCTCTATCCTGCACAGCTCCCATCACCACAACCCATATGCTCCACCCACACACACACACACATACATCCTCACGCCATAAGCTTCCCCCACCAAACCCTCATCGCCATCTATGA
>JAABUK010007485.1_pt1 | contig 15749 bp, 12 predicted proteins | sample 5559141 | NCBI WGS metagenome assembly JAABUK01 (sample SAMN10711869, study PRJNA513367) | rock metagenome | isolation source: Antarctica rocks | place: Antarctica: Victoria Land, Pudding Butte nord | collected 2016-01-03
TCGCCGGTTTCATCGTTCAGCCATCCCTGGGCGAAGGGTTCGGACTTGTCCACGGCGCCATCGGGCTTGAAAGTCGTGACCATGACGCGGGCGCCGACGGGGCTCGTGCGGTTCCAGGACCCGTGCTGGGCGCTGAAGATCGCGCCGCGATATTCTTCCGGGAACATCTTGCCGTGATAGAGATGCATGCCGAGGTCGGCGGCATGGGCTGCCATCTCCACGTCGGGGAAGGTCACGTCCGCCGGCGCCTGGGCGTCCTTATATTCGACGGTGCGGGTGTGGCCGCCGCCATAATACGGGAAGCCGAAGTTCTGGCCGATCTTCGTGATGTGGTTCAGCTCGCCGGGCGGGGTGTCGTCGCCCATGCCGTCAACCTGGTTGTCGGTGAACCATAGCTCGCCGGTCTTGGGGCTCCAGTCCTGGCCGACCGAGTTGCGTATGCCGCGGGCGAACACCTCGCGGTTCTTGCCGTCGCGGTCCATGCGGATGATGCCGCCGATGCCCTCCTTCGCATACAGGGCCGCCTTGGCCGGCGGCGGCACGTTGAAGGGCTGGCCGAGCGTGACGTACAGCTTGTTGTCCGGGCCGATGGTGCAGGTGCGGGCGCCGTGGTTGAAGCTTTCCTCGGATTTCGGCACCAACTGCTCCGCCACCACGTCCACGGCGACGTCGGGACCTTCGTAAAAGAACTCGGCGGCGGGGAACACCAGGACGCGGTTGTGCTCGGTAACGTAGAGCTGGCCGTCCTTGCTGAAGCACAGGCCGTTGGGCTGGCGGAAGGCGATGGAGGGGGCGAACACCTTTACCTCGTCGGCCACGCGGGCGCGGGCGCGGGTGCGGTCGGTGACGGCCCAGATCTTGGTCTTGCGGGTGCCGACGTAAACGACGCCGGCGTTGGTGCCGACCGCCATGTGCCGGGCGTCGGGAACGAGGGCATACAGGTCTACCGAGAAGCCCGGCGGCATCTGGATGTTGGCGAGGTTGGCGCGGAGCTGGTCCGCCTTGCGGCCGGTCTGCGGCACGGTTTCCAGGTCCAGTGCGGTGCTGGTGGCCTGCATCCCGCGCAGGCGGTCGAGGTTGCCGGGGGCCGTGGGCTGGGCCGCGGCGGGGGGCTGCACGGCCGGGGAGGTCCCGCGCGGCGGTGCGGGTTGGGCTGACACGGTAAGGGACGAGGCAGCGAGAACCGTCGCCGCAAGCAGCATTGCCTTCGTGGACCGTAGCCTCCGTATGCATCGCGGATTGTTAGGGCGATGTCACGAAGGAGTGTGAAGACTCCTAGGGATGCTGCAATACAGAAGCGTGTCTGGCGGGCGGGAAACTTTTGTGGCACTGGAGCGGGCCCGGTGCAGATAGAAGCACCAAACCCGCTTTGGCTGTTGTTTTTGCGAGTATATATGTCGGAACGTGTACACGTTTGATCCGATGATGCCCTAGGCCCGTGCGCGCTCCGGGACGCTGGCTGGCATCTCGATGTCTATTGCCAGTGTGGACACGTCGTCGCCTCGGTCCAGCTTTACGACCACCTTGTCGCGGTCGATCTGCATGTGCCGGGCAATTACCGCGAGGATTTCCTCCTGCAGGACGGCCACAAGTTGCGACTGGCTGCCGTTGCCGCGTTCATGGGCCAGCAGGATCTGCAGCCGTTCCCGCGCAACGGGCGCCGTGGTGCGGCGGTTCAGGAACCCAAAGAGGCTCATGCCACCCGCCGACCGAACAACTTGCCGAACAGGCCGGCCCTCTTGTTGGCAGGCACCTGCATTTCGATGCTCTCGCCCAGCAGGCGACGGGCAGCGTCGGTGTAGGCGCGGGCTGGGGCGCTGGTAGGATCGGCGAGGGGCACCGGGGCGCCCAGGTTGCTCGCCTTCAGCACGTCCTGGCTTTCAGGGATGATGCCGAGCAGCGGGATCGAAAGGATTTCGAGGATGTCGTCCACCTTGAGCATGTCGCCGCGGGCGGCACGAGCGGTGTCGTAGCGGGTCAGCAGCAGGTGCTTGTCCACGCGCTCGCCGCGCTCGGAGCGTTCGGTCTTGCTGTCCAGCAGGCCGATGATCCGGTCGCTGTCCCGGACGCTGGAGATCTCGGGGTTAGTGACGACCACGGCGGTGTCGGCGTGATACATCGCAAGCTGCGCCCCGCGCTCGATGCCTGCCGGGCTGTCGCAGATGATCCAGTCGAAGCGTTCGCGCAATTCCATCATCACTCGGGCGACGCCCTCTGAGGTGAGCGCATCCTTGTCCCGGGTCTGGCTTGCAGGCAGCAGGTGCAAGGTTTCCAGCCGTTTGTCGCGGATCAGGGCCTGGGCCAGCTTGGCGTCGCCCTGCGTCACGTTGATGAGGTCGTAAACCACCCGCCGCTCGGCGCCCATGATGAGGTCGAGGTTCCGCAGGCCGACGTCGAAGTCCACGACGACCACTTTCTTGCCCGCTTGCGCCAGCGCGGCGCCGAGAGCCGCCGTGCTGGTCGTCTTGCCGACACCGCCCTTGCCGGATGTCACGACCAGTACCTTAGCCATCGCTGATCCTCTGCCTGATGTTTCGCCTTGTGCCGTGTTCCGGGCCGCCGAGTCCAGCGGGAGCTAGTCCAGCGCGGCGATTGCCAGCTCGTCCCCATCCAGCCAAACCTGCACGGCACGGCCCTGCAGCGCCGGGTCCATCTCGTCGGCGGTCTTGTAAACCCCATCTATCGCCAGCAGCTCCGCTTCCAGCCGGCGGCAGAAGATGCGGGGGCGGCGGCCGTCCGGGCCGGGGCCGAGCAGCCCGGCGATGGCCCGGCCGCGCAAGGTGCCATAAACGTGGATGGAACCGCCGGCGATCACCTCCGACCCCGAGGCGACGGAGCCGATCACCGTAACGTCCCCGGTCGTGAAGGCGACGCTCTGGCCGGAGCGCACCGGGCGGTCCAGCACCAGGGCGGCGGGCGGCGGCTCGGGCTGGTGCACCGGTTCGGGCGGGGCAGGCGGAGCGCCATCCTCGGCCGGGGCGTCGGCGACCAGGACCGGCAGGCCGACCGTGCGGCCGCCTGCGATGACGGGCGGAAGGGTCAGCAGCAGCGGGCCGAGCGCCTCCTCGTCCACACCCTCGATCCCGATGACGCGGATGGCGCGGGCAGCCAGGCTGTCCAGCAGCCCGGCGAACTCCGCCTCATGCCCGGCGAGTACGGCCAGGTCCACCACCACAGGACGGCCGTCGAAGAAACGGGGGGAGCGGGCGAGCTGCCCATCAAGCTGCTGCGTCCACTCGGGCAACGGCGGCTCGGGCGTCAGCACCACGGCCATGAAGGACCGGCCGCGGAGGCGTAGGAACGGGCGGGGGCGGGCTGCGCTGCTCACGGCATCCGGGGTACCGGTCCGGCGGCGCGGCGTCAACATGGGCGCGGGTTGGCGTGGCAAGAAGATGACAGCCTCGTGCCTGTGTGGCGACGAACCGGGCGCTGTCTCGCCCGTTCCGTCAGCTTCCATAAGGAGCGAGAATTATGCCTGACAAGAACGAGCACACCGGCCGGTTCGGCGGCCCCGGCAGCAGCCACCAGGACAAGGAGCATCCCGGCAAGAACCAGCAGGAGCACGGTCACAAGAAGGGCGGCGGCACGCCGGGCAGCGTTCCCGATCCGATGAAAGATGCCGAGGGGGACAAAAGCGGCGGCGGACACCATTACCGGGATCACGGGCGGACCTGAGCCGGGCTGCCTTCGACTAGACGCTGCGACGAGCCGGGCGTCAGTCCGCTTAGCGTCCAGTAGAATTACTGCGGTGCTAGGTAAACCTCCACCTTGCCGTTGCGCTCGCGGCCGGCCACCGTCGCGTTGCCGGCCGCGAGCAGGTCGTTGCCGAAGGCGATGGCCTGTCCCGGCACAATGCCCTCCTTGATTAGGGCTGCCCGGACAAGTTCGATTTGCTGTTGCGCCGCGGCCTGGTTAGCCTGCGGCGTACCGCCAGTGTCGGCAAAGCTTGCCAGGATCAGGCGCGTGGGACCGATCCCCTGGGATCTGACATAGGCGGCGAGACGTTCTGCGTCGCGTGTGCCGCGGTCATCCAGTTCCTTGGCGCCGGGCTGGATGTGAAAGTCTATGGACACCCGCGACGCGCTGGCAATCATGCGGCGGAATCGTTCGGGAATTGTATTGAAAATTGCGGCGGCCTCGGCCCTGATGATCAGGGGTATGAATCCCGCCGCCTCCACTATCTGCTGACCTGCGGACGAGGTCACCCAGTCCAGGAAGCGGCTGGCGACGGGGCTGCTGGCGTCGGAAGCCGTGTAGAGATAGAGGCGCCTGACGAGCGGGTAGCTTTCAGTGGCGATCGTCAGCCTGCTTGGGGCAGCGGCACCGCGTCCGCCGAGCGCCAGCACCTTGGCGGTGCCGCTGTGGCCGAAGGGCACGAGGCCGATGCCGCCGCGGTCAGACGCCAGCGCTGCCGGGATTGCGTCGGCCGTGACCCAGGCCGCGGTTGCGGTGACGCCGTTTTGACCAATACCGACCTCCTGCGGGGCAATGCCGCCGTCGCGGCCTTGGGAAATATAGACGTGGACCGGCCCGCGGGCGCCGCCCAGCTCTGACCAGTCGGTGATACGTCCCGAGAAGACGTTGCGCAGTTGCGGCAGGGTCAGGAACATCGCGGGGTTTGCCGGGTTGACGGCGACGACGATGCCTTGAAGCCCGATCACGGCCTCGGTGACAGGACCGGTCATGGCGCCAAGGGACGACAAGCGCTCCGCATCCGCCGGAGGCATCCGTGTCGTTGACATTGCGATGTCGGCGGTGCGCCTGCCGAGCATGCTGTAGCCTGCGGCTGTGGAGTTCAGCGTGACAATGATGGCGTCGCGCTGGCTGCCCTGCTGGCTGACGATTTCCGTTTGCCCTTCGGCGGCGCCGGGCCGGGCGGCGATGCCGGTGCTGCCGATGTTGCCCAGGTAGCCGGCCGCCAGCCGCGGCGCCAGGCTGGCGCCGATCACGTCTGAGCCGGCGAGGCGGAGCAGCACGGACGGGGCTGCCGGCCCGTGCTGCTCCGCAGGTGGGGTGTCTTGCATCGCGGCTCGTGTGGGGCCGCCGGAGAACAGGGTCCAGAAGGATCCAGGGCTGCTGCCGGAGTAGCTGGTGAGCTTGTAGGCAAGCGCTGCGGCACTCAGCGCGACCACGGCAGCTAGCAGGGCCAGGGATGTCCGGTTCCGCCTGTGAGCGGGGGCGCGTATGGCATGCAGGGAGTAGCCGCATTTGGGGCAGACGAACTCGTCATCTCCGGGGATGGTCATGACTTTCTGCGACACGGCGTTGCCGCAGTATTCAAAGTTGCCGCACCGGCCGCGTTGGTCGGCCAGGGACGCGCGCGGTATCGGTACGGCGGGGTTTGCTGCCCGACCGAGACGGTCTGGCACGTGTTGTTCCGGCAAGAGGCATGGCGGGACGGCGTCCGCCTTCAGATGCGTGGGCGCGCGCGTGGATTCGGCGAGTCCCTGGAGTTTTGAAACTGTCACATCCATCTGACCTGCTCCCGCCATCTTTCGAGCGACTGCCGACCCGCCCGGCATAGATCTGTTAAATTAGAGTTTCGTCACAGAATTCCTGACAAATTCATACACAAGAGACGGCAGACAGTCTATATGTTTCTTTGACGTTATAAAGTGTAGCCTTCGTTGCTTGTGGGGAGATGGCGCGCGCAGGGCATGGTGCCGGGAACAGAGCGCACGTGGACTCATGCGATCTTCGAAGGCGGCGATTTGGGCGAGCATCCGGCTGAGTCTGGCCTAATTATGCCTGCGGGCCTAAAGCGGCTCTGGGTGCGCCACGTCCGGCAACACCATTTTGTTTCAGGTGCTGCTTTGGTTCAGGTATCCCGGGGGACAGGTTTTCGGTCCGCGACCACTGCTGCTTGATTTCTCCCCATATCGGCCAAGTGGCGTTGCACGGCATCGCAGGACGTTCCGCAACGAAGCCCGTTCCCGGCTGGAGTGCTTCAAAGGGAGCGCGCACAGGACGACGGTGCGGATTGGGGGGCCACTGCCAGCACCTACCTGGAGCGGGCACGGATGACGCCCTACGCTTGGGATGTTTGCTTGTTCCTGAGTCGCATTCATCCTATCCACCTAAACTGCGTCGCCAGGTGTTTGGGTTGATCCGGGCCGGCGACCTGGAAGACCGGCTTGCGAGTTCAGGCCGGCTTGGCAGTTGATCCGGACATGGGTCCTGCAGGCCGACGGCGCCCAGGACCGTCGCGAGGCGGCGAAGCCTGACGCCCTGAGTGGTGCCTAGCGCGACGAGTTGACCCGGCCACCGCGCAAACAAGCAACTCCGCGTCGAGCGGGACGCCTTGTCCAAGGCTGCGACCTGGTTCGCGCGCAGGTCCGGCACATGACTCTGGAAACCATCGTTCCATTAAGCGGTGATCCCACCGTTAGCCTGCCGTCACTGGCAGCCAGACTTGCCCAGGACCACCGCTCCTGTACCACGCAGCGATACCAACCGCCAAAAGTTCTGACCTGCGCCGCACTGCCAGCAACCGTCATTGCGAGGCGCGTAGCGCCGCGGCAATCCAGGGCCACCCGCACAGTCCTTGCTGCCCCTGGATTGCCGCGCCGCAAGGGCGGCCCGCAATGACGAGAAACGTCACGGGTCAGAACTTTCGGCGGCTGGTATGAGATACGATCCAGCCAGGCGGGTGTACGGTCTTCGAGGGGGGCTGCCAGCGACGCTTACGAATGCGCGGCTGCGGGACGCTTCTCTTCATCCTTGAAGCCGAGCTGCTCAACCGTCGCCCCTTCACGTCCCAAGCCGACGCCAAATCGCTTGCTCAGCTACGTCGAACCAAGAGGTCCGCTGGGCATCGAGGCTGGTACAGTCACGTCCGGCGTCTTCCAACCTGATCTACCGCTTGACGATGGCCGAAGCAGGCTTCCGCAGCCTGTCACATACACGAACGGCGGCGGAGCCGGGCCGCACAAGCCTGCTTAGCTCTTCTTCGGTGCGCAAATCTCCAGAGGTTTGCTTTGGAAGTGAGATACAGGCCGCCCTGGAGACTGCCTGGATCCTGAGCATGCAAAACGTCACCGAACCGGGGCCATTCGGTTATACTCGAACCTCTTGTCTTTTCAGGCGTGGTGTTGCTCAGGCGACTCTGCCTGATGCGTTCATGCAACGGGCAAAAGCAGACGTTTCTGTGAGTCATCCTAGAAGACGTTGCCCGGCTGGAAACGTTGATAACGTCCGAACGGGCCAAGCCACGTAGGCCTGCTCAGTTTTTGGTGCTTGGATCTTCGCAGGTTTGCAAGGCGTCCTCGGCGGCGCTCCGCCACGGATGGATTGCGGAGGTGTTGCGCCGCGCCGCCGAGAGGCCGGGCGTCTTCAGGTGCCGGTAGGCTCCAAGGATTCAGGAAAGAAGATTTCCTCGATGCGCTCGGGCCGGCGCTTCAGCATGCCGATGTCCGCCATGAAACTCGCCACCATCATCGTGCCGCGCGGCTGCAGCGTGAACGCGTTGCCCGGGGCCTGCATGGAGGCGAGCACGTTGGCTTGGGTGTCCTTGTCGCCCGAGTTGTCCAGGTAGAGCTGCGCCGCGTCGGCCGGGTTCTCGTTGATCCAGTCCGTCGCCTCCTGGAACGCCGCCATCACCGCGAGCCACACCAGCGGGTTTTCGGCACGGAAGGCTGAATAGGCATAAACCGTGATCGGCGTGCTTGTGTTGACACCCTGGATGCCATAGCTGTTCATCACCTCCCGCACGCCCGGCTGCGCCAGCTCGCGCTCCTGGAAAGGGCTGCTGCTGAAGTGGCAGGTGATCTCGGTCTTGCTGAGCATTGCCGCCATGCTGTCGGGATGGCCGCGTCCGATGGTCTGCGCATCGAAGCGGGACCACTCCCTGGTGCCCCATTCCTTGGCGGCGGCCATCTGCAGGAAAATCGCTTGCGGGCTGACCTTCGCGGCCGGCAGGGCGATGCGGTCGGCAGGCGTGAGGTCGCGTATGGTATGGATTGCCGGGTTGGTGGTCAGCAGGCGCTGATTGGTGGCGTTCATCGCAAAGGCGGACTTCACCGCGCCGCGCGTGCGGTCCCATAGCAGCAACGCTCCGGGGACGCCGCCGCTGGCAAGGTGCAGGCTGCCGGACAGCAACGCGTCCGTGACCGGGCCGGTGCCGGTGAACCGCGGATAGGTGGCGCGGAGGTTCGGCAGGCCCAGGAGCGCACCCTGCTTTTCGACCAATTTCTGCCGCTGCATCACGTCCTGCTGCAGATACAGCGTGCCGAACTGCTTGGCGATGGTGACCTCGGACACCTCGGCATGGGCACGGCGGATGTAGGGCAGGGCGAGCGCGGCGCCCAGGGAGGTGCGGATCAGGCCGCGGCGGTTCAGGTGCATGATCATGGGTGTCCTTGCGTCGTCCCGCCACAGTTTTGTGGCGGCATGGCATTGCGGGCGGATCGCGATTGGCTCCCGTTCAGCGCGCCGGCGGCTGCGGACGTGCATTCACGCCGGACCGGGACGCCGATCCGGCAGGGCAGATGGGACAGTGGCCGCGTCGCCTGCCGCGGGCGGGCTGTTGGTAGGATATTGACAGGCAGATGCATGGAGTGGCCATCCAAATAGTCAGCAACTGGGTTTCGGTTAATATCCGGAGAATGCGATGTCCTTGCGCGATTGCCGGTATAAAACTTCGCCCCGACTCCTCAAGTAAGCTTTTGTTAGGTTGCAAGTAACAAAATCGAAACCCTGGAAACTCTCGTTCGGAAAGGTACGGCTAGCGGCAGATTACCTGGGTAAATCGGGCGTCTTTGTTGAGAGCTCTGTTGGTTTACTGCTCCAAACAGCCCCCCGGCCGGTTTGATGGCTCGCGTCGGGGCTAGACATTTCGATTTGCGAAAGGTATCTCAAGGAAGCGTGATCTGGACCTGGCTGGGATGGGCTTTGAGACGGCTGCTGCTGCGGCAGGCTGGCTCAGATGCATCTCCTCTCTTCGGTGACGGATTGCTAGGGCACGGCTAAGGACGACCGAAATGGGCGAGCTGAGTATCAACCAATACACGATCGTGGCGGACCTGTTCTCATTGATGCTCGCTGCGACGGGCGTCGCCGCAGTGTTCTTTTTCCTGCAGCGCGGCGAGGTGCTGCAACGCTACAGGATGGGCATCACCCTGCTAGGCCTGACGTGCATGGTGTCGTCCTACAGCTACTACCGTTTATACACGAGCTGGACCGATGCGTTTCATGTCGTGAACGGCGCCTCGGGGTCGAGCGGCGCGATGTTCAACGAGGGTGGCCGGTTCGTGGACTGGCTGCTGACGGTTCCCCTTTTACTGGTCGCTTTCCTGTCCACAATGGACCTTGGGTCCAGGCAGATGCGGCTCCGCAGCACTGTCCTTGCAGTGCTGGCTGCTGAGATGATCCTGCTGGGCTATCCCGGACAGCTCGCCACGACGGTCGAGGCTCGGGTGCTTTGGTGGATCGTGGCGATGCTCCCCGCCCTGATCCTCGTTTACCAGTTGTTTGTCGGCCTCAACCCGGCCATCAAGGCTGAGCCGTTGGCTGCGCGGAAGCTTTTCCGGGTTGCCCGGCTGCTGATCGTGTCAAGCTGGACCATCTACCCGGCTGCCGCGCTGCTTTCGATTTTCGGCTTCGCCGGCCCAACCACCTTCACTGCGATCCAGGTGGGGTATGCGGCTGCCGATGCGCTGGCCAAGGTCGCCTGCGGCGTGGTGCTGCTCAGGGCGGCTGCGCAGAAGTCGGAGCCGGTCGAGGAAATTGTCCCGCTGGCCGGCACATTGCGTGTCGGCATGAGCTGACCTCGGAACCGCCCTGCGGGCCAAGGTATTGTTTTCCATTCGCGCTGCTTGTCATAACCCTTTTTTGCCCAGGCTCGTGCGGCCGGCTGATTGGTATCTCTGATGGCTGATTTACGTGGCCGCTGCGGAAACCTGGAATACTGCTCTGCGGCAGTGTCCCAGCGCATCATCGTCCTGCCCGAGGGGGCGAATTTCGTTTGCCCGAAATGCGGCGAGGCGTTGCAGCCCGTCCGCAACCTGAAGGCGCGGGGGTTGAGCAAACTTGGCTTGGTGCTGCAGTTCGGCATCGTCCTCGCAGGCGCTGGCGGGGTGGCCTACAAGCTGCTCGGCGGCGAAACGCCGGACCTGTCGGCCTACCTGCCGGCGTCCATGCACGGGAACGTGCCGGCGCCTCTGAAGGCCTCGCCGCTGCAGCCGCCTGCGACGGAATTTGCGGGCACGGCGTCAGCCCCATCCGTCCCAGCCGCTGGGCCGTCGCAGCCCGCGCCATCGGCGCAGACGGCGCTGACGCCTATGTCTCCTCCTGTCCCGCCGTCAGCCGCGATGCCACAACAAGTGCAGCGGGCGCCGCTCTCGCCGCCGCCGACGCTTGCGCTTGCAGAGTCGGCAGTGCCCCAGGCCACTGCAATGGCGCCCGTGGCAGCCGCGACCACGACACTGTTCCGTATGGCTGGGTCCAACGTGATCGGCAGCACGCTTGCGCGCCGCTTGTCGGCCGGCTACCTCGCGCTGATCGGCGACGCATCCATCACCAGCAGCTTTGGCGGAACCGAGGGCACGCTGGAAATCGCCGGCCTGCAAGCTGGCCAGCGCGAGGCCATCGCCGTCATGCTCGGCTCGTCCGGAAGCGGGATGAATGCGCTTTTGCGGGGCACGTCCGACTTCGCAATGTCGGCGTCCCGGATCACCCCGGCCGACTCCGAGCGGCTTGCTTCGCTTGGCGACATGAGCAGCCCGGCGAGCGAGCATGTCATCGGCGTTCAAGGCATCACCGCCGTTGTCAGCCCGGCGAACCGCGTCGCTTCCCTGACGGTGACGCAGCTGCGCGCCGTTCTGTCGGGCCAGGTGAAGGACTGGTCCGAGTTGGGGGAGACCACGGCCCCTATCCATGTGTATGTCGTCGAAAGCCGGGGCATTGCCGTTGACGTGCCGCATGACGTGCTGATGCCGCATGAGAACGTTCCGGCCAGCGTGAAGGCGCTTCCGAATGAGCAGGCGGTCATCACGGCCGTGGCTTCGGACCGCGCCGGCATCGGCTTCGTAGCCTTCGGCAACCCGGAGCCGGCGCGGGTGCTTCCCCTTGCCGAGAACGGCGGAACCGCCATTGTCCCGACCCCGCTGACGATCTCGACTGAAACCTACCCGCTCACGCGGCGGCTGTATCTTTACACCGCGGCAAAGCCGTCCAATGCCTTCGTCAGCCGGTTCTTGGACTATGTCTATTCCCCGGCCGGCCAGGCCGCAGTTGACGCCGCAGGCTATGTCCCGCTCACCGTCCGGTCGGAGGTCGCGACGGCGGACGAGGGGGCGTCCGACCGGTTCAAGCAGCTCATTGCCGGAGCGACGCGGCTTTCTGTGGACTTCCGCTTCCTGCCAGGGTCGAAGGACCTGGACAACCGCGGGCTGCGTGACGTTGATCGCCTGACGACCTATATCAAAAGCCAGAAGATCAATCCGTCACGGGTGATCCTTGCAGGCTTTGCCGACAACAGCGGCACACCGACGGCAAACCAAGTTGTGTCGCAGCGGCGGCTTGAAACCGTTGCTGCGGCGCTGAAGCGCACCGGAGTCGCGGCAGGCAAGGTCGCGACGTTCGGCGCGGAGCTGCCGATCGGCGACAACGCGACGCCGGAAGGGCGGGAGCGCAACCGCCGGGTCGAGGTTTACCTGGCACCGCAGTAGTGGCAGTACCCGGCTGCTCCCATTGCTCCTCGCCTTTGCAAGGAGCAATGGGAGCAGCCGGGGCTTAATGAGTTTGCCCTTTGGTTGCCATGATGCGCCCGGCTTGCAACGGCGACATGGAATCGCACGGAACGGTGCACAGGGCAGGGTTGATGCAACAATCGGCGTTAACCGCCCTGATCACTTCTCCTGGGCGTTGGTGTAGGGATCGGGCTGATGCTGAGTTGACCATCCCCGTTACCGTGGACACGGGTTGCGGCCTATGCGGCACCTTAACCATCAGCCTGGCAACGCCGCTGTAGTACTGGAAACTAAGTTGACGGTGCCGGTCAATGTTCTGGCCTCGTGATGTGGGCCATGCCGCGCTATGGTTCCGGCGTTCGAAGCCGCTGCCGCCAAGCTGGAGCTGCACATGCGCCATCAATTCTATTGCATCAAGCTCCCTACTTGGCGCCTTGAGCACGGTATGAACGGGTGATGCAGGGTCCAGGGAACGCTCTCACCGAGGACGACGGGATCGCGACGTTCCTGGAACATCGGCTTGGTCGCTTGCATGCCCGCCAGCGCCTCGGCATCGAGGCTGACCACGAGGCACAGGCGTTTGGCCAAGGTCTCAACTTCTTTCACGTCGAGAACTGGTACTCGATCCATTCCGTGATCCGCTCCGTGCTGACGCTCGCCGGGCTGTATGGACGCGGTGGGCGCAATGCTCAGGACGTGCAGGTCCGGCACAACCATGTGTCCTTTGGGCGATTGCCGAGCGCATTCGAGGGCTTCAAGATCCTGCAGATCAGCGACATGCACGCGGACATCAGCGAGGGTGCGATGCGGCGGGTCATCAAGCTGCTAGCTGGCATGGAATACGACATCTGCGTTTTGACCGGCGACTTCCGGGGCAAGACCTTCGGGCCGTTCTCCCGGGCGATGGAGGGTGTCGAGCGGGTTCGGCTGCATCTGCGCGGTTCCGTTTACGGCGTTCTGGGCAACCACGACACGATACGGATGGTGCCGGGGCTGGAGGCGATCGGTATCAGGATGCTGCTCAACGAATGCGTCGCAATCGAGCGCGGCGGTGCGCGCATCCATTTGGCCGGCATCGACGATGCGCATTTCTTCCGCGCAGACAACATCGAGAAGGCAGGCGATCCTATACCGCAGGGGGAATTCGCCGTGCTGCTGTCGCACACCCCAGAGGTTTACCGGCAGGCCGCCCACGCGGATTTTGACATGATGCTGAGTGGGCATACCCATGGCGGGCAGATCTGCCTGCCAGGCGGGATCCCAATTACGCTGGACTCGACCCTGCCACGTCGTTTTGGCGCTGGCGCGTGGACCTATCACGCGATGGCCGGATATACCTCGGTCGGCGCCGGGTCGTCGATTGTTGCGATACGGCTCAACTGTCTACCTGAGATAACGCTGCACCACCTTCACTGCACGTAGATGCACCATGGCTCAGTAAGGCTGGTCGCGCACATGCATCCAGAAGAGCAGGCGAGAGATCAGAAGCTCTCCGACGAAAAAGCCCACGACGCCGGCGGCGATGTCTGGGAGCGTCAGGCCAAGCGGGCCGATGCAGGAGAGCAGGGGAAGCAACGACTCTGGGATCTGGTCGAGACCGAGAGCCTGGCTGCTCGGCGGCCGGTCCAGGCGCCGCTTGACGAAGCTGGATAAGAGGTCGCCGGCCATGGCCAGCGCCCCGACCTGCAGGCCAAGGGTCGCCTGCAAGCCGATGAGCGGCGCGGCGATCCAACAGGCACCGACCGCGAGCACGACGCCACGGATGGTCTTCGAAGCGCCGAACAGTCGCCGCCCGTCAGGCAGGTCGAAACCGAGGTCAAGCGGCCAGGCGGAACCGGCGCCGAACGCCTTCTTTGCCAGCACCGGCGTGCCGTTCGCCACCGCCAGCAGAGTCATCGCCTGCGCAAGCTCTATCGCGTGCATGGCATCGGATAGCGCAAAAGCGTTCCATATGGAACAGCGGCGGCTGGTTGCCGCTGGCCTTGGGCCGCTGCCTGGGAAGCACCGAGCTATGTCCGGATCTGGGTGACGACGGTTTGAGAAGGGTGGCATATCGAGGCGGGTGAAGGCCTGCCTGAACTCCCGAAGAAGCCGAGGCGGACTCAACTGGTTGTTGCAACACGTCCTGTTTGCGTCGCTTTCAGGAACTGGTCCAGCATCTCGGCGGGTGTTTTCCATCCGAGGGTCTTGCGCGGCCTGGCGTTGAGGGCCAGCCCGCCGCAATCTCCGCCCAGAACCGACGCCGATCCTCACGCCGCGCCACCGGTGGCCGGCCAGGCGACCGCAACATGCCGCGCCCAGACCGATCCGAGCGCCGCTTCCGTATGCCCATCGCAAACACCTCCGCAGGGGTGTTGCGACAACCAGTGAATCCACCGGCCGAGAGCTGCGCGTTAGATGCCGCGGGACGGCTGGCACCGACGCAGTTCGTTCACCGGGCGGGCAAGAAAGACTGCCAAGGTTGCCGGCGAAGGCTGGTGCCCGAGTCAATACGTGCGCTCAGCGCTTCGCCGCCTTGTTCGAGCCGACGTTCTCGTGCCACTCGATTGGCAGGCCGTCCCAGGTGGCCAACTGCTTGCCAGGCCACTTCCTGCGAACATAGACGAGGAAGCCGGTCGCGGTAGCCTCGACGTATCCCGACTTCCCGTCCGTCAGCTTGAGATGCTGGGCCAATGCCTCGCCCTGGTCCCTCATGTAGCTGTCGCTCATCGTAAGTCCTCCTTTAACCCCGCTGCTCGTCCGAATTTCGGTGCATGTCGGGCTCTGCCATTTGGGCCGGGAGCGGTCCAGTGTGGACCCATCCCTACCCTGTCACCGTTTCAGCCGGTAGCCGGTCTTGAAGATCCACCAAATGCCAAGCAGGCACGCCGCCATGAACACGAACGTCATGGCAAGGCTGGTGCCCGGACTGATGTCCGACACGTCGAAGAAGCTCCAGCGGAAGCCGCTGACCAGGTAGACCACTGGGTTGAACAGGGTGACGGTCTGCCAGAACGGCGGCAGCATTCCGACCGAGTAGAAGCTGCCGCCGAGGAAGGTCAGCGGCGTCACGATCAGCAGCGGCACCAGGTTCAGCTTCTCGAAGCTGTCGGCCCAAATGCCGATGATGAAGCCGAACAAGCTGAACGTGACCGAGGTCAGCAGGAGGAACGCCAGCATCCAAACGGGATGCACGATGCCGAACGGCACGAACAGCCGTGCGGTGGCGAGGATAATCAGGCCGAGGGCGACCGACTTGCTGGCGGCAGCGCCGACGTAGCCCAGCACGATCTCGAATGCCGACACCGGCGCCGACAGCAGCTCGTAGATCGTGCCCACGAACTTCGGGAAGTAGATGCCGAACGAGGCGTTGGAGATGCTCTGCGTCAACAGGGACAGCATGACCAGGCCCGGGACGATGAACGCGCCGTAGCCGATGCCGTCCACCTGCGCCATGCGCGACCCGATGGCGGCGCCGAACACGACGAAATACAGCGACGTCGAGATCACTGGCGACACGACGCTTTGCAGCAGGGTGCGCCAGGTACGGCTCATTTCGAACATGTAGATGGCACGGACGGCGAAGAGGTTCATGGGATGTTCATTCCTGGGCGTGCACCAGGCCGACGAAGATGTCCTCCAGCGAGCTTTGCCGAGTTTGCAGGGTCTTCACGTCCAGACCCAGTGCGTCGAGTTGCCGCAGCAGGGCGGTGATCCCGCTGTTCTCAGCCTGGGCGTCGTAATTGTAGACCAGCTCGGTCCCAGCCTTCGCCAGGTCGAGTGCCCACGGCGCCAGACCGTCAGGGATGGCGGCAAGCGGCTGCTGCAGCTGCAGCAGCAGCTGCGTCTTGCCGAGCTTGCGCATCAGGGCGGCCTTCTCCTCGACCAGGATGAGGCGCCCGTTGCTGATCACGCCCACCCGGTCGGCCATCTCCTCGGCCTCCTCGATGTAGTGCGTGGTCAGCACGATCGTCACGCCGCTGGCGCGCAGCCCGCGCACCATCGCCCACATGTCCCGCCGCAGCTCGACGTCCACGCCGGCGCTCGGCTCGTCCAGGAACAGGATGCGCGGCTCGTGGGCAA
>JAABUK010007486.1_pt1 | contig 15749 bp, 15 predicted proteins | sample 5559141 | NCBI WGS metagenome assembly JAABUK01 (sample SAMN10711869, study PRJNA513367) | rock metagenome | isolation source: Antarctica rocks | place: Antarctica: Victoria Land, Pudding Butte nord | collected 2016-01-03
TAAACCCTAAACCCTAAACCCTAAACCCTAAACCCTAAACCCTAAACCCTAAACCCTAAACCCTAAACCCTAAACCCTAAACCCTAAACCCTAAACCCTAAACCCTAAACCCTGAACCCTAAACCCTGAACCCTGAACCCTAAACCCTAAACCCTAAACCCTAAACCCAAAACCCAAACCCTAAACCCTAAACCCTAAATATAGGCAACATCCGGAACCTGCAGGATGTGCATGACTGCATTGCCTACACGGGTGTGGAGGGTGTCATGTCAGCAGAGTCTTTGCTGGAGGACCCCGCCCTCTTCTGGCCTTACCGCCTCACCCCAAAAGGTACCAAATCAGAGTGTGTCTGTGTCTGTGTCTGCATAGCACAGCAATGTTTGTGCTGTATACAGGACGTGCGTCTCAGCCTAAGCATGCTGCATATATTGCTGGCAATTTCAGGTTGACAGCGTTGATTAGATGGTGAATGCTACTGGTCAATGAGCTGTGGGCACAGCTTTGACCCAGATCTGCTGTCCTGTTGTTGCACATACATGCACTCATGCTGTGCACACTGATTAGTCAAAAGTGATGCTTGCCAAAAGCATGACTCCACACTTACATCTCAAGGAAAATGAATACCAGGCACTGTCAGCAGTGCTGTCCATGCATCTGTGCAGTGACAGAAAGTTTTATTCCTGCTTTGGTGACAGGTGCATACACTACATTGGAGGGTGTGCGGCTGATGAAGGAGTACCTAGACCTGGCTGAGCAGTACCCCACCCCCATGAGGATGATCAGGGGTCACACCTTCAGCCTCATAGGTCAGTATTACCGCGTTCCATATGACTCGATGCTTCCTGTCTCCAGGTGTCCAGGCAAGTAGTCATGTGATCTGCACAAGCTGCCGTTTCAGACTGCTTGGCGTGAGTGTTGCAATGTTTGAAAGGCCATTGGCATCTGCTGTCTGATCATCACAAGTCAGCTTGGCATTATAGTGTAGGCAAATATGCAGCTTGCAGGACCTTAGCATGCATAGCTGCTGTGCAGGACCTTGGCTTCAGGAATTCACAGATCTGAGAGACAAGATCAACACTGCCAAGCTAGAGATTGAGATCATCCGGTCAGTCGTTGCTGAGCTGGATGTTAGGATACCCAAGACAGGCCGCAACTATCCCATACCCAAGCTTTCAGAGCGGGCTTTGGCCAGAATGGAAAGGGAAGCTGCAATGGCAGGTAGGTCATCATTTCTTTGGTCAAGGCCTTCATGCAATCGCCCCTTGCAGTGCATACATGCAGAGACTGCTGTGCTGCATAAGGTGCTGGATGCACCCTGTGAAGTGATACAGATAGCAACAGTTGCTGGTGTCTGGGGGTGTCAGACCAATGCTGCAGTGTCATGCATTGTTGGGTGTTGGGTTGTGCTGTTCTAAGCCAATTTTGACATACAACTGCAGGTGCTATTGCGGAGCAACAAAGGCAGGATGCGGCATTGGCTGATCTTATACCTGCAGACAGAAAATCATCAGGGTTTGCTCAATTTGACAAGGATGTGCAGCAAAAGATGGAACCGGTGGCGTAGCATTGTTCTCAGCAATATTCTTGCTGCTGAGTTGTCCTGACCGCCATATACAAGGCTTTGGTCACTGCATGTGCTATGGAGCTGTATTGCTTTCAATAACTGTCTCGATTCAGAACGCCATTCTAGTATGGCTGGACTCAGGTCAGAAGAAAGATTTGATGTATCATTTAATATATCATGGAGACGGTTGATGTGCAAGAGGCTCATCCAGATCCAGCCCTGGCACTGTCTGACTAGGAACCTGCAGGCAGTCACAGAAATGGATCCAAGGTATCTCACATGCATGCAGATGCTATTGCCGCCTGTCTTGTGCACGCATCAGACACATCTCATTCCAGCTGCAACACATGCTATAAATGACATGCCTGCTTTTGCCTTGTTTGCTCAGCCATACATCCAGTAAGCTCACCACGGTTGCTTTAGCTTCCAGGTCAATGAATGTATTGCTCTTGGCAGCCAGCTCTCCAATGGCTATTCTACCTCTCTTCTTTATGTACTCTGCAACTGCCTCCAATTCTTGCCTGGAAATGTAGATGTACTGCAAAAGTGCACATTGGCTAGTCAAATACATATGCCAGTGTTCGCTTGCTGCAATCACTTCTAGGATGGGTGCATCTGTGGTCTGTCATAAGGCCGGCCAGGCTGCATGGGCTACACAGCATATTGGCATGCATACGAGAACCACAAGCGTCCAGAGCCTTGATGACTTGATAAATGCACACTGGGACATTCAGATCTTGGCTTTACCCAAGACTGACTGTGCAGCTGTATCTGCACTCTTCTTGACGATGCCTCACCTGGGTCCCAGCAGGTGAGTGCAACAGGGCACTCAGTTCTCACTGTGACAAGTGAATTGTTCACAATACTAACAAGCAATTGAAGCCAGAACATATGCCTTGTCTAGGTCCCAGGAGAAGACTAGTGTGACATACAACATGGCACTCGGTTCTCGCTGTGACATGGAATTGTGCACTACGACAACAAACAATTGAAGTCATAACAGACATTGGCTTACTTTGCCTCTGTCATCCATGACGCCAGAGAGGTGGCCCATCTTCTCCAGGTCTTGCACCCTCCTGATGGCATCCTGCAACCCAATTTTGTGTAGTCGTGATAGGCCTATTGTACAAGGCATAACCTGATGGTTGCCGGCATAAGTTTACCAATCCTGCTGAAACTAAGGCCTGCAACCAAATGCATAGCCTCACCAACGGCTCACCATCCAGCTGTATGATACACATGCTTGTAGTGATGCTGCTGCCTGTAGCTGCACAGCAGCTGCACACCATTCTTGTTGTGCCCACTATTACTTTGTCTAAACTACTCGATGCCGCTAAAATGTTCTGACTTAGTGAGTGGCATCAACAGCAGGCAACAGGTGTCTGGATAATGATACATGTGGCTTGTGTCCCTCTTGTTTGAACATGCCGGGGTAGCATACCTGAACCCTCAAGCCAAAGTGGGCTGCCAGGTCCTCCAGAGGCACAGTCTTGCGCTCCTTGATGAAGTCCACAAAGGCCCCAAGCATGCCCTGTACACACACACATGCTCAACATACCATCATCATTTGGCCTGCAATGCATTGGCGCATAAGTTTCATGAAAAGGAATTCCTCTCGGCTCTACGGTGTTCTGCAGATGCCAAAACATTTCACCTGCCCCTCTTGTTGATCATCTGCTTCTTGCCCCTGCTCCTCCACACTGATCTGGCCCATCCACTCCGCGGCCTCAGCCTCCTGTTTGGCATACCGAGCTGCAGCTGCTCTTGCCAGCTCAGCTTCCTGAGCAGCTTCTGCAGCTTCCCTCTCTGCATCTTTCTTCCTTCTTCGCTCCTCGTATGCCTGGATCGCACATGACCCATGGCCAATGATCTAGAATGTTCTACGCAGTGTCAGGCAGAACATGCATGGCTTATTCCTGTCAAGCTGAAGGTCTTGGGTTGAATGAAGGGTACAGCATCAGGCAGATAAAGCATTGCTTGACATGTAGTCTGACGGTTGGCAAACCAGACATGAGTTTTCTTCAAACAGCTGATGTATCACTGCAGTTGACAACAGCAGCTGCCCAATGGGTACATGGGAACCACATTGATCAAACAAGGCAGGTGACAATTGTATGACGTCAGGACTTACTGAGCGTGCTGTTTTGGCTACTTGAGGAATTTGCTGCCTGGGTTGCTCAGCGTTGTCCTCACCCTACGCCAGGCACGCAATCTAATCAGTCATGTTTATCTGTATGCAAAGCAACACTACGCTATAGTGATGAGTGGAGAGTGTTGCTCCCTCACGCAATGGCAAGAGTGCAACACGTGGAGGGTGTGACACCTCTGATGCAGACTCCTGTTCAGCATCAGCCTCTTGCTCCTGCTGCTGCTGTTGCTGAGCAGCTGCAGCAGCCCTTTGCCGGCGCCTGATACCAGCCTGTACTCTATTCACTGGCCTGGCGCGCTGCCCTTCTTCCACTGCTGGTACCTGCAAAAGAGCTGGCAACTTGCTGCAGCATGTAGCAGACAATTGTGGAAGCTCGCTGTGCTGAAGCTCATCTGCTCATGCCTGTCTTGCTATCGGTGTGTCTACAGCTGCCTCCTTTTCCCCTTTTCGCATAACATACACCACTGCAGCTCCTACCACCGCTACAAGGGCTAAGAGGCCGATCAGTGCGATGTAGGGCACTGCGCCTTCGGCTGCCATCTTGCCAGCTCGAGGGCACTGCGGCTTGCGAGGTCGCGCGGGGCAGCAGATCAGGTTTTTGACCTGACAAGCTCGTGGCACGCTCGGCAGCTGGCAACAACAGCACCAGACATGCAACGACAGGCTAAGGCAAGGAGAGGCACATCGTTTGATTAGTGTGCGGTCTGAACAAAGTCAAAGTTCTCAGCGACAGCTCTTGTTTGGAAGAAGAGGGCCCTCCCGGGAGGCGTTGGAGGTCAACGGAGTAATCAACTATACAGGCCAGGCTTGCGAAGCGCCGGGCCTTGGGCCAGTTTATTTCTCGTATATGTGTTCCGTCCAGGCTTGAGTGTTGAAGGCATCGACAGCGATCAGCATACAGACAGCGGGTCCCTTCATAGGCAAGTGCAGGTCGCTACACATGCACACCCGCAAAACCGTGCGTGATGCGGCGTTAAGCTGTCCTTTTACACGCAATGACATTGTAGATTTGGCAAGCAGCGATGCTGACTCGCATCATCACTGACCTCTTTCGATGCGGTTCGATGCTTGATCGACAAGATGGATAGCGAAGCGTTAAGTAAGCTGACAGTCACACTTGTGCCGCAGATCCTTGAGAATTAGCTCCTCCTGCAAGTTTTGACAGCCTTTGAACCTGGACTCAGACATATGTCTGCGGCTGCGTCGAGCAGGAATTTAGGTGCTAGGCTGTGGAGCAGCTATAATCGCCAGTTGGACGCACGTCCCCTGGTCACAAAGAGCTTCACTTCATTCTTTGGTTTCATTGTTGGAGATGGTGTTGCTCAAGTAGCTTCTGGAGAAAAGTATGATTACTGGCGCACTGCACGCTTTGCAACCTATGGCATTTTGGTCCATGGACCCCTGAGCCATGTATGGTATGGCATACTGGACAAGAATGTCATGCCAAGGACACCCAAAAGGTGCGGGAGGCTATATTTCAGCGTATGAGAGTTTGCAGACTTGAATATGCTGTCTTTGAGCCTTTCCTGACAGTAGAAATTGCAATGCAGCCCAGCAGCTGTTGTCACCAAGATGGCGCTAGATCAGCTATTGTTGTCCCCCATTGGCATCTGTCTCTTCTACAGCATCATCAAAACCATGGAAGGTTGGCTCCTGTTCTGCTATCCATGGGATGCATACTCTGCTTCTCATGAACACTTGATATACCAAGTACACCACCTGCTGTATGTTCAGCCTGTTGCTTTGCAGGGCAGTCAGATAAAATCACACAGACATTGAAGGACAAGTTCTGGCCCACACTGCTGGCAGGTTATGCTGTGTGGCCTTTGGCACATGTCATCAACTTTCGATTCATCCCCAACTCACAGAGAGTTCTGTACATCAACGCTGTGAATGTAAGCTTTTTCATCTACTATAATGTCATGCACAGTTATGCTCATGTGAGCCACCTCATGCGTCTTTCTGCGCCAGAGATACCTCACTCAATGTGATACTGTCCTACTGCTTGTCTTGAGCATACCTCAGCCGCACATGGTATAGTCAGGTTGGTTTGGAGTCTCTCGCTGCAGTTGGCAGATTCTGTCAGGGACTTTGTGATTGCTGCTTCAGGTATGCTGGAATGTCTTCCTGTGTAAGCTTGCAAGCTCTGGGCCGCAAGACGAGAGCAGGATCAAGGCAGCTAGCAGGCAGCAGTCAGGCGGCAAAGAACTGAAAGCAGAAGTGTAGAGGCTACTGGCCACATTGCTTTACTGTTGCTGGCCAAGCGATTACAGCCTGACGTTCTACTAGATTTTGTGGGATGATCTGATGGGTTGGTTCTCACATCAATGTGCGGTAGGATTGTCTTCTGGCTGTGTTGCTTCAATTGAGGATGTTGCAGAATTCTGTGCCTATGTGTGTCTTGTGGCATTCTGTTTACGGTGTAGTTATACTTTGTCACAGATGATGTTCACATATTGTGAGTACATGTACTTGTGTGGTACAGAGATCCACAGTTTGCACAGCCACCAATCTTTGGACTGTAACAGCAGCCATGCTGCATCTATTCTTAGTCAGCTCAGGACTGCAAACTTTGCACTTGTCTGGAAGCATTGGGTGAATTGTTTAGGCTAGCAGATGCCAAACACTGCTGTGCATGCTTAGTCACCACTTCAATACAGCTAACAGGTTGCTGCTATGCGCTACTGCAGCTTTTGCTGACAAGACTTTCTTGCACCAAAAGTATTCCACGCCTCACCTGACTAGAAATCACAGACCAAGCCATCTAGAAGGTCTGCTGTGACGTGTCTGCAATTATAGCTGCAGCTCAGAAGGACTGCTGTGCTGTGGCATGACTGCAGTTAGCTACTGCTACATGGCATGTTGTGCTGAGCCAGTCACCACTACGTAGGCTGGCAAGAGGCATCAGGATGTTACATGCATAGAAGATACATGCTGAAGTGCTCAAGCTTCTGCAGCGATGGTTGGCTGGAAGGTGTTGAGGTGGGCATGAGCCACACCTCTGGCTAAAGCCAGTCTGACAGTCATGACCTCATGCTGCTGATGCTGATGATGGCTGTCCTTTGATATCCATACTGCAGCTTCCTGCGTGCAATCATGTATGTCAAATTGCAGCGTCACATGTAGTTGCTGCAAACAACAAAGGCAGTGGACATCTTATGGTCCCCTGCAAATCTCCTCATGCAAATTGAAGCATTTGAACACAGACAGACCATGTATGCATGTGTGCCGCAGCGGACAGAGCATGCAACTTCAGCTCTGCACAACACACATGTGAGAAACAATGCACCAACAAGCAACCTTGAAAATTACTTTGATGTTGCTGATCAAGATAAGTTGCCTAACAGCTGATGAGACACAGCCATGTGTATTTCTAGGCTGGGCACCGGAAAGCGAGCAAGACAGGTACAACAAATATATGTATGAAACCATGAGCGCAACAGCTACAACAGCATATTGTGATCAGAGTACAATGAGCTTGGCAGTGTGACTGACCTGGAGTCTGGTGAGCAGGAGCTGAGTGTCCTTGTGGCTGAAGACAGGCGGGTGAGAAGCTTCAATAACGGGGATGACATGGAACAGAAGGTGCACCCACAAGCGCTGGGGAGCAGCCTTGCGTCCCACAAGCACCATCACCATATCACGGACAGATGCAGCTGCTGACTGTACCTACAATGCGCATGTGACATGCAGGTGTCAGGAACAAACTAGAGGGATCTTCACCTCCCTGAACCGTGTGGGCAGCCTGGACGGCTGTTAACACCCAACAGTCAACATTATGTGCATAGGCATGTCACCATGCAATGTGCTGATAGTAAGCTGCATTGTTCTGAATTGCCATCAGCAGCACAGTTGCGCATCCTGTCCAGTGTAGTGTGCAGAAGCAGCTGTCTGGACACTTGCATATAGCCTGCAGCCCATGCCAGGTACCGTATGAAAGCAATGCAATCTGGATCAGCCCTACTTCAAAAACAAGCTTGAGGAGCGGCCTCAAGCTGCTGACTGCAGGCTTCCCTTTGCACCCTGACTGGCAGGCTCAAGTCAAAGATAGCCAATGCTTGTGGTGCTACATGTGTAAGGCTGGGTAGGTCAGGCAAACCTGTCTGTGGTCTTTGGCTTCTGCCACACATTTCAGAGCTTTTTGCAGCTTCAGGAAGCCTTGCAGGAAACCTAGGCTGCCTCTGTGCTGCACACAGCTGTCAGCCTTGCCTTGCTGGTGGGGCTGCAGGGGTGCTGCTGGGTTGGCAGGCGTCTCCCCAGGGGCTAGGCTATATAGCAGCCCTTCCAGGTTTTCTAGGGCGCGAATTGGCTGAAACCCTGCGTTGGTGGCAGCAGCCTTCAGACGCAGTGCAGCATTATGGTTTACTGTTGTGACAGACAGTGGCAAACAGACTAGCCCCAGTGGATGAAGACTCCCAAAGCTATGACAAGTGCGCAATCACAATGCAGGAACATCAGTACATGCAACAACGTAGGTTAGGTATGCCAAGGCATTGGAATTTGTACCTGCAGATGTATCGGCAAGCATATCTTCGATCTGGCGCACTAGGGGAGCAGCTGCTTCTGAAGCTCTTGAGTCATCATGCCCTGCATGTGACACATCCTGCTTGCCCGACACACTAGAGTCTCACACCAAGAGAACAACAGCAATCCAGACTCAATGTCAGAACATCCACATGTCCAGGAATGCACAGCAATGCAGTTGGCTTAACGCTGCTTCTTGAGGAATCCGGCCGGACTATGCAGTGAATGACCAGCTCTTGAGACGAACATTAGACATGTCACTGCCTCTTAAGACAGTCGGACATGAGACATGTTATGCCATTCTTGGGACGCCTCTTATGGTGCAGCTAAGATGCTGGGTGATGCATGCAATGAGTCACCTCTGATGAACCAAGAGATGGCTGCAGCAGTTCTGCCAGCTTGCCAGTGGTGCACGCCCATCTGCCGGCAGACCCCCACAGCCACCTGGGGTAGCCCATACAGCTGGCACTCATGCAGAACCTGATTAGCTAACCTGCTGTCAGCCTGCAACGCACAAGGATGCTATTGCTCTTTATACGTGGTGCTGGAAATGATGATGCTTGACTGTTGCTATAGGCAGCATACTTGGTCAGGGCAGAGCTGCCTTGCTGTCAATGAGGCTGCACCACAGTTTGGACAGAAAGCAGAAGTTCATGATGCCTGTGGTTGCAAGCAGATGGGCCAGCTTTAGACTGCTGGTTGAAGATGCGCTGTCATGCACTAAATCACCTGTGTCAATGGCATCTGACTCAGCAACTGCTCCATGGCTTCAGCACCATGGCACGGACACCAGGGCAGGTAGGCAGCAGCCACATGCCAGGTGGTGGGGTAGGGCATCAAGCTGTGGGCATACGCTAGGATCAACTTCTCTGTCAAGTCACCACCATCATGTTCAAGGGTGGTCTGCAAGGCTGACTTCCCTGCATTGCACCCAGCATGATGACGTCCCAAGTTGGGACTCCCAACAGCAACTTTTTTTGTGTGTACCGAAGTTCATGTCAGGCAGTGACAGGTCACCAGGTATGACCAGGAACATGTGGGCAAGCCATACAAAGGGCTTGGCCTGAGGCAGAATGTGACTGCCCGCTCAACATGACTATCTCTTCAATCACTTTAAACAAGTCACTGTTGGGAGGGCTACCTTCTACCCCCTAGTCAAAAGGGCAAGCAGGACAGTTGCCTGCACAGATTTCAGATGGGCAGTCAAAATTTTGGGTGTCCACACACACACACATGACATCTGTGCTGCAAACCCCTTGACAACATCAATCAACCATATCAAGAAGGCTGGCAAGGTGCCAAGCGTGGTCAGAAGCGCAGAGGCACGGCAGGGAAAAGGCATAAGGGAGTGACCTTGAGGAGCAGCCGTAAGGATGTCGGGCATGTGAGCCTTGAACCACAGGCTGAGCTGGCTGCCTGCTGCCAGCACTTTGGGGGTGTCCAACTCTGCTGCCCCCTGCACACCAACGATTCCAGATTCTGACTGCATTCTGAGTCTTGGTACAGGCTCACATTGGTACAAGAGTTTTACAATACAGCTACAGTTGCTCCCATACAAGGTGTCACTGGATTGAAATGTCACAGTCTACTGATGATGAACAGTGTCCTTGAGATATTAACAGGGTCTGAGATCACCAGTAGTGAGATAAGAAACAGCGGAGAAACATATGTGCTGATATGCACATTAGTGGTTGCGCTATTTAGCACAGCGCGGCACAGCATGTTTATCAGCACAGCAAGACACAGTGTAGCGCAGCACCAAACGACACAATCAAGGATGGCGCACAAGTGTGACAGCAGGAGCAGGGATGACGAACCGGCAGCAGCTCCTCCATGAGGGTGAGGTAATGGCCAGAAGGTGAAGGAGAAGCTGGTGACAGCCTCTGATTCAAACACTGCGTGATCATTGGGCCAATGTTGTGGCGGGTGCCGGCCTTGGCGGGCAAGCCGTACAGCAGCATTCCCATGAGCAGCTCCAGCCAGGAGGCCGCAATGTTATTGATTTCGTCTCTGTTGCCTGTGGATCACAGCCAATTGCATTTGTCAAAATACAAAATCAGTCAACTTTGGTATTATATTTTGGTGTTTGAATTGTGAAACATCATGATGGAAGCTGTCAGCCTTGTTGTGAACCGCATTATGTCCAGCAGTTGTGGTAAGCCATCACAGCAAGGACAACACTTTGATATCATGCGACAAACTATGCTTGAAAGCATGCGCAAGTAACTATCAACGTACCATCAGGAGAGTCAAACAGACAAAGTGTATATAACTTGTGAAACCTAGACCACAGCAATGGATCCAAACATGCAGTTGTGACATGCAATTTACTTCAGCCACAGACAGGTTGCAACTTGCACAGGCCATGTACCTGACATGATGCTGAGGGTAATGCGTAGACCTTGGGCAGTATCTGGAGCCATTGCTTGGCAGTCATCCCACCAATGGGGGCTGTCCAGCAGCTGCAAACAGTCTGCCTTCCACCTATCCCTGCACCACACCAACCATGTCAGCTAGCAACCATACTTATCCATGTGACAAGTGGTTCTTGCCACAACCACTTTGCATTTTGCTTGACATACCACTCACTGTGCCAGACATACCACTCACGGAGAGGTACATATATGAACACAAGTGAAGAGGGGAGCAAATCAAAGGCAAAGTGGGCATCAGAAACTTTTGCTATCAGGGCGACTGAGAATGCAGGAGTGGCCCACGCACAGGGGGATTGCCCTGGGGCAAGATGAAAGATTTTGCCCTCTCATCATGCATTAGCAAACTGCAGACAGGCCAATGTTGAGAGGCTGCTTGGCTGCATCTTTGGCTGAATGAGGACAGGGCAGTAGCCTGCACAGATTTCAGGCAGATCACATCTTATCTGGTTTGGCAAAGAAAACAGGCCATGCCAAAACAAACAAACAGCAGCTGTTGTTGGCATTGCACATGCAGACTCTAATCATGCTCAAAAGAGGGGGTTTCGAGCTGAGGTACGTGGCAGCTGACGGCTAGGGCAAGGTCTGAGCAACACACCTAGCATCTGCATAGTCAGGAAAGGGTAGGAAGGTGCCGGTGGCATTGTGCTGGCCTGAGAGGGGCTGCACTTGAGGCAGGCGCCTCAGCAGTGCGTCAGTCTGCGCCAGCAAGTGACTTGCTGCATTCTGCAGAGACAAACATAAAAGATGTGAGCTACTGGAGACATGCTGCATTGATTCAGTACAGGCAGAGACCAGGTGGAAGGAGGCATTTGGCTCTGAGGGTTGATGGGTGATCATGCAGGATTGGCTGTGCACGCTTTGAGGGACAATAGCAAACGGCGGGATGCCACCTAGGCTTTGGGAAATATGTTGTGCAATGCAGAAAGTGTGTGTTGGACACGCAACTGCGCAACAGTACAAGCCTCCTGACTAGCAGGCAAAACTCCAGACATGAACAGATCAGACACAGAACACATGTGGGTAGGGTGGGCAGACACTTCAAAAGCCATTGGCTGTACAAATAGATTTCTCACCAAGACCGAGTGCTCCACAAAGGTTTACACCAGTTTACACTGAAAGACTCTCTGTACGACAAGATGGCCAGCAAACACAAAAGTGGTGGCACCTCAGCTTGCATGGATTGGCGGTCTTCTGTAGATTGGGTCTCTGAATGCACATACAGCAGATCCCTGGCATCGTCTGTCCACCCACTCAGAACCAGCCGCTGTATCACTTGCCAGTACCTGTCACAGCAGAGTGCAGGTGAAAGATGTCTAGTCAGACTGATGACATGCTGAGCAGAGAGAGGGTTAAGGAAGGGAGGAGGGAGGGGACCCTTTGAGCCGGGGTCTGTAGCTCAGCACCCTGTGGCGCAAGTGCGGGGCTTGTGCATGTCAACAGGGGGGTCAGTGACGCACATTAGATATACATTCAAGTTTGCATGCAGCTTGCGTGACTTACCCTGGGAGGGTTTGTGCAGCAGCCTGTTCATCTTCAATGCCTCCACACAGCTCGGCAAAGGCCTCCCGGACACTGCCCTCTGGTCCACGCAACAATGGGTTGTGCTTTTTCATCCACATCACCAAATCCTGCAGTGAATGACACACAGAAGGCTATGCAGTATGGCAATCGTGACAAGATGCTAGCTGGATCAGCACATTGCAGGACCGTGCAGTGGAGTGAGATCGCGCTGAGTGAGATCAAGGCAGCTGATGAGGCTCAAGCAATTGCAAGCAAGCAAGACACAGCATGCGTTTTGGACACTATCACGTGGTGAGCTAATAGCAACAGAACATATGTTTACACATCAGCATGTACAAAGCCTACAAGCTCAGCCAGCAGTTTTTCAGAATAGAATATGCTGGCTGCCAGTGGTTCAGGCTTCAGAAATGCGCGGAGCTGGCAGCCCAGCACATTGTTGGTTGTTTGCTCTGAATCTTTGACAATCAATACAATCCCTTCCATTGCAAGATTTTGGTGCAAAGGCAGTTTAGGTCAGAGTGCAACTTTACCTGTGTTACAGATCCTTCATAGCGAAGGGCAAAGAGGTAGAACAGCTGCAGCAGCTCCCAAGCACAGCAGTCTTCCTTCACTGCCTGCTGGCCGTGGTCTGAACTTGCAGGCCTGAATTCATGAAATAGTCTGCATGTTTGAGGGGAAATAGCAAGGCATCACAGAGCATGGAAAGGGCTTGAGCAACACACAGCTTCTGCTTTGTTGCAAAGCAAACAGGGTCTGCAGATCAAACATGGTCACAATGCAACATGGGACTTGGCCTCCCAGAGCGGTCCAGGAATCATTGCACCTCATGAAACAGCTTCCATTTTGCTTAATGATCCGGTCAGTGTCATGGTTTTATTCAATACCAGACGTGACTGGAAGAGCCTCACCTGTCGCATGCTGCCAGCAAAACTGATGCAACTTCTTGGCTGTACTCAATAATGCTTTGCATGCGTGCGGCTTTGTCTTGCTCTGCAAGAAATAGAAAAGAGAAGTCTTGGTTACCAGCTCAAGGTGTGGCCATGGAAAAGAGCAAGTCTCACCTGACATCGCCTGTGTGTGTAATGCTCTGTGAAGCTTCATGGTGTCATAAGCAACTTGTCTCTGAGCAGAAGAAGGCTCATCCCTGCAGGAACACCTTACGGCTGATGGTACTCCAGACATGCTCAAGAGATTACCGACCATTGCGCGGCCCCAAAGGTGCTTTCAGCTGGTTGAGTGGGCCCCGACGTTTCTGCCAATAAAAGCTCTCTGCCAAGACCCCATCGGAAGTCAATTTGACCACCGGGACGGCAAGGGAAGCAAGATGTACCAGCGGCGCCTTCTGGCGCCATCAAAGCGTCAACACTAGTGCTTTATCTCGCGCAGGCAGAACAATATGCTTGCCGACAGCTCAACCTTGTGCATGCATGAAGCTGATCAGCAGTCAGCACCTAGATAGTCTGACGCGGCGCACTTGTGCCACTCAGTGTTCCGCTGCAGACCTGTACGCGCTTGTAACCTTAGCTGCTGTCACAAAAGCTATACAAGCTCAGCGGACTGCTGGTATTTTGCATATGAAGAGGCTCTGAAACCAGTTAAAACATCAACTTTGCAGGCCTGAGACTTGATTACAGCGATGATTATCGACTATACTTGCCGAGCAATGATAACCCAAGTGTGTGGTGACACAGGTTCACAAATCCACTTGCATCAGCTCGTCATCATTCATTTGCAAATGAATGTTCGGATGCATATTTTCATGCCATACCTAAGTATTTGGAGTTTTGTGTAAACACATATGTTGATGATGCTACAAATGAATGGTCACTAGTGAATTTACCTAAAATGGCAGCACAAGTGAGCAACATGTGAATGCTGAAGACCTCAGTGGTAATGCACTGACGTCATGCAATACATACGTCATGCAATATGTACGTCATTTCAATACCTTATGGCAATCAGATCAAATGGCACAGCAGCCGCTGAGAAAATTGTGTCGTGTTCATCTTTGCAGCGGCTGCTGTGCCATTTGATCTGATTGCCATGACACATTTTTCTCATACCAACATCAAGAACAGCCCAGATCTCCTGGAGCAAATAAGGCTATTGACTAGTACAGCCAGCACATGTCAGGTTATATGCTGCAGCATTCATCAAGCATTTTACTCACTGGAGTATGTTGCCATGGATTTTGTCCCACTGCATAATGCAGGGCTTTAGAACTATTATTTAGGGTTTAGGGTTCAACTGTGCTGATGCCAAATGCCACACCATTTCATCTGTGCTGACACTGGATCCTGCTAACTACAATACACCTCTGCTCTGCAGAGCAGCTGCTTTCCCTTTAAGCACTACCACTCCAATCTGTTACAAGATCAGTACGGTGATTGTCGGCGGCGTGTACTATCCTTTCTTGAAACAGAGCTGCTAGCTCGCTGGTTGGGTTTGTGGACTGCTGGCTTCTGCTCGCCACCAGCCGAGGGCTGGAGAGACCACTGAACCAGGCGAGCATCCTCTCCGCCACTGACTAGAGCACCAGTATCAGACCAAAGTACTGATCGGACTACCTGCACAAGTGCACTTGTACCTCAGCAGCATCAAGCCACCACAATTGCTTTGTGGGATCAGCTGCCTCTGCAGTGATGTCTGCATGCTGCAACCTGCCAAGAAAACACACAAGCACGTGGAGACCACATGTCAACGTGTGATGATGCCATGTGCTTACGTGACCCTGGCTGAAAGCAGTTGAAGCGGAATCTTTGCATAAAATTTTGAGCACCGAGATAGGCTTGCTTGGGATGAAAGCACTCAGCCAAGGCTCATGCATGACAATCCCATGTCTGATTGGTCAATGCTGATGTCATGTGAGATGGATACAAGCTTTGCAAGCAGCAGCCGCTTTGCCTGCAATGCAGCACTTACAGAGTCATGTGCGCCAGACATAAGTGCTTTGGGGCCCCCAAAGCTGCAGACACCCCCAGGGCTTGAGGGCTCTATCACAGGGAAGCACCCAACAGCCCCTTGATTGTTTCCAGCCAGCAGCATGAGCTGATTGCTGGTGGAGGCATATGCACAGCTGATGAGGTAATCCAGGGCAGGGCCCAATGGGTCTGCCCCAGGTGTGAGACTGGCTGCTTGTGTGAGGCTAGCTCTTGTGTTTCTGTCCTCCCCTAACATACCCTGACCGCCTGTCCAATGCACAATGATACTTAGACAAAGCAGCGGGCATAGCGCAATACAAGCACAAGCCAAGCCACATACACATGACAGTCCAACCAGAGACTCGTCATTCTCAATACAATCTTCTATACAGCCATTTCATTGCCTGTCTGGCCAGCTGGCAAGAAAGTGTTGAGCAGGAGGGCAGGCTTGTATACTGTTGCACAAGAATGCTGCAAGAAGAGAGGCAACAGTATGTGCTGACCTGAGGATTCTTCGTCACAGGCTGCCACCCACTCCCATAGGTGCAAAGTCTCTGTGTGACTGAGACACCATAGCTTCTCAGACTGCAACCCATACAGCCCAATGCGGCTAACTGAGTTGTCAATGTTGAGTG
>JAABUK010007487.1_pt1 | contig 15747 bp, 25 predicted proteins | sample 5559141 | NCBI WGS metagenome assembly JAABUK01 (sample SAMN10711869, study PRJNA513367) | rock metagenome | isolation source: Antarctica rocks | place: Antarctica: Victoria Land, Pudding Butte nord | collected 2016-01-03
TTGTGTTTGGTGTCAGTTTGGCTAGATGTTGGTCCTGTGGACAATGCAGGACCATGGCTCGTTGCATCCTCAGCTGCTGCAGGTAGTCGCCCACTTTTGATGCATGTGTTTGATCAGCGTTGGCACATGTGCTGGGCTGAGATGGCTTTTCAGCATTGAGAGCCAAGCTGCACCTGCAAGTCTGGTAGCCATATCTTGACATCTGAAACTCATGTTGCCGCAAGACTCCAGTTTGACGCATACACTGGGCAGTTCTGAGCAAGCAGTTGCTTGGCAGCTCACCCCAAGTCAGTGTAGGCTGTTGTGTCTGAAATCAAAAGGCCAAGAGATAGCTTCACGTCAGGGGTCTGCTGTGTCAAGTTGTTGAGCAAATTCAAGAAGTCCAGAAATCCCCTGTTGGCTCCCCAACTTTGACTGTCCTTGACAATGGACAGCGCAAGAAGAGACATCTGCTGTCCACTAGTGTTTGATGCCTCCTATACTCGCACAAATGTACACCCATGTGGTCGGTTAGCAGTCGAAATTTTGGCATCTAGCAATACTGATGTCCTCAGCCTTTGAGCACAAGCAAGCTGATCACAGGCAAGCGTCGGTACCTGCACGGACCTGATCTGCATTGCTTTCAAACTGGAGGTACCGATAGTTTCAGTTCGCCACTCGACAGGCTGCAGCCCTGGCACGTCTATTCGAAGCGCATAGTTTGTCTGGATCAGACCGCACAAGCACACGTAAGTCGCCAGTAAAGGCGCGGAGGAGCGCCACATCCAGGTCTGACGTTATCGCGATCTTGAGCTGTTAGCCTCCCTACTCAGCGACCTAGACAGCTGTTCTGAGCTTGCTCATATATACGTTTTTGGTTTTGTCCCTTGACAAAGCAAAGTTCGAAAGCTCTTCACTTGCTGCGCGCTAGACTCAGTTAGCTACACACGACGTAATTCGTCTCATGGGATGCTGACCGTCGGAGGCTTTGTACTATTAGCTTCAGCATGCCGCGGAGCCGTGCTTCGGGAAGGAATATCAAGGCACATTTGACTGCAGCTTCAAACTTACATTGCTGTATTCACTGATTTGAACTTCTTGTCTGTTGAGTCCCAGTCGCCCCTGAGGACATGACATATGAATTCATTGGTCGATTGATAGCAAGAAGGGTGAAATCAGGCATCCAGACGTTAGCACAAGCGCATCAATGACATCTTTTCAACTAGTGTACTGCACACATGCTGTCAAGAAGAGCGCCTGTGTCCATGTGTATTGACAATGTGGTATGATCCTGGTTACAGCAGCATTATGCTCTGGTGGAAGGTGATCCAGTGCACTCCGAAGCACAGTGCACTGAGGCCACTCATGACTTGCTCGATTGCTGCTGCTTCCTGTATTGATCCTGACCAAGTTTGATTGACTCTTGAAATGCTTGAGCTAGCTCTGGATTGCTGGAGTCTAGCCTGTATGCCTCAAAGAAAGCTTGTGCTGCATCTTCATACAGCTCAAGCTCCTTAGCTGCACTGCCTTCCCTAAACCATGCCTGCAGCAGAAACGAGGCTTCCAGCAAAGCATCTACTGTGCGCATGCAAGACGGTCTTGACTTATGCTGCCAGCTAGTCAGATTGGACATCATTGCAAGTCATCGATGATACTGAGAAAGTCAGAGGACTGCACATTGGCAAGCATTGACCAAACCCACCACGAATCTTCTGCATTGGTCAACAACAGCATGACTGTACAACCACATAGGCAATACAAGAGCAAGGCTCGATAATGAAGCAGACATCAAAACAAACCTTAGTATAGCTTTCATCTAGAGTCCTGGCACGCCTTGCATCTTCCAACGCATCGTGAGGCTTCCCCAGTCTGAGGTAGACAGCGCTCCTATTAGCCCAGACCACATGATTGCTGGTGTTGTGCCTCAGCGATTGACTGTATGCATTAAGTGCCTCTTGATAGCGCTTGCCCACAAAGGCAATATCTCCTTTACGCTTGTGGTCAGCTGCTGCAGCTTCATCTGGCTCTTCTGGATCCGGGATACCCATCTGCAACATCAACATCATTATTCACGTGTCTGATGTTCGATGTCAGCGACCAACACACTCCGCCTTTTCCCACAAGCTTTGTGGTCGGCTGCCCAACTTGACCGAAGTCTATGGTTGCTGTCTGGGAAAAGCACATGTGACTCAGCAAAAGCTGCAGAAAGGTAGTAGCGAACACCATTAGCATGACAACAAAAGCAAGCAGCAATGTAGGGCAGAACAGCTGCTGAAAGCGCAACTTATTCTTGCCTGCAGCTACACGTGCAGCATCCAACTGCTGAGGATGCTACAGAAAGCAGAAGCATCTTGCTAAACAGAGCAGCTGAGACCAGTCAACAACCTTTTCATCACATGCAGAGTCCATCAAATTCCACATTTCTGCACTGTTTCATCAACGTGTTGCACCGCATCTCAGACTACGCCAACTCACACCTGATGATGTTGCTGATCTGGCTGATCCTCAGCAATGCTCTCCTGAGCTTCTTGGATGACTCCCTCCACAGTCCAGTCAGCAGCATTGTCATCATCAGGGGTGGTCTGCGGCAGCAGCAGCTCAATGATGTTCCTGTGCTGCTCTGCTGCAGCAGCATGGATGGCCTTCTGCCTTCCTGCATCCTCTGCGTTGGCATCAGCACCCCCCTGTGCAATGGAAAAAAGAAAAGTTTATGCGTTTCAGCAGTCATGACGGGAGCCTGCTAAGGCGGCAGCCTGGAGCTGCCTGTGCAATGCAAGACTTGGTGTCAGTGCAGACCGAGTGTAGAGGCAGGTATTCAGCTGGCTGTGGTTTGAGCATCAGGGATAGCAGTAGCTTTGCAAACACCCTGTGCTACACTGGTGTGAACACCTGTCTCAACACACAGACTCTGTTCCTGTAGAATGCAGAACAGTTGAGAGACAGCCATAGCACATGGCTGCAGTGCAAGCTCTGGGAGCTAGTGATGGCCAGGTCACAGCTGCATGGCCAAAAATGTGTGCTGCTTGACTGCAGCAGCAATGATGAAGGGTTGAAACGCTGCATCCTCTGCATTGGCAACCACAAACCCAATGCCACTTCTGTTTGTTGCCATGGGACCATGCAAATAGCGTAAAGGAGTGATGCAGAAACTGCTTAGACTGAGTTTGCAAGCAGTCAAGGCATGCAAAAACATTTGCAAAATTGCGCATGCGTCGCGAGGCAGAGGTCAGGGCTGTACCTGCAGGAGAAGCTGCACCAATTCCAGGTTGCCTAGCTCAGCTGCAGCATGCAGGGCAGTTACCCCACCCTCTGCAGCAATGCTCACATCAGCATTGGCCTTCACAAGAGCCTTGACAGCCTCCACATTGCCTGCAAAGCACTATAACATCTCCCCAATGTAAAACGCGTTTTGATTTGCCCTGGGAGTTTCTTAGTTTAGATTTCCACTGTAAGATGGACATTCTGGTGAGAATGTAGATGTTTCAGGATTGGAAAGTGCAGCATCTCTGTGTCATCCATGCCATGTTCCCACACACATGCTTCTGCACATCAGAGCCATGGTGGTTTGCACTCCACATGAAAGTTTGCACAGCACACGAGATCCGCACATGCCTGTCCACAATGCATAGCGCATGACATCTGCACATGCCAGTACAAAATGCTTAGCACAGGAGATCTGCACATTTGCTAAACGGCAATGTAGTTGTACACAAAGAGGTGCCCTCACAGCTTCTACATGGCCTGCACAACACAGCATGACCGTGTTTGCCATGACACGACTAATACCTTTGAGTACATTGCATGGTGATTTCAACATCTCCCTTAAAGCTCATGTGTAGAAATTAACACATGACCTACTCTACTATACCACCATCATGCATGTGCTGTCAGCTTTGTGGCAGCTGTGATATGACCTAATCAGCATGAGTCTATTGCCTTGTGCATATGCTTTGCTTTCAAGGGCGGATGCAGCATGAAGGCTTTTACTCTGATGTTTACACTTGCTCTGCTGACAGATCTGTGCATTGTGTGGTGATCTTGCTGTCCATGTAAAGCATTGCTTTCTAAACTGTGTACCTGCTGCTGAAGCTGCCAGCGCAGCAGTGACGTTTGCATTGCCAGGTGTGTTGGGATCTGCTCCTCCTTGCAGCAGCACCTCAAGCGTGGCTGACTTGCCTGAGCCAGCTGCCCACATGACTGGAGACCCAGCATCACATGCTGCACTTGCATCAGCTCCATGCTCAAGCAGTAGCTTCACAACTGCCACACTACCTGCATTCACTCATGCATTCATTAGTACAGACTGTTTGCTAGGTACCCACTAGGTATGTCTGAATCGCAGCCTCACTGTTGCACTACCAAACTGTGAATGCTGAGCATGTCAGCTGGCTTGCCATGCACAGGTCCATGCCACATTACACCGGGCTTATGCAGGCAGGTGTGTATAGTTTGTTAGTCACCTGAAGCTGCTGCAGTGTGAATAGGCTGCGCACCGCCAGGCCTGCATTTGCTTACGTCTGCACCATGCTTCAGCAACAGAGAGACAGTCTGCTCCTCTGCAGACCCCGCTGCTAGCGTCAATGCTGTTTCTCCTGCAACAAACATGTGCTTGTGACAGGCGTGTCATTGGGTGACATACACAGCGATTTGCATATAACTTTCAGCTTGTGTTCTGCTTGAGCATCGAACAGGGGTGCCAGTGGAAGTCACGAGGCCACCAGTGATGTGAGGGGATTCACTCTGTACCTGCTTCATCCTGAATGTTTGGATCAAGTTGATGCTCTGTCAGGAGATACTGGCAGACATCTGTTTGTCCAAGTTGAGCTGCAAAATGCAGAGCATTCTTGCCAGTACCGTCTTTAATGTCACCCAACTGCTGGCCACTGAAGTGACTTGCAGCGTTTTGTAGGTCAGGGACGCTGCCAGATTGTGCTGCAGTCAAAAGGGCCTTCACTTTCTCCCTTTCTTGCAAAGCTCTGCTTGTCTGAGCCTCTGACACTGCTTGTGAGTGATCTGCCAGAACCTCAGATTGTGCTTCGAGCGCAGGCCAATGCACACCACCGTCCAACTTTGTGAGTGTGAGGACTAGCCTTCCACTGGCGACCTTCGACTGCGTGGTACTGGCTTCGATTGTACTGTACAGCTGGACTATGTTCAGCAAGGTCTGAGAGTTCCTGTTGTCGATGACTCTCAAAGAGTCGCCGGTGGATCGGATGTCAAAATCTGATGCATTGCCATCAACGTTCAGCACCACGGTGACCGAGCTGCCAGCGTCAGTAAACTGGTACGTGTTGTCGGAGGCTGGTTGTGCGCCCATCTTGAGCCAAGTTGATGTGCAGTGGAACGATACTTCACAACGATGATCGTATCGGCTGATCACGCTGGCACCCCAAAGATGTGCATTCAGCAGCACTTCAACGGGCTGCAACAAGTCTGTACAAGGTCGTTCGTCTCAAACCGTAACGCCAGCCTCAATCATTCACCAGGACTGGCAGTCAAACTTGGGTCCACCCAAGTCTGAGCAACCGCGTCTGCTAGACAAGGCGAACTCAGACCCTGCCATGCTGATACTCGTTTCGGTGCACGACTGAGCCTCTTGCGCTTCGTCTTTCAATCTGTACCAACTTCCGCGCACACCGAGAGCTGGCTGGTGCTTTAGCGATCTGTGACTTCGTAACAGGATGAGTCAGGGTGCAGCCAGCAGGAACTTCAGACTTGGTCTTGCTGTGCGCACCTTTCAGGCTGGCAGACGTCTTCCCTTCAACTTGGCCTCTGTGTATGTTCAGGTCAAACTACCTGTGGTTCTTGTGGGTAAGTCCAGTCCTTTTTGAGGTCAACTTGCCAAACGTCTGCGACAGGCATGCTGTGATATCAGGACACTCTTGCATGTGCTCAGCAAGTGCTGTCGTATGCAGAAATCGTCAAGGATGCAGGAGTCACCATACCACAGGATGCTAACCCGTTCTGCACGCAACCTGCTGTTGATGTCGCTCGTGGGAGCGAAGTTACCTTGCCAGCTGGCCAAGTCAGCCTTGAATTTAGCGCAGGGCTCATGAGGCTGGCTGCAATGCTTGCACATGAACCACGTCTCACCGCTGAAGTTTGGCACAAAGTCAAGTAGGTCTCCCAACACCACTGAACATCGAACTTTACTGCAAGATCTTGAGCCTTTCAGGACTTCAAGTCGACACCCGGCATGTCCGTAATGTGTAATGTGCTTGGAAGTGAGCAGTTGGGCCTGCTCAAAACCTCAACCTGCAAGTGTTGTCATCAGAGCAGCATCCTGATGAGACCTTGCATTTGCAGGTTTCAACAAGACACTCTGTTGGGGGTGGCAAGCATCCCCTTGTCTCCACTGCTACAGGAGTCATGGGTGCAAGGAACAGCCCCTGTGCTGGCTATGATGACAAAACCAGACAGTCAATCACAGGAAAGAGTGCAGGTATAGCATTGCCCTGCAGCATCCTCATTGTCTTACCATTTTCTGGACCTCAGTTGGCGTGGCTGACTTGATTTGATTTGTACGCAACCTTGGTGGGTGTTGTCTTTCTACAACACTAAAGGCTGCTGGAAGCAGTCTAAAGCTCATAGCTCCGCCTCTGCACCTATTGAGGTGCTTGTGGATGTGCAACAAGCAGCTTTGGCTTTGCTGTACGCAAGACCATAGTCCATGTGTGCATCTGATTGACCAGGATGGCGCTCACTTTAGAATACTTCTGCTTCAAGCACAGCAGAGGATAACGCAATCCCACAATCCTGAAGGAACTACATGCAGGTGGGTTCTCTCAGGATGGTGCTGTCTTTGGAAGAGCTGGGTCCAGCACAGCTTCAGGCAACCCATCAAGGACCAGCAGACACTGCTACAGCAGCTGCCTCAGCAGCTGCACACCCCACAGCTTCCCTTGGCGCTGCTGCAGCGCCTTCTCAAGCACCTGCAAGTCAGATAGGCACAAATTCAGGATCTGCAGACCAGGCCCACAAAGCGTCAGAAGAACTGCAGTCTGCAGCTGGTAATGCAGCTCGCTTGCGTTCTGGGCTTTTGCGTCACATTGTCCAGAGCTGCTGGCCTGTGTGCTTCCCACAAGCCAGTCGCATGTAGTGCATGTCAGTGCCAGACGGAAAAGACAAGCACATGGCAACATGGGCTTGTGTAAAAGTGCTAGCTAGCAGCAGGAGCCTCAAGCCGCTGCTGCTGCTTCAGTGCTGTTGTCTGCCATTTTTGAGCAACTTGATGTTGTGATACTGCACACAGCTCCTAGCGCAACCTGGGGCATTACAGGACTTGCACAGCCAATGACACTTTGACGCAGCCTTGCCTTCCACAACATGCATGCGTAGCATGGCCAGCAGTGAGGCTGGCACGGAGGCTACGTACACATAAATAATATTCAAGTCATGGTCGCTGATGCCATGTCTTGTCCATACACACAGGCAAAGGAGGCATAGCTCGCAGCCAATTGAATGCAGCCAATATCAGCGGGGAGAACGGCACAGACAGGGCAGTTGCTGCAATGGCCCCAGCCCCACTGGCAGCAGCCCCTGAGCAGGCTCTGAAGGCCGAGGTGTCTGAGGCTGCCAGCGAGCCTGAGCTGCTGTTTGCCCCTGACTTCATCATCAGCCAGGTCTGTCACAAGACTGACCTCGTGGCCTTCTACGCAAATTGAGACTCCATTCAGTGGCAGTCAAAATCGCCGGGATTGCAAGCCAGCAGCATCTGCTGCCTCTTGCTACTCCTGACATGCATAGTTCAAACAGCATTGCTGACAGTCTGTACAGCATGCAGTGGAGCAGGGCCCATTGCACCATGGTCAAGCTTGGATTAGGCACTAGAGCATTTGTTGCATGCAATGGAAGACAACTGCATGACTTGTGCAAGCAAAGAAATACCAAACCTGTCTTGTAGACATGTCAGATGCGCAGCCTTGGGCACCCTGCAACAAGCACTTCATGCCTGTGCCACAGGCAGCACTCTATGCGCGTGCGGTTACAACAATATCAACACCAGTACTAATGAACGAGTACTTATACAAACACAAGAGTACACACAAAGCAAAGTATCCATACCCTGCTGATGCAATCATGAGAGTAAGCACAAAGCACAGTATCCATACCGTATGCTTGTGCTGCAGGTGGAGCAGTTCACAAACGCCCTGCAGAGGCAGAGTGTTGCGCGCGAGGAGGAGGGGGAGGACTATGAAGAAGATGGGGGCCTGCCCGAGGCTGTAGAGGATCTGGCAGACGAGATGGCTGTTGCCGCCCTCACTCGCACCATCAGCATGCGTGAAGACCCCCCCGCAGGTCCGCCCATGTGCACAATCATGACCCCTAACATAACACGTACAGGATCCCGAGATCACAGAAGCAAGACTGGGTGATGAGGGCTGCTTCTGGCTGTGACTGCAAAGCTGTAGGCTGTGACTGCAAAGCTGTAGGCTTGAAGATATCATCAGCAGTGAAGACCCCCCTGCAGGTCTGCCCATGTGCACATTCATGACCCCTCACACAACATGTACGGGCTCTAGGAGTTACATAAGTAGGAATGGGTGATGAGGGCTGCTTGTGACCATGACTGCAAAGCTGTAGGCCTGGACATGTCATCAGCATATGGGAAACCCACCCTCAGGACTGACTACTGTCACAAGAGTGACCATCTGGAGAAAGTCCTTGACTGCAACACAAATGCCAAGCTGTTTGATGTTCATAGCTGTGAGGGTTGTCTGTGTCATGACGGTATTATGGCTGCAATGTATGTGATTGCTCTGTTGCGTCCAACTGCTTTGGCACACCATGACTGAAATCAAAACATGCTCATCAGGAGAGAGGCTTCCTTGCATCTGCAACACATCATCTCCAGCTGCTACATCCCTGGAGACAGCAGAGAGTGATTGAAGCCATGACAGACTTGAATGGGCTGTTCAGGAGAAACTTTTCTAAGGGTCAATGGCAGATGATATAGTTGTGACTGCAGGCGGGTCAGAGCTGCAGCGCAACAGCTCAGGCCTACAGCGTAGGAGCTCAGGTTTACGGCGTGACAGCTCCAATATACGCCGGCCCAGCTTCAACAGAGCAGCTTCAGACAACTCGCCCACCAGAGACTTTGCAAGGGCTGAGTCAGGGCAGGGCCGTGGGACGTCGCCCCTGCCCCAGCCCCAGGAGCAGGACTTGCAGGCGGCCTGGGAACTGGAAGTCTGGAAGAATGCTGAAGAGGTATGATTGAACGTTGCCTGGTAAACCATTGGTGGGGGTTGCTCTGAACAATCTTACAAGATGTTGAGTCAGGACAGTGATGGGCTTCCTTACTGACACATGCTCAGCGTAGTCAGGCTGTCCATTTACTTGTACATCAGGTGCTCCTGCAAGCAGCTGGTTCTGTGCCTGAGTTTTGAATATATACATACCAGCGCAACAGCAGCAGCAGCAGCAGCAGCAGCAGCAGCAGCAGCAGCAGCAGAGTTTTCCTTTTTCTGCCCCCCGCCCCCCCCCATCCTAAGAGCTCAACAGATTCACCTTGAGAAAGTATAGCTAGAGCTTGGTCGTGCGTGACTTTGTGCACATGGGCACAGCACCATGTGACAGCATGTGACTCATGCAGCAAATGCATGCACAGGTGAAGTGGCGAGCTGAGCTGCGAGAGAGGGAGCTTGAGCGCATGAGTGGGCTGGAGGGAGAGTGGCGGCGGCGGGAAGGCACTCGCACTGCTGAGGTGGCCAAGATCAAGGCCCACTATGCTGATCTGGATGCTCAGACCCGCCAGGTGTTGTCTTGACACACACCTGTGCGTTGCTTTCAGAACAACAATGCACAAATATGCGAGTCTGGTGCATCAGCGCTTGTAGCACTCCTGGCTTGCTGAGTTGCAAGCAGCCCTGTACTATCCTGCGCAGCAGCTGCAGGCAAGTGGTGTCCAGGCTGCACAGTGCCTGCAAGGCATTTCTCATTCATTCTTTTGTTTGTTCATCCATATGTTCATTCGTTCGTTCATTCATTCATTCGTTCGCTTGTTCTGGTACGTGGTGGTCCCTAGAGTTGGGTACCTGCAGCCGTAAGTAGCTGCATGTATGAAGACCTCTTGTGGTAGTCAGTGTATAACACCATCACACACTGTATTGTCTGCCTGTCAATGCATCAATGGTCTAGAGCAGGCATTGTCCAGCTTGGAGAACAAACCAGGCTTTGCACCTACGGCCAGAGTGTGTGGATTGCTTCATATCATGCAGCACACACAGACAGCCGGCCTGCACCTAAAAGCACCCCATCAGTCCACCTTGCCTTGCTACCCAGCCAGGAAGGGTCAGCATTCAGGGTCTAAATATAAGCAACAAGCACTGCCCCGGTATCCATGAAGCTGATGACATCTGATGTGCAGATACTAAGCGCAGCTGATGTGCAGATACTAAGCGCAGCTGATGTGTAGATACTAAAAGCTGCTGATGTGCAGATACTGAACGCAGCTGAGGAGAGGGAGAAGCAGGTGGTAGGGTTGGAAGAAGAGCTGGCCAGGCGACGGCGAGACCTGGAACATGAGCATTCCACACGCCTGGCTGAAGCTGAGGCCACTGTCAGGCGCCTCCAGGTACCTTTGTCACTGCCCTCCAGATATACATTCCACTGTCCTCTACAGAATGCTGAAAAAGTGTGCCATCAGGCCTTCAGGTACCTTGGTTGCTGCCCTCCAGCCATACATTCTACTGTTCTCTACACAATGCTGAAAAAGTGTGCTGTCAGGCCTTCAGATACCAAGCAATTGCAGGTCAGATACCAAGCAAGTACTAAGCAAATACAAAGCAGATGCAAAACATGCATTGTACATGATCAGGGTATGGGGATCAGGTGTTGTGATGTGCTCTGTGTGTAAGATTCTTGGCACATGAACAGTAATTGCTTGCTCAGACTGAGGCCCAGCATAGCTTCATCACATTCGATCGTCTGCTACCCAGATATGCAGAATGCTGATGGACAGCAAAAATGATGCTTCACCTTGTCATTCTCATTTTCCCCGTTTTCTCCAGATTTGCTGTTTTTCTGCTGCATATCGTTTTTTGCTGGCTTGATGGAACTGATGACCCACACTTATATCACCACGCTGCCCATTGCTGCTGACATCATTACATGGCATGTGTGGAACCCATGTGCTTGTGGTTAACATGCCATCAACTGTGAGCGCTAGAATCTTTCTTGATTCAGTTCAGCTAAACAATATTGAGAATCAGAGCGCAGGCTTAGCCAACAGGCATCAGGTGTGTCTGCCTGTGCTTTGATCATGCAAACTGGGCATGGACACAAAATGCACCTCAGTGTCACCAGATGGGTGATCGCGAGCTCAGAAATTGTGTATGTGTGTCTGTGCAGGCTGACTTTGAGCACCAGGTGAAGCTGGAGCGGCAGCACAACACAGACCTGCAGCGCCAGAATGACCAGCTCACACAAGCACAGGTACGCCACATTGCTCTTTACGCTCTCTACAAAGTCTGCTAGGCACAATGCCCTCCCTGAGCAGCTTGCCACATTGTGACTTCCAGCCACAAGTGTTGTGTAAAGCACATACAACTAGGGATGTGGCTCACATGCGTGTGAGTGGGTGGGTGGGTGAGGGGTTGGGTGTCAAGTTTGTCTCAAGCTACACAGTAGTGGTGAAGTCACATAGCAGATGGCATGACAGTAAATGCTAGTATCATAACAGGGAAAAGTGCTACCGTTGCCATCACTCCAAATCCTGCAATACAGTGAGTAAGTTGAGAGTGCTTGTGGGGGACTGCAGGCTAGTGCAAAGGCTGAGTTGGCGGCAGTCGAGCGTGAGTTCAGTGAGTACAGAGCTGCTCAGCGCAGCACTCCTGAGGCAGATCTGGTGCGCCAGCTGGCAGATTCCAATGAGCAGGTCAGGAGGGCTGAGGGCAAAGCTGAGAAAGCTGTTGCTGCTAAGCAGGGCTACAAGGAGCAGGTGTGTCCTCATTTGTCTGTCTGCTGTCAGCAGAGCTACAAGGATAATGTGTTTGTATCTATCAGTACATGTGTCTGCCTGCCTACCTTTGGAGACAGCTGCAGCTTTGATACATGCAACATGATGTTAGAGCCTCTGCGTGCTTTGGTTCACATTCTGGATGTTCATCTGTTAGACCACAAATTCGACAGTTTGTAGGTGGGCATCTAAAGCCTGTCCACAGCTTGATACGAGTTGTTAGTGAAGGGCATTGGTGGGCATCCAAAGCCTGTCCACAGCTTGATACATGTTATTAGTGAAGGGCATTGGTGTGTGTAGGTGCTGAAGCTGGCACAGGATCTGGGCAGTCTGCAGCGCCAGGTGGCTCAAGACCAGGCAGCCCACCTCTCACTTCAGAAGGTGTGCTGCTACACTGCACACCAAATGGCCAGTTTCACTCTCAAATACAAGCAGTTGTCAGCTCATGAGGCTTGCTGTGCTGACATGCTTGAGCGCTGCCACCTCTTGAATCTTTCTGTTGTCCAAGCATGACTAGATTACTGGACAGCATCTTGCGCATTGCATTGGTGTCTTGCAAACCCATTCAGACAAATCTCGAGGCCTTGCACAGCATCAAGCATGCTTTGATGTGGGAAAGCCAGATTTGTCAGTCTGTCCTGAGTTCATTAGTATGCTGCTGCCATTTTGTTTGTCACCCTCTCTTTGTTTTGGATACAGGCTGAGCTGGATGATACAGCAGTGAGGCTGGCAGCTCAGGAGGCCGCCCTCAAGGGGGCTCAGCAGAGGCAGCAGCTCGCCTCCCTCAGAGCCCAGCTGAATGCCCTCCAGCATGCCCCCATCAGCAGCCCTGCCACCCTTCCTGCAAAGCAGGCCACCAACTCTCCAACCCATGATGCAGGTGTTGCTGCGGTCTTGCTACTGAGATGAGCATGTTGTCAAAGCATGGGCCACTATGCGGATCTGAACGATATTGATTTAGGCTGAGTAGGGTACAAAGTTCGTGCAACTACTGTCAGCAGCACTGTATGGAGCACCATACAGAAACCTGGCGGTATCCTTTCTGTTAAGTCTTTGATGCTGTGCTGATGAGTTCTCTAGCAAAATTGACCACCAAGGCATGATGATATTTGGTCATGGGTGTGGACTTGCAGTGGCACGACAACACATGAGGTTGCTGTGCTATGCAGTGGCCTCTCCTGAGGCACAAACAGCACAGGCGACAGACAGGAAGCTTGATCCCGGTCATGACAAGGCAACAGCAGCAGCAGCAGGCAAGCCCTTGGCTCAGATGGAGCATGTGGAGGAGGCCAAGAGGCTTCTGCAGGAGAGGTCCAGCCTTCTCAGGACAGGCAGCTATAGCAAAGAGAGTGCTGTGATCCAACAGTTATATGCTAAGATACAGGAGCTGGGAAACAAGGCTTTGGGCACCTGGGCTCCAGCCAGCTAATGCGTCTGCGAGTCCTAAGAACGTCCCAAGCTTTCCAAGCAGCTGCAGGCTGCAAATCTTGGTAGCATCAAGCAGCGTGTTAGATTAGCTCTTGTACAACTGGCTGTGCTAGCATACTGATGACGTTTGACAAGTGAAAGGGCTATGACGAAATGAACAGGGTATGTTGATCAGACACAGTCTTGGACAATCTGCATTGATGGGGCACCGAAACTGCTGATGCATGCAGGAAACATTTCATTCTTGATGACATGGATGGAAGCAATCAATGTGCTAGAGCTGCCCAGTCAAATTTGCACTGCATCAGCAGCAATAACAGCATCGAATACTAAGCTACCTGCAGATGAAGTTTGAGACATATCGTTGTCTGGCTGGTGATTTTCAGTTGAAAAATCTCGTCACTTCCGCATGCCTGACGACCTATTGTTAGGCCCAAGCAAATGCTCAGCAGCTGCAGGATGTGCTTGCAAGGTCTGTACCCATACACAAATACTGGGGCCACAGGGGAGAAGTGCTTGCTAAGCCTTTGTTACACAGGGCTCAGCATTGCTGACATGTCGGTTCGAGTCATGCTGTCATTAGCCAGACACGCAAAATGCCCAGAGCTGCATGCTGGTCGCAATGTTGTTGCAAACAATAGGATGTGTCTACAGAAACACATGCATGACCTTGACCATAGAATCATGCTACTGCAAAAGAAAGCTACAGAGCACTATCTAGTTGTACTTGGCAAATGGTCCATGACCATCAGAAGCTGCACGCAAGTCAGACAAATCGTCGCCACCCAGGTTCTCCTCACCATACCCTGCACGAAAACAGAGGACATTGCACGGAATTCCTGCCACAGTATGTGATGACAATGCACCCACCAAATACATGCAGCCATGAACTGAGAATGATGTCAAAAATGTTAGTGGCATGTATGGCACTATGATGTACTCAATACAGTCATATACTATACTATTAGTCATATACTATACTGTTAGTCATATACTATCAGTCATACACCATCAGCACACACACACACACAGCTCAGACCACATCAGCGCACAATCAGCGCTACACTTACCAAACTCTGTGGCACGCAAGAAGTCCTCCCTGCATAGCAAAACACTCTTGTCAGCCATCTGAGAGGGGTCAGCAGCGATTACACAACATACAGCTTTTGACAATGCCAAACAGCACAGTAAACAAAGCTCAACCCACATGCAAACGTGGGCATGCATCATTGGGTAACAGGCACATGACAACAAACCTCAACTCACATGCAAACGTAGGCATGTCTCATTAGTAACAGGCACATGACAACAAAGTACAACTCACGTGCCAACATGGGCATACATTACTGGGTAACACGTGACAACGAAATGAGAGAAGAGGTGATGCAACTTACCCCCTCATGACCTTGCCCTGAGCATACGCCTGGGCGTCATCAGTCTGGTTCTCTAGGCGAGGGTCCCCGACCGAGTACACACCACGACTCCTCAGTATGTCCTCAGTGTTGCTGGGGATCTCACCCTTGCTCCAAGCTGCCTCAAACTGCACACACACATGATCTGAGAGCCCAGCGCCACAACTGCTGTGCAATGGTGACAGAGGCAACATGTAGAAGACATTGAAAGTACATGTACGGCTGGCAGTGGCAACAAGATTAAGGCATTGATTATGAATGCACTATAGCACCACACTCCCACATGCATGCAAATGCTCAAAACATGACCGCTTTCACGTGTTGGTTTCAACAATGCATGTCGTGTCATGCAGAAGCAAAGGAAGGCTTACATAAGATTGAGGAGTCATGGCATCATGCCATGACTGCTTGGCCTGGTCAATGTTCCTGTTCAGCTCGCGGTTGGTCTCATTGTACTTGTCCTTGATGCTGTCCTTGGTCTCCCGGTAGCTGCCCTTGATGCTGTCCTTAGCATCATTGAAAGTGTCCTTCACATCGTCCTTGGTCTCCCTGTAATGACATAACAATAGTAATAATAATAATAATAATAGCAATAATAACAATATCAATAATAATGATGACAATGATGATAACGCTTTCCAGCTCATGATGAGCTGGGTTCGTGCAGGAAATGTGTTGTCTCCAAAGCAGTGTGTCTTGCGCATCGCTATAAAGTCTACCAATTTGGTACCTATAGCTGTCCTTGATGCTGTGCTTGGCATCATAGTAGCCGTCCTTGACTGAATCTTTGGCATCGTAGTAGCCGTCCTTGACTGAATCTTTGGCATCGTAGTAGCCGTCCTTGACAGTGTCCTTGGCATTATAGTAGGTGTCCTTGGCGTCCTGCTTGGTCTCACGTGCAGCCCTCTTTGTTCGATCATAGTCTTCATTCCTGTTGTAGTCTGCAGAAAGCATAGGACATGTGAAAGGCAT
>JAABUK010007489.1_pt1 | contig 15746 bp, 21 predicted proteins | sample 5559141 | NCBI WGS metagenome assembly JAABUK01 (sample SAMN10711869, study PRJNA513367) | rock metagenome | isolation source: Antarctica rocks | place: Antarctica: Victoria Land, Pudding Butte nord | collected 2016-01-03
TGATAACAAGAACACTAATGACAATAGTATCAGTCACATTAAGAGTGAATGTGAGTTGAGCTGTATTGAGCTGAGCACTGTGGGTGCACTGCATGCTGGTGTGCGACATGTGATATGATTACTGTCGCGTGTGTTTTTTGTATATTTATTTTGTTGTGACAGGCCGATTGTACAAGGCACAACCCAATGGTTGCCGGCATAAATTTACAACCCCTGCCAAGACTACAGCCCTACCCCATGAGGGGGCACCAGCTCTTGTGGTTGTGGCATTGCATGTTTGCATATTGGCTGCTGTGAGGACTGTCAATGCCAGCAGCAGCAAAAGATGTGTGCCCATATACGGGCAACAGCAACCACTGAAACTGCCTGTACAGGCAACACACCAGCTGTTGTGACTATCCAAACAGGCCACACTTTGACTGATGTGATTGCCTATACAGGCAACAGCAATGAGGAGACATGTGGGTGGTCCCCAGCTGGGGCCTCCGGGGTCATTGCTGTGGGTGCAGTTGACAGTCAGATGCGGCGCTGGTACTCCAGCAACTGGTGAGCTGACTGCCTGTAACATTAATAATGATGATACCAATAATAATAAAATCGCATATAATAGTTGAAGCAATGAAGTGGCTGTGATGGGCTCCATTGCTACTTTTTTGTGACCAGACTGTTGTGCGTGCGTGCCTGCGTGCATGTGGGCGTGTGTGTGTGCGTGTGTAGCTCAGCTCATGAATCCTGGTCAGCATGCTGCACAGCTTCCCCTCGTCAGCCTCATTGCTTCCCCTCTTTGACCAGGTTGTTGCGTGAGTATGTGTGTAGCTTAGTTCATGGGTTTTGATGAGCGTTCTGCATAGCTTCCTGTAATTGTTCCGTATTTTGCTTCGTTTTCATGCCACGCACACTCCACTGTTTTTGCTTTCTGAACACACTGTAGCTTTCTGTCTAGCTCACCTTACATCACTCATGCTGTGGTGGTGGACCTCCGATGCAAGTGATTGGTACTCTTCAAGCCATGCAGTGCAAATCATAATCACTTGACTTGGTTGCAGAATGTGCTTTGAAGGGCGCACTGCCACTGTTGCCTACTGGTCAATCAACCTGTGACTGCCAGCACTGCCGCTGCCGCTGCTGCTGCTGCTGCTGCTGCTGCTGCTGCTATTGCAGCCACTGCTGCTGCTGCTGTTGCAGCAAATATGTGTTGGCGCTGCAATTGCCTGGCATCCAAGTCTTGAGCCACTGACCTCACTTGCATGCATTCCTGCTGTCATCTAGTGTTTGCTGTGGTGCATGTGTACACACACACACATGGGTCAGACACTGCATGTGTGCATGTGCATGTGCAGGGGCAACTGCAATGCAGTGCATGCACCTGGCGTGGAGCATGTATACACACATGGGTCAGACACTGCATGTTTGCATGTGCATGTGCAGGGGCAACTGTACCACATTGCATGCACCGGGGGTGGACATCTTGAGTGCTGGCCTGGCTTCAGACACAGCATCAGCGGTCATGACTGGCACATCCATGTCAGCACCACACGCAGCCGGTGTTGCTGCGCTGTACATGCAGAACAATCCGGTGCGTCTCAGGAACAATGCATGCAACTCTTACTTTGTCGCATGTGTGAAAGCAGATTCACTGCTGTGTTTACCAAGTTGTGTTCACAAAGTTGTTGTTGGTGTTGTTGCTGCTGCTGCTGCTGCTGCTGCTGCTGCTGCTGCTGCTGCTGCTGTTGTTGTTTGTATCGTCACTAATGCAGACAAAGATTGTATCGGTTACAGTTTGCACATGTCCAAAGATGTACAGCTGTGAGAGATCTACCTCATTGTTGCCCATCCACTGTCCTCTCCAGGTTGCATCCACTCTACAGCGACCCCACAAGCACAAAAGGGAAGCATAGCAAACAGACAATTCAACTCTGCAGCTCAGGTTGCAGCTGCATGCCACGAACCAGTTTGGTAACAATGACTAATGCATGCTGCAGGGAGCTTCTCCACCGGATGTGCAGGCTCAGCTGGCGGCAAGCGCAACTCCAAATGTCATGAAGGATGACCCAGCACTAGCTGACAGTCTGAATGGCAGTGTGACATATGAGATCAATATATCTTCCACTCCCAACCTGTTGCTGTACAGTATGCTCAACGATCAGGTAATCACTTCTTTCCTTTGCTGGTCACAAATTCAAGTAGCTGTAGATACCAAGTGCCTTCACTGCATTGTGGCCTACACCGAGTGTGTATGGTGGAAACATACAACCGCCATAGAGTGCATCATACGCAAAGTGCATAAAGTTCATCAGACTGCAATCTGGCACACGAGTCAAGCAGATATCCCCAGCAGTTGCACGAAATGTTTTGTTGCTACATTCCAAGCCTTTATACTTTCTGCATCCATGACTTGTGCTGCAAGTTACAGCCATCCTTTGCATGTAGCAACTCTGTACCCCATTGCATCATGCATGCATGACAAATGCCTGATGTCAGGCTTGATCTACAGGGTGTGATTCTTCCATCAGTCATCAACATTACATCATCTCTGGCAACCCTTACTTTCTCCCTCAGCCTGTCAGCTGCGCCTGGTCAGGACGTCCAGGTCAGCATCCAGTCACCAACTGCCACCTGGCACCCTAGCCAGGCCCTAGTACTGATCAGCCCTAGTTCCCTGCTCTTCACTGGGGCTACCTGGAACAGCCCTCAGCAGGTTTCCCTCAGCCCTGCTGCAGTCTCTGTTGGTGACTTCTTCCTCGGCCTCACCTACAGGTACTAGAGCATACTCCTGAAACACGACTGGCTCCAGATCTGATTTTAAGGCTGCTGCCATCTTGTTTGCAAAAAAATAACAGAGAAGAGAAGAGAAGAGAATGATTTTAGTGTATGACAGCTAGGTTTGCCATGATCAATCATGCATGCCCAAAGCTTGTAATGTACTATACTTGGTGCAGGTACATATGCATTTGCAGCCCATAGCGCATCTCAACAACCAGAAGATTGTTTTTGTGAGTCTCACTACGTTTGCTAACCCTGAAACCTACAGGGATGCATAAGACAGGCTGCCTTGGAGAGACAAGACTTGTCCTGCACGCACTAAGCTCAGAATGAGCTGGAAAGCGTTACTATCATCATCATCATCATCATCATCATCATTAGTGTCATCCCTACTATTATTACCATTATCACTGTTGTTGCTACATTTATTTGTTCTTACTATCCTTGCTGCAGGAGTGCAGACAGCTTCTACAATGGAGCCTTCCAGACCGTCAGGGTGAATAACAATCAGACGCTGACAGGGGAGACAGCTGCAAGCCCCAGGGCCATCTCCAGCCTGCCCTTTGTTGTTACAGACAGCATATCCAAGTTTGCAGACAATTACACGCAGCCTTGTCCAAATGTGATAGCTGCTGGCAGAGCAGGTGACTCATCCACAGCCCTGTGATGATGACCATGCACATCTTGGTGACTCATCCACAGCCCAATAATGATGACCATACAGCCCAGTAATGATGACTCATACAAAGCCAGTAATGATGACCATACAGCCCAGTAGTGGTGGACATACAATGTATCGGTAACACAACACACGGCAGTGACACACTGCTGCTTGCCAAGCCGCGCTACTAATCATCTGCCAGAACTAACATACAGCAAGCTTGTTTCAGCTGCAGAGTCTGCGTCCCTGTCTGAAAGCGCTGCATATCAGTATCAACAATGTGTAGCTGACCAGCCAGCCTGATTTGGCATGCAGGCCCAGAGGTAATTTACGCTTACACGCCCCTTACCAGCACTTACGTGGACATCAGCACCTGCAACTCCACATTCACAGCTGCCATCTATGTTTTCACAAATCCAGATGATGCCACAGCATTTTCATGCACTAACAGCAACATTACATGCAGCAGCTCAGATGCCGTTGGATGGTCCTATGGCATGACTAATCTGCGGCTGTTTGGTGGCATTACATACTACATTGCAATTGAGGGCCCTTTTGAGGCTATCGGCAACTACATGATGAGTGTGTCAGAGGCAGCAGCGCTGCAAAGCGCTTGAGGGTGCACTGTGACTGATTCACACATGGCAGTCTTGCAGATAGGGCTGTCTTGTATTTGCTGAAACATCTTTATTTTGTTGGTTGCATATGCATACTTGGGTGGATTGCAGGTGTATGTCTCATTTGGGATGGGAATAAAACAACATTTGTGGTGTGTCTTTTGGGTTTTACATGTCTGCCTTCAAGGTTGGCTTTGAGTCCCTGCAGAGCATGATGAATTTTTATGGCCAGGCGCAGGGAGACAAAAGAACAACCGTAAAGTCAAACTTCATCTGCTTGTGACATGCGTGTAATAGTTATATTGCTGGAGTGACATGTGTTTGAAGGTTGCATGTGTGTACATGGTTCAATATATTATATAAACAGTGTCAAGAGTGGGCCACAACAGTCAATCTAGATGGCATGGCTGTCACAGCGGTGCAAGCAAGTTTGCATTCTGGCACTACAATTATGAGAGACTGTACTGGATTACCAATTGAGCTGAGACCAGTACAGACCTTGAATAGCTTGCAACTTCCTATATTCATGTGCTATCCGGGATACATCAGCAGTCTCTAGCTGTCGTTTTGATGCAGCCAGCTGTGTCAGCAAGACTGCTTTTTATTTGCTCCTCGTCAGCGTGTCTTGCCTGGAGACAGACAATGCTGACAAGTGCAGTTTCGGGAATTGGTCATCGGATACATAGCACTGTACATCCAACAGTAGGTGATTCACTCTCAAAACTTTTACATCCTTGTCCTGCTGTCAAACACATGGGCTTAGTCAGATGTCATGGCGCCGGCACAAGCTCCAAGCCTGTTTATCTGCTGCCATCTTGAAATAAGAATTGGCCCAATGTGCTTGCTTGATAACTGCTGTTTGCAGATTGTGAATGCTTTCTTGAAATGCAGCTAAGGATGCATCTGAGGCTGGCTCTATGTCAGCACAAAGCCCAAGGTCTAGCGTAGACAAGTGCAGAAAAGAAGCAAACTGGACAATTTCTTTGGGGAAAGACATGAGCCCTAAACGTAACGCTTGAAGTTGAGTTAGCTGCAGGAGTGATGCAGGAAGTTCTATCAAGCTGCTGGAAAGTAATTTTAGCTTCCTAAGCGGGGTAAGATCTGCAAACCAAGCTGGCAAGCTAGGCTGGTGATATGCACTCAATTCAAGCTCACACAAACTTCCATACTTTGCCCACACAGCAGGAGGAGCACAAGGCATATCATCTATGCTGAGCCTATGCAGTGAAGGCATCAGAGGAGGCCAAGACTCAGCAGAACTGCTGTCAAGAGATGCTGAGCTAGAGTTTTGCACATTAGCCAAATTGCATGGATACGATCCACAAAAAGCAAGAGAGGACAGCTTGAGGGCATTGCCCAGGTTAGACAGAGCATATCCAGCACCTTCTTCTGAAAAGATATCAAGAATCAGCTGCTCCAGGCAGCACGTTTGCCCAGCAGGAAGGTGAAGTTGCTTGAGCCCAGTGTCATCAGCCCCCCCAGTGACATCAACAACAGTTAGGCTTGTGAGCTGTGTGCAGTGTTGCACATCAAGAACTGGCCCAAACCCGTCTGATACCAGTTCTTGCAAGTTCGGCAGTCCATGACTCACGGACTTGATGAAGCTGTGTGGAAAGCTCTCTAGGTGCAGTGCTTTGAGACGAGTGATCTGTGTGATCTGTGCTGTCATTTGGTCCAACGCCTCAGGCTGTGAAGCTTCTACAGAACCAACAGACAACTGTAGCCGTGTCAGACTGGTGAGGCACGACGTGTGCTGCAGATCTTGACAAGGCTTGGTGATACGTGTTGACAAGCTGGTCAGAGTGCTGGCCAATGACTGACAGCGAGGCAAAGTCAGTATGTTGTTTCCTGCACAAGCACACAAGTTGCAGTGCTCATTGAGCAAATATCATACAGAGCATGATACTGCACCTCAAAACCTGACGTACCTAATGTTCCATGAAAATTCGCATGGGCTTGCAGCAATAGACCAGTCGCTAGATGATCAAACAGCTGTACGCAGGGTAGCTGGCAGTGCAGATCGGGCAATGCCACGTTCAACTCGTCTAGCCCAGCCGCTCGGCGAAAGAGCCAGGCCACAAAGCTGTGAGCTGCTGAGGGAACATCGGGAGAAAACTTTGTGACGGGCACGACGAAAAGCAGGTCGTCAGGTGTCTGAATACCTGACCAGGTCTGATCAGCCAACCAGGGTCTTGGGTTCTGATCAGGCGCCATCCCACGGTAGAGTAACACAGAAGGATTTCTGCCGTGGACAAGCCTACCTGTGACTTTCCTAAAAGCCATTTCAGTGTGGATCAGATCCCTCCAGTCTTTACACGCCTGCTCACACCTGAGTCTATCGTGAAAGCCAATTGACCTGAAAATATCCTCTAAAACCGTGTACGGCAATTCACGCGATTCGAAGCGACGGGACATGACGCTGCAATAGTCCAGAGAACGAGAGAGCTCGGTCAACAACTTTATATTGTTGTCCCGCTTCCAGCCAGGCACTCAGGCTGCACGGCTGGCAACCAGCAGCTGGGCAAGACTTTTGCGATTAAATGATATTTCTTACCGAAGTGGGAACATTGCCTAAAAGGGTTTCGCCAGTGTTCAAGAAGAACAAGATGCTCAAGCCAGCAAATCCCTAACTGACTAACTGACTGGCATACCTGACAATCAACGGCTTCAGCCAAATCACTGTAACAGCAGTTACACCCAATCACTGGCACAACAGTTGTGTACATTGCAATCTCTCTCCTTTGTGCCAGGGTTTTCAGCAACTTTTTTGGCGTTGCCGTGCATGCAGAGGGCTTAAGTTTGACATGTCTCAGGTCAGCTGAACCATGAGCAGGAGAGGTTGAACAGTGTAAAGGTTCCTGCGACTGATCTTTAACAGTTGTGTCCAGATGAAACAAGGCGTGTAGCAGCTAGCTAAGTCACTCAGGGTGTGAAGTACGCTACCTCAGGTATCATATGCTTCATGCGGCAGTGTCCAGAGCAAAGGTACACGGTGTCCTCACCAGAGGCAGCAAGGGAACTTGCTCTTGTGAACTGACATTGACAGACATTCTCTCAGGCCGGACCTGCACCACGTGGTACAATGATGCAATGCTTGATCTCAGGTGAGGCTGCTTCGGATGTGTCAACACTCTCACGTGAAGAATGTTCCTGCAGGTGCACAGCAAAATGAGAGGCTCGACAAGCTAGCCACAACCTGCCATTGGATATGTCTGTCGTTATGTTGGTCCATATGTTGTGTTGTATGCATTGTTGCAGCACATAGTGCATTTCACATCCGGCAGTGCGTGGTTTACACTCAAACTTTCTTATGTCCTTGTCATGGTATCAAACACACGAGCTTGGTCAGAGCTAGCGTCGAAGGCTCCAAGCCTGTTTATGTGGTGCCATCTTGAAAGAAGCATGGGGCCAATGCACATGCTTGAGAACTGCTGCTTGCAAAACCTGAATGCTTTCTCGAAATGCAGCTAAGAATGCACAACATGCTAGTTCTTTGTCGACGCAAAGCCTCAGGTCTAATGAAGACAAGTGCGGAAAAGAAACAAACTGGACAGTCTCTCTTGGGAAAGAAATGAGGCCTAAATCTAACGCTTGAAGTTGAGTCAGTTGTAGAAGTGCTGCAGGGAATTCTATCAAGCTGCTGGAAAACAATGTTAGCTTCCTAAGTGGAGCCAGATCTGCAAACCAAGCTCGCAATCTGGGCTGGCGGTATGCTCTCAACTCAAGCTCACTCAAACTCCCATACTTTGCCCAAACATCAGGAGGAGCACAAGGCATCACAAGTATGCTAAGCCTCTGCAATGAAGGCAGCAGAGGAGGCCAAGGCCCAGCAGAACTGCAGTCAGAGGATGCTGAGCTAATGTTTTGCACATTAATCAAATTGCATGGATACGATCCGACAAAAGCAAGAGAGGTCAGCCTGAGGGCACCGCCCAGATGAGACAAGGTATAACCAGCACCTTCTTTTGAAAAGATTTCAATGGACAGCTGCTTCAGGCAACATGTTTGCCGAGCAGGAAGGTGGACCTGCCTGAGCCTACTCACATTGTTGTAATCTGCAACAGTCAGGCTGGTGAGCTGTGTGCAATGTTGTACATCAAGAACTGGCCCACGTCCATTTGATTCCAGATTTTGCAATTGAGGCAATCCGTGGCTCACAGAATTGGCAAAGCTGTGTGGAAAGCCAAGCAGCTGCAGTGCCTTGAGACCAGGGACCTGCGTGATCTGTGTTGCCATTTGGTCCAACACCTCAGGCTGTGGAGTTGGTGAAGAGATGGACAAGTGTAGCTGTGTCATATTGGTGAGACACGAGACGTGCTGCAGATCTTGAAGAGGGCTGGTGACACATGTTGACAAGCTAGTCAGAGAGCTGGCCAACGACTGGCAGCGGGGCAAGTTTTGTAGTTTGCTTCCTGCACAAGCACAGACGTTGCCGTGTCTATTGAGCGGCCACCATAAGAGGCATATACTGAAGCTCTCGGTCAACATTGGCGTACCTGAAATGCCATGAAAAGTGGTACCAGCTTGAAGCAACAGCTCAGCTAATATGTGATCAAACAGCTGTATGCACAGCGGTCGGCACAAACCGCTAGTGGGCAATTGCACAATCAACTCTTTCAGTCCAGACGTTCGGCGAACGAACCATGCCACGAAGCTCTGATTTGCAGTGATAGATTCGACAGGCACAACGAAAAAGAGGGTGTCAGCGGTCTGGTCAGCTACCCAGGGTTTGAGGTAATCAGGGTCCATCCCTTGAAGAAGCATAATTGTGACAGTCTTATAAGCCATTTCAGTGAGAATAAAGTCCCGCCAGTCTTTACATGTCTGCTCGCATCTGAGTCTGTCCAGAAAGCTGAGTGACCTGAACATATCATCTACAACTGTGAGCGGCAACGCACGCAAATCGAAGCCCCGTGGCGTGATGATGCAATGGTTTTTCGAAAGAGAGAAAGGTCACAGTGCCGACTCGGGGCTAACACTCAGGGCGACATTCGATTTGCCTACGCCCTTGGCCACCTGCCATAGGCGAAAGGGGCAAATGCTGTAAACCCTAAGTTACCCTGAGCACGTCGACCCTGACATGCAGCTGCTGTCACTCACTGCACTCTGGCAGCCTTATTGTTCATGAATGGTTGATCAACAAGGCTTGATGCTTAGCAGCTTGATGTCTGCAAATGCCATGACCAAATGTATAATTGCAACGGCTTCAGTCCGGAGTCTTGCGCAGGGCAATGTAAAGTACATATGATCCACACTGGAGGCAACTGCAGCCAGGCAACTTGATCTGGTAACCTCCTTTTCACTCAAACCACAGTTGCGGAAAAAGGTTAAAGCGTCCTGTACGACATGGTATCTCAATCTGCAATAATCAAGCTGGAAGCAGGGTGTCTGGCATGTATACATGCCAGGTGTACACGCTGTCTACGTAGCACATGCACAGGGTCCATTCTACAGTGTTGCCCATCAGGTAGCTAGACAAGCTGACATTTGTCCTGTGACCAGAAAGTTGCAACAATTGTGACATGTTTGCTGAGCTGTTCCGGAAGTCAATCTAAACTGGTCTAAACCTGGTCTAAACCACACGAGACCGGAGGTGACAGGGCTGACAGTGTATGCCAAGACTGTAACAAATTTTAGCATACACTGTAACAAATTCTTGTGAAAACAACACTGGTCATACCTCGTAAGGGCCAGCTAGAAACATCGGCCCAGAAAAACAGTGAACACTTGTTCATCTTGAAGATGACGATGTCAGCTAAGCCGCATGGCAAGGGTCTCCGTGCCAGGAGGCACTACATCCTCAGTCTGCAAACCTTGCACGCTACTCTTGCTGACCATGATATTGACCATGTCGTGGAAGCCATCGAGCCATCGTGTATGCCACACTCACACCCACAGAAGTAACTGCAGTCGGCTGATGCCAAAGGGGTTGTATGGCAGCAGCAGCAGCGATGCTTTTTAGGCCTTGCCACAGTACTGTGATGTAAGACAAGTGCAGCAGCAGATCTGCAAAGTTCACCATGTTGACCATTACATGCCAGATGCCCACAAGCTCCTTTACATTCCAGCCATTCTGCATTGACGGTGATGCCTCAAATGCAGTACTTGCTGTACAGTTCAACAGACTCAGGCGGTTGTGGCATTCACCGGAACCATCATTACCAAGTTGGTTGCACCTGACAATGAGCAAGCCATCACCATGCAGAAAACTCCAGCTGAAAGGCTACATGTATAGTGCAAAAGTGACAATGTCAAGCTGAAGGTGGTCTATCATGCAGGCATAGGTACGACTCAGCACATGCAATGACTGCAATCTTGAATCAGCTCAAATCATAGTCATGTTTTGCATGACAGCTGTTGCATGTGAGTCAATGCACCAGGCATGCAGAAGGGGTCATGCAGCACAGCCTGAGTGGAGCTTCACCTGAATCCTTTGCACCTGCTGCTGCATACACCAGGCTGGTGCAAATCCAGCCAAGCCCACAAACAGGATGTGCACTGCTCCATGCAATGCCACAACAATCGAGGGAATGCTGGCTCTGCAGCAACATGTGAACAGATTGCATGAAATGCTGTAGACTTTGCTCTGTACAACATGCCAGCAGCAGTTCCGAATCACATTGCAGCTGCAATAGCATATGCTACTGTGTAAGTGGCCAGATCATGCAGGCTGACTGACTAAAACACAGAAGCCTGGCAAACAAATGTGCTCAGCTTTGTCGGAAGTGTGGAGCGACATGCAAAGAATCAAATTGACATTGTACGTACATGATTTTCAAGCATTGAAAGGTCAGTAGTCTGTGTGTACCTGATCACAGAATTTGTGAAGAGCCACAACAGCAGCAAACACTCACTGACAAAATACAAGGCCTTTGTGTAGGACTGCATAAAGGCAACATCTGGACTGCCTTTGCTGTGGAAGAGAGGCAGCAGGGGTTGCAAATGTAGACCTGCGGTCAGCAGTAGACAACCTTGATCATTTAACTTTCAGAGAGCGTGCAAGAGCTGAGCTTTAAGCAGAGTACTTTTAGATTTGGTATTGCACAAAGTTGAAGCGATGTACTTTCTCAGACTTACATACCTGCATATACAGCTTCCAGCAGCAAAAGGGCGCTGCATTGTGTGGCCAAACTGCACCTGCTACAGCGACATCACACAGTCTGGCATACTACTCAGCCAAGCAAAATTAAAGGTGCAATCACAGGTGGAATGTCAGCTTTCAGCACCTGACACTCACGACCCAAGCTGCTGCAAGACCAAGCAACAAGCACAAAGGCAAAGACGGGAATGCGCGCAATGGCAGGACGGAAGTGCTGTCTGTGCTGTCCAACAAGAGAGCGGCAGCGGCTGCCGCTGTGACTTTTCTTGCAGTCAAACTGCAAGGTCGTCTGCGAGTTGACCGCACAACTATGCGGCTGTGCTTCAGCTGACACAGGCGTTCAGGCCACAGGCTCAAGCGCGCCCTATATCCAACCTCGGCTGTGACACTCGCTCGCGGGGGAGCAGCACTTGTGTGTGCGAGGAAAGTGGACATGCAATGCTTTCTGGGCTGCTCAAGACGCTTCCGTTGCAAACTTTCTTGGCATTCCCTGCCTTCTGAATTGCTGAATTACGTAATAAACTGTAACGCTCACCATCGATAGCTAGCAACCCTCTCCTTGGGAGCCAGGTGCTATTCCATAAGTCCCGGCAGCAGGGCGTTCGGCAGCATCCCTTTACCACCCTAGGGGGCTCTTATGCGCGGAACGTTGTCATTGCATGTATTGGCGAAGTAGAATGTGCTGAGTCTTCCAGACGGATTAGCAGCTGCATGTGGCAAGAAGGAGGCCTGCGCTTACTGATATGTGTTTGCATTCGTGAAAATTTACAGCTGTAGCTTGCCAAACCTTTTTGTGGTACCGCCGTCGTATTGCACAGCCAGCAACACGCCTGCTAATCTGTACGACTACGTACGCGTCTCAGCTCGGGAGGCGCAGATGCATCTTCTATGGGTCTGCATGATAGCCTGCATCGTTGTGTTGCAACCGAATGGCGCGGTGGCGCTTGCTAGGTACGCAACGCGCCCCAAGACCTAACCTGGCTTTGACACCCAGCATACATGCTGGCGTACTTGCTACACAGCCCACGATGTGTGCTACAGGGACAATGGACAGAAAGCTTTACAAGACCCAGCTCAGCCAGCCGTACGCAGCCTTCACAGAGGTCCTGCTGCCAATGCAGCACCATGCAGCACGGCTTCTGGCTGCAGTGAGACAGCACTTGCGACAGCCAACCAAAACCCCAACTTTGCGCGCAAGCTCATCACCTATGCAAGGAAGCTGATCAGTGACATCAGCCAGAGCGACATCCTCTTTGGGACGAGCAGCCTTGCAGATGATATTCGAGCAAGCAGCAGCGCCCAGTCATACCATCCGGATGAAGGATCCAGCTCAAACAGTGCAGATTCTGGCGTCAATGGCGGCTTGCGGTCACCCCAACTTCCCACTCTTTCAGACGAAGGAAGCGGCATGGTCTGGAACGGCAAGGGGGTGGCTCCAATTGTCAAGTGAGCATTTTGTCTTGAAACAGATGTGTTACAACTTTCTGCTGCGGTTTACATGACGACCACAAGCGAACCCACTCAAAAGGAATTGGAACATCACAAAACAGCAACTGCATGGTGCCTGTGACATGACACAATGTAGGATCTGCACCTGGTCATTGCAGATGCAATGTATCTGCAAGGACCAGATTGCATTCATGATGCAACATGCCATGAGGAGGCAAGCGACAACCCTTCATACTATCCATTGTAGCGTCATGATCCCTTGGCTGAGTCAAGAAGAAAGCCGTGAGTGTTGCAGCAACTGTCTTGCAGGTCTTCATCAAACGCCAGCTCAGCTGCAGAAAACAGCAGCAGCACACTGACTATACGGTCACAGGCAGTGGCGCGCACCAAGTCAACAGCAATCACCTACATGGTGGTGTTCCAAGATGCAGTACCAACAACCAAAATTGAGCAGCTGTGCAGCAGTGCAGATGCCAACTATGGTTTCACCTGCACCCAGATCTTCACCAAGACCTTCAAGGGCTTCTCCACCACTGTGAGTGCTCTCATGCTGCTGCATTGTTTGCACTGACTTCATTATTGTCACTTGTCCCTGGAGGACACCTCAGCAGTAGTACTGCTGTACTACTGCTGCTGCTGCTGCATCTGTTGCAGTAAATGATGTGCTTCAATGATGCAATGCTTGTTGTCCTTGTCAGCAGCACCTGTACCATGCTCTTGTCACCAGCTTAATGAGCATGATATGCCAACAAAGCAAGTGCTTGCAGTATCAATTGGCACGTTGTATGTGCTCTGCACCAGGCATACTGACTTGCGATAACTGCTGCGGTTGCGGCCATGACTCATGTCTTGTGTGCAAGCACACCAGACTGTGTTGGGATGACCCAAGTTGATAAGCTCTCTGTTGCAAAACTTAGGTTGTTCTGTATGATGTGTGTCAAACGAATCAATATCGTGAAGATTGATGAAGAGCAGCATTTAAGCTGCTGTGAGATCCACATTTTGCTTCACAACACAATTTCATTTGCATGACCAGATTGTGCCTCCGCATTGGCATTTGCATGACTGAATTGTGCCAACACATCTGCATTGTCATAATTGGACTGGGTTGACACGCATATGCATCTGCTTGGCTGGATAGTGTTGATGCTGTTGCAGACCACTCAGGATCAGCTGCAAGTCTTCTTGACGGCTGTTGGAGGCATGGTACAATATGCTCGGGAGGACGAAGCAATCCAACTCCAAACGGTAAACGCCAGACATCCTGTAACCAGAATGCCTTCATACACCTCTGAACAGGGCCGCACCACTCCTTTGGGTGGAATGTCTTCTTCTTGTCTATCCTTCATCTTCCTACCGCCCCCCACCCCACCCTAGCAGCTGCAGCCCCGCAGCATGTTTCAGGCTGAGTGCTGCATGACTCAGCATCAGTGCATCAGCATTTACCCACAGGCTGCTAGGGTGTTGTCAGTGCGCAATGCAGTCCCTGTGGCAAAGACAATAAACCCAAACATGGCATCGTGAGGCAATTCATGTAGAGAATCACAGGCAGTCTCTGACGGTGCACTCTGTGCAGCAAGTGTTGGTCTGGTACAGGATCCACTGATGCTTGCAGTGCAAAACATTGCATGGTGGACCACATGTGCATCACTTGCAAAGGCTGCAACTCGTAGGGTTCAGAATACAGTGCATAATTCAGTGCAGTGATGCCGCAGCGAGTGTGCAGTACTGGTGTAGGGTTGAGAGTCCAGGGCTGCAGTGCCTGGTATAGTATACGGTGCATTGACTGTGCCAAGTTTAGGCACTATGTAGCGCACTAACCATTTGCTCATGGTTGCAGAAGCTTTGCCGCAAACAGCTTGCATGAGGCTTGGTGAACACCCTGACCTACGTCGCAGTGTTGTACCTGTGATGCAGGTGTCAGTAGAATCAGTACACAGCCTGGCTTAGGCTGCACTGTTGTGTCTGTGATGCAGGTGTCAGTAGAATCTCTCACTGTGAAGTCTGTTGGTGAGGCTGAGAGTGCCGGTCTGTGGGGTTTGGATCGCATTGATCAGAAGGCTCTTACGCGGGACTACCTGTACCATTACTCGTATGTGGGCACAGGGGTGCATGTCTACACAGTTGACACAGTAAGTATACCATTACTCGTATGTGGACACAGTAAGTATACCATCACTCGTATGTGGGCACAGGGGTACATGTCTACACTGTGTCCACCGTATAGTAAGTATAGTGGACAAGCTCTGCACCCTATCATATAGTTGGCATAGTCAGTCATTCAGGTGTACAGCTTTGTGATGTTTGCATGGCATGTTTGCAGTGTTGGGCTTGCTTGGCTAGGCAGATAGCTGTTACTAACTCATGTGAGTGTACTTCATGCATACAACATTTGCTACATGCTGTGCAGCAGGGTTGCTGCAGGGTTGTTCTTTGAATGGGTACTTGACATCCCATGTTGAGATCGTCAGTTGCTCCTTTGACATTGCCCATCTTCTGCCCTTTGACATCGCCCATTGTGCCTTTGACACTACCCATTATGTTGTTCATTGTTGTTGCTTTGCAGTGGAACCCAGGTGAGACACATGATGCTGTAATCACAATGCCTCTATCAAATCCTTTCAGTCTACTGAGCAAGTGAATGGTACTGCAGGGTATCAACCCATACCATGAGGAGTTTTACGACTCCTCTGGTAACAGCAGAGTTGGCACAGCATACAGCTACGATACGACTGAGTACAATGACTGTAATGGTCACGGTACCCACATCACAGGCACCATGGCTGGTCTGCATTTTGGCATTGCCAAGGACGCCACCATACACTCAGGTGACTGTCACCAGCCTTTCTTGCTCTTGCTCTAATTTACTATCAGTCCTATCATTGTTGTTGTTATCATTTTTATTGTTGTTATTGTTATTGTTATTATTATTGTTGTTTTTACTATTGTTGTTTATTTCCATTGCTTATTTACTTACCATTACCACCATTATTATAATGATTATTCATTTGTTTATGGTCGATATATTCAGTTGGTTCAGATCTCTGTTGTGGCGTTTCTCAGCCACCGAGCTAGGCAAGTCTTGAGATGCAGCTGCATGTGTCCAGCCATGAAATGTGATTGGCACTCCCTGCAATGGGTCAGTTGATAAGTACTG
>JAABUK010007490.1_pt1 | contig 15746 bp, 16 predicted proteins | sample 5559141 | NCBI WGS metagenome assembly JAABUK01 (sample SAMN10711869, study PRJNA513367) | rock metagenome | isolation source: Antarctica rocks | place: Antarctica: Victoria Land, Pudding Butte nord | collected 2016-01-03
GTCTGGGTGGAAGGCGGCCGCTTCTCGGTTGGCGACGGCCACGGCGTCCAGGGCGATGGCGAGGTTTGCGTCACCGCGCTCGAGATGTGCCTCAACGGCACCTTCACCTTCGTGCTGCACAAGAAGCAGGGCCCCGCCCTCGCCTATCCGCGCGCCGAGACCCCGACGCACTTCATCAGCATGGGGATGCACGAGGATATGGACCAGGCGATGAAGACCGCGCTGCGTGAGATGATCGCCTTTATCTGCACCCGCTCGAACCTGTCGCGCGAGCAGGCCTACCAGTTCTGCTCCCTGGCGGTGGATTTCCGGGTGACGCAGAGCGTCAACGGCGAGAAAGGCATCCACGGCATGCTGCGCAAAGGCCTGCTGTTCTAGGACCGGCCGCACGGCACAGGGCTTGCTTGGATGCAGGCATGCCCAGGAGGAACCCGTTGAGAGCCAACCGGATCGGACTGCTGCTCGCCGCGTCCCTCGCCGCCCTCCCCGCCCGCGCCGCCGAGCCGGTCCGCGGCGGCACCATGGTCATGATCGTGCAGCCCGAGCCCTCCACGCTCGCGCATTACGCCGTCTCCGCCGGCAACATCCCGGCCATCGCGACGCAGGTGTATGAAGGCCTGGTCAGCTACGACTGGGACCTCCACCCGACCCCGCTGCTGGCCAAGTCCTGGGAGACCGCGCTCGACGGCAAGACCATCACCTTCCACCTGCAGGACGGCGTGCTGTTCCACGACGGCAAGCCGTTCACCAGTGCCGACGTGCAGTACTCGTACATGGAGGTGCTCAAGAAGGTCCACCCCACCGCCCCGGTGTTCCTGGCCGAGTTGCAGTCGATCGACACGCCCGACCCGATGACCGCCGTGTTCCACCTCGCCAATCCCGCGCCCTATCTGATGAAGGCGCTCTCCGGCCGCGACTCGCCCATCGTGTCCCGGGCCCTGTTCGAAGGCACCGACCTCTCCAACAACCCGACCGCGAACAAGCCGATCGGCACCGGTCCTTTCCGCTTCGTGCAATGGGAGCGCGGCCAGTTCGTGCGGCTCGACCGCAACGACAAATACTGGAAACCCGGCCTGCCCTATCTCAATCGCGTCGTCGCCCGCTTCATCCCCGACGCCGCCACCCGATCGGCGGCCATCGAGACCGGCGAGGCGCACTTCGCGGGCTACAGCGCGGTCAACTACGCCGACCTCAAGCGCATGAAGGAGAACAAGGCGCTCGACACCACCACGCGCGGCTACGAGATGGCGCCGGCCATCAGCGTGCTCGAGATGAACAGCCGCCGGCCGCCGCTGGACAAGAAGGCGGTGCGCCAGGCCATCGCCTACGCCATCGACCGCCAGTTCATCGTCGACAACGTCCAGTATGGCTATGCCCGTCCGGCCACTGGCCCGCTCAGCTCCCTGTTCAAGCCGGCCGGGCTCTACACCGACGCGGTCCGCCGCTTCGACGTGCCGGACCGCCTGGACATCGCCAACAAGCTGCTCGACGACGCCGGCGTGCCCCGCAAGCCCGGCGGCATGCGCTTCGAGGTACACCTCGAGGTCAATTCCTTCGGCGAGCAATGGCTGCGGCAGGCCGAGTACATCAAGCAAGCCCTGGCCGCCGTCGGCATCGACGTGCGGCTGCGCAGCGAAGACACCGCGACTTGGCTCCGCCGGGTCTATACCGATTACGACTACGACATCAGCGAGCCCTTCCTGGGCAACGGCATCGACCCGGTGATCGGCCTCAACCGCCAGTATCTGACGTCGCAAATCCGCAAGGGCGTCACCTTCGTCAACAACAGCTTCTACAGCAACCCCGACGTCGATCGCCTGCTCGGCGAGGGCGCGCGCGAGCTGGACCCGATCAAGCGCGGCGACATCTACAAGGCGGTGCAGCAGATCCTGGTGGAGGACAGCCCGCTCGTCTGGCTCACCGAGGTCCAATACGTCAGCATCTTCAGTCGCAAGCTGCACGACCACACCATGGGGCCGCTGGGCACCTATCAGGGCTTCGAGCGGGCCTGGCTCGAGAAATAGCGCGTGCGCCGCTGGCGCTACTTCGCCTACCGGCTGCTGCTGGCGCTGCCGGTGGTGCTGGGCATCGTCGTGCTCAACTTCTTCCTGATCCACCTGGCCCCGGGTGACGCCGCCTCGGTGCTCGCCGGCGAGAGCGGCGCCGCCACGCCCGAATACATGGCGGTGCTGCGGGCAAAGTTCGGCCTCGACCAGCCGCTCGGCACGCAGTTCCTCGCCTACCTCGCCAACATGGCGCGCTTCAACCTCGGTTACTCCTTCCGCAGGCCGAGCCAGAAGGCCGGGGTGGCGTAGGCGACGAGGGTGACGACCGACACCAGGCCGTCCCGCCACGAGTTGCGCCCGACGGCCGCGCTCAGCCCCAGCAGGGTGCCGAGCACGAGCGCGGTGCTGAAGGCGCTGACCATGAGCAGCGCGGTGGGCAGCAGCCGTGATGATGATCGTCGTCTTCGCCATCCGCCTGGCCTGGCTGCCCACCAGCGGCTTCGACACCGTCGGCGCCGACCTCGAGGGCTGGGAGCACGCGCAGGACATCGCCCGCCACCTCGCCATGCCGATGGCCGCCCTGGCGCTGTTCTACCTGGCGCTCTACGCCCGCGTCATGCGCGCCTCGGTGCTGGAGCAGACCGGCATGGACTGGGTCACCACCGCCCGCGCCAAGGGGCAGACCGAACGCGGCGTGCTGCTCGGCCACGTGTTCCGCAACGCCCTGCTGCCGGTGGTGACCATGGCGGGCGTGCAGGCCGGCAACCTGATCGGCGGCTCCATCATCGTGGAGACCGTGTTCGGCTGGCCCGGTATCGGCACCCTCGCCTTCAACGCCCTGCAATCCCGCGACCTCAACCTTTTGCTGGGCATCTTCTTCGTCTCCGCCTGCCTAGTGGTCGTGATCAACCTGGCCATCGACCTCGCTTACGCCTCGCTCGACCCGCGCATCGAGGTCTAGGGGGTGCTGCTGCCGATCATCACGCCCTCGGCCCGCGGTCCCTAGCCATGCGCGCCGGCCTGCTCCGCTTCGCGCGCAACCGCATGGCCCTGGCCGGCGCCGCCGTCCTGTTCGGCGTACTCCTCCTCGTCGCCCTGTCGCCGCTGCTCTACCCCAGCGACCCGTTCCGCCTCGCCGGGCCGCCGCTGCAGCCACCGGGCGGCGCGCACCTGCTCGGCACCGACACGCTGGGCCGCGACGTCGCCGCCGGCATCGCCCACGGCGCGCGCACCTCGCTGCTGATCGGGCTCGGCGCCACCCTTTCGGCCGTCCTGTTCGGTGCCGTGGTCGGCGGGGTCGCCGGCTACTACCGCGGCACGGTCGAGCTGGTGCTGATGCGGCTGACGGAGTTCTTCCAGACCATCCCGGCCTTCGTGCTGGCGATCCTGGTCGTGGCCATCCTGTCGCCCTCGGTCACCAGCGAGATCATCGCCATCGCTGCCGTCTCCTGGCCCGGCATCGCCAGGCTGGTCCGCGGCGAGTTCGTCTCCCTCGGCGGCCGCGAGTTCGTGCTGGCCTGCGCCGGCCTCGGCGCCAGCGACAGCCGCATCATCTTCCGCCACCTGCTGCCCAACTGCACCTCGTCCATCATCGCCGTCGGCTCCCTGCTGACCGCGACCGCCATCCTGATCGAGTCCGGCCTCGCCTTCCTCGGCCTCGGCGACCCCAACGTGATGAGCTGGGGCCTGATCATCAGCGCCGGCCGCGCCGTGCTGCGCTCGGCCTGGTGGGTCTGCACCTTCCCCGGCATCGCCATCTTGCTGACGGTGCTGGCGATCAACCTGGTCGGCGACGGGCTGAACGAGGCGCTGAACCCGCGGCTGCGCGAACGATGACCGTCCTCGACATCCAGAACCTGACCATCGCCCTCCCGCCTGGCGCCGACCGTCCCACCGCCGTGCAGGACTTCAGCCTGCGGCTGCGCGCCGGCGAGGTCACGTGTTTGATCGGCGAATCCGGCTCCGGCAAGTCCCTCGTTGCCCGGTCGGTGCTGGGCCTGCTGCCGGGCCCGCATGTGCGGATCGGCACCGGGCCCATCCTGTTCGACGGCATGGACCTCGCGCGCGCCACCCAGGCGCAGATGCGAAGGGTCCGCGGCGCCAAGGTGGCCATGATCTTCCAGGAGCCGATGACGGCCCTGAACCCGTTGCACACCATCGGCCGCCAGGTCGCCGAGGTGCTGCGCATCCACACCGGCCTCGGCCGGGCCGCGCGGCGCACCCGCGTGGCCGAACTGCTCGCCAGCGTCCACTTGCCGGACCCCGGCCGCCTGCTCGACGCCTTCCCGCACCAGCTCTCCGGCGGCCAGCGCCAGCGCGCCATGATCGCGATGGCGCTAGCACTCGATCCCAAGCTGCTGATCGCCGACGAGCCCACCACGGCACTGGACGTCACCACCCAGGCGCAAATCCTGCACCTGATCCGCGAACTGCAGCGCGAGCACGGCACCGCCGTGCTGTTCATCACCCATGATTTTGGTGTGGTGACCGACATCGCCGACGAGGTCGCGGTGCTGCAGAAGGGCGAACTGGTCGAGTCTGGCCCCGCCGCCCGCGTGCTGAACGCGCCCGCCCACCCCTATACGCGGGCGCTGATCGCAGCAGTACCGAAGCTCTCGCCGGGCTCGCTGGCTCCGCCCAGCACCGCCCCCTTCGTGCTGCAGGCCCGCGAGCTGCGGAAGGTCTATGCCACGCGCAGCCTGTTCGGCGGCCGGGCCACCATCGCCCTCGACGACGTCGGCCTCGAGCTGCGGCGCGGCGAGACCCTGGGCCTGGTGGGCGAGTCCGGCTCCGGCAAGTCCACCCTGGCCCGCGCCGTGACCCGGCTGCTGCAGCTCGATGCCGGCGAAATCCTGCTCTCCGGCCACGACATCGCGCCGCTCACGCGCTGGCGCCTGCGCCCCTACCGCAAGCGCATCCAAATGATCTTCCAGGACCCCTACGCCTCGCTCGACCCCCGCCAGCGGGTGGTGGACGTGATCGCCGAAGGCCCGATCATCCACGGCACCGCGCCGGCTGCGGCGCAAGCCGAGGCGCGCGAGCTGCTGCGCCTCGTCGGCCTCGACCCGTCCGCCGCGGGCCGCTTCCCGCACGAGTTCTCCGGCGGGCAGCGGCAGCGCATCGGCATCGCCCGCGCGCTCGCGCTGCGCCCCGAAATCCTGGTCGCCGACGAGCCCGTCTCCGCGCTCGACGTCTCCGTGCAGGCGCAGGTGCTGGCGCTGCTGGCCGGTATCAAGGCGCAGTTCCAGCTCAGCATGCTGTTCGTGACGCACGACCTGCGCGTGGCGCTCCAGGTCTGCGACCGGATCGCGGTGATGCACCGCGGCAAGGTGGTCGAGGTCGCCCCGACGCGGGACATCTTCGCGGCCCCGCAACACGCCTATACAAAGGCGCTGTTCGCGGCCGTGCCCGGCGCCAAATGGCAGCATGCCGACCTGGAGAAGGCCTGATGGACGAGTTGCACGCCTTTGTCGCCGGCGAGCGGTGCAGGGTCCCGGGCGCCGGCGCCGGCCCGCTCGCCGGCCTCGCCTTTGCGGTGAAGGACCTGATCGACGTCGCCGGCTGGCCCACCGGCGGCGGCAGCCCCGACTGGCCGCGCTTCGCGCCGACGCCCACCCGGCACGCCGGGGTGGTGCAGACCCTGCTCGACGCCGGCGCGTCCATCGCCGGCAAGACCATCACCGACGAGGTCTCGCTCGGCATCCTGGGCGAGAACGCCCATGACGGCACGCCGCTCAACCCGGCCGCACCCGGCCGCGTGCCCGGCGGCTCCTCCAGCGGCTCCGCCTCCGCCGTCGCCGGCGGCGCCTGCGACTTCGCCCTTGGCACCGACAGCGGCGGCTCCGTCCGCGTGCCGGCCAGCTTCTGCGGCCTGTACGGCATCCGCCCCACCCATGGCCGCATCGACTTCTCCGGTATCACCGTGCAATCGCCCAGCGCCGACACCTGCGGCTGGTTCGCCCGGGACGCCGCCATCTTCGCCCGCGTCGGCGAGGCGCTGTGCGGCGGGCCGCTTCCCGGGCGCCTGCCGAGCACCCTGCTGGTCGCCACCGACGCCTTCGGCTTCGCCGACCCGGCCGTGCAGGCAGCGCTCGCCCCCTTGGTCGACCGCCTCGCCACGCTGATCGGCACCCGGCGCGAGGCAACCCTGGCGCCCCAGGGGCTCTCCATCTGGCAGCGGGCACAGCGCGTGCTGCAAAGCAGCGAGTCCTGGCGCACCTTCGAGCCCTGGCTCGACCGCTGCAACCCGCGCCTGGCCTTCAGCGTCGCCCGCAACCTGGTCATCGGCTCCATGCTGACCGACGCCGAGCGGTCCGCCGCCGCCCTGATGCGCGAAGAGGCGCGGGCCCGCCTGCGCCTGCTGCTGCCGCCCGGCACCATCCTCTGCTTGCCGACCACGCCCTTCCCGGCGCCGCTCCGCGGCCTGCCCAATTCCCAGCTCGGCTTCCTGCGCGAGCGGATCAGCTGTCTGACCAGCCATGGCGGCCTAACCGGCGTGCCGCAGGTCAACCTGCCCGGCGCCACGGTGGACGGCGCCCCGGTCGGCCTCTCCATCGTGGGGCCGCGCGGCGCCGACCTCGACCTCATGCATGTCGCCCGCCGCTTCGCCGAAACCACCTGAACGAGGACCGAATGGACACACAACCGAACCGCCCCGAGGTGGTCACCGAGGTGCGCGACCTGTTCGAAGCCTACGAACAGGCCCTCGTGGACCGCGACGTGGACGTGCTGGACCGCACGTTCTGGGACAGCCCGCACACGATCCGCTACGCGGTGCACGAGAACGGCTACGGGTTTGCCGAAATCCACGCCCATCGCCTGCTCGGCCGCCCGCCGGGGCCGGGCATCAAAGAGCGGCGGATCCGGCTCGAAATCCTGACCCTCGGGCGGGACCTCGCGACCGTGAACCTGGAGTTCAAGATCCGCGGCGCGGACCGGGTGGGCCGGCAGAGCCAGACCTGGGTCCGTTTCGCCGATGGCTGGAAGGTCATCGCCGCCCACGTCTCGATGATGGAGCCCCGCCCGGCGTAATCGGACGGCCTTGCTGCCGCGGACATACCTTGGGATACAGGTGGGCCAGGGGGGCTGCCGGAGATGCTGGTCTATGACGTAGTGATTGTGGGCGGCGGCAATGCGGCCCTGACCGCCGCGATTACGGCGCGCGAGGCGGGCGCCTCCGTCGTGGTGCTGGAGCACGCCCCCAGGGCCATGCGCGGCGGCAACAGCCGGCATACCCGCAACCTGCGGGCGATGCATCTGGAACCGACGTCGGTGCTCACGGAGTCCTACGGCGAGGATGAATACTGGGACGACCTCCTGCGCGTCACCGGCGGCCAGACCGACGAGCACTTGGCCCGGCTGACCATCCGCGCCACCCAGGACGCCTTGCCCTTCATGGAACGCTGCGGCGTGCGGTTCCAGCCCTCGCTGACGGGCACGCTGAACCTCTCGCGCACCAACGCCTTCTTCCTGGGCGGCGGCAAGGCGCTGATGAACGCCTACTATGCCGCCGCGGCGCGGATCGGCGTCCAGGTGCTGTACGACACCGAGGTGACGCATCTTGACCTCGACGACGGCTTCGTCCGCCGCTTGACCGTGACGAGCAAGGGCTTCCCGCTCGAGATTGGGGCCAAGGTCGTCATCGCCTCCTCGGGCGGGTTCCAGGCCAACATCGAATGGATGAAGGAGGGCTGGGGCGAGGCCGCGGAGAACTTCCTGATCCGCGGCACGCCCTACGCGAAGGGCAAGGTGCTCAAGAGCCTTCTTGGCCAGGGGGTCGCATCGGTCGGCGACCCCACGCAATGCCACGCGGTCGCGATCGACGGCCGTTCGCCCAAGTTCGACGGCGGCATCGCCACCCGGCTCGATTGCGTGCCGTTCGCCATCGTCGTCAACAAGCACGGTCAGCGCTTCTACGACGAGGGCGAGGACGTCTGGCCCAAGCGCTACGCCATCTGGGGCCGCCTCGTCGCGCAGCAGCCGGACCAGATCGCCTACGCCATCATCGATGGCCGCAGCGAACGCCTGTTCATGCCCTCCGTGTTCCCAGCCATCAAAGCCGCGAGCGTTGGCGAACTCGCCGCCAAGCTGGGGCTCGACCCGGCAGCGGTCGAAGCGACCGTCGCCGGCTTCAACGCTGCCTGCCAGCCCGGCGCCTTCGACAGCAGCCAACTGGATGGGCTTACGACCGCGAACCTGGCGCCGCCGAAGACCAACTGGGCCCGCCCCATCAGCGAGCCGCCGTTCATCGGCTACCCGCTCCGCCCCGGCATCACCTTCACCTATCTCGGCGTGAAGGTGAACGACCGGGCCCAGGTCATCATGGAAGACGGGCGCCCCGCGGCCAACCTGTTCGCGTCCGGCGAGATTATGGCCGGCAGCATCCTCGGCCAGGGCTACCTGGCCGGGTTCGGCATGGCGATCGGCACGGTCTTCGGCCGGATCGCCGGACAGGAGGCCGCCAAGCGTGTCCACAATTGACCTGATCACCCTCGCCGCCGCCAACGAGGGCTCCGAGGCGATGCAATCGGCCCGGCGCGCGATGGAGGTGTGCAACGCCTGCCGCTACTGCGAAGGCTTCTGCGCGGTGTTCCCGGCCATGGAACTGCGGCGGGACTTCGCCGAGGGCGACCTCAACTATCTCGCGAACCTCTGTCATTCCTGCCGGGGCTGCTACTATGCCTGCCAATACGCGCCCCCGCACGAGTTCGGCATCAACGTGCCGCAGTCCCTGGCGCTGGTCCGCAACGAGAGCTACGCGGCGTATGCCTGGCCCGCCCCGCTCGCGGCGGCTTACCGGCGCGGCGGCCTGGTCATGTCCCTGGCCATGGCGGCGGGCGTGGGCGGCGTGTTCCTGCTGTCGATCCTGCTGCAGCGCCACGACGTGCTGTTCGGTCCGCAGCCGATGCTGCCGGGGCAGGGGTTCTACAACGTGATACCCTACCGCGCGATGGTGGGCGTGGCGTCGGCCACGTTCCTGTTCTCGCTGCTGGCGCTGGCCATCGGCTTCGCCCGGTTCTGGGCCGATACCGGAGGCCGCGCAGCGGATCTGGCGCAGGTCCGCCCCTGGCGGCAGGCGCTGCGGGACGCCGCGACGCTGCGCTATCTCGGCGGCGGCGGCCATGGCTGCAACGACCGGGACGAGAGCTTCTCCACCCAGCGCCGCTGGTGGCATCACCTGATGGCCTACGGCTTCCTGCTGTGCTTCGCCTCGACCTCGACGGCGACCGTCTACGACCACCTCCTCGGCTGGCCCGCACCCTATCCGTTCCTGAGCCTGCCTGTGCTGCTCGGGACCGTGGGCGGGGTTGGGCTCGTGACGGGAACGGCGGGGCTGTTCTGGCTCAAGCTGGCGGGCGATCACGAACCACAGGCGGCGCGCCTGCTCGGGGCCGACGCCGGGCTGCTGCTGTTGCTGATGATGATCGGCGTCACCGGGCTGCTGCTGCTCGCGGTGCGGGCCACCGGGGCGATGGGGGCGGTGCTGGCGATCCATCTCGGCTTCGTCTTGGCCTTCTTCGTGACCATGCCTTACAGCAAGTTCGTGCATGGCCTTTACCGGACCGGGGCGCTGCTGCGCCATGCCATAGAGCGCCCCGACGCGCCCGCGCCCAAGCCGGTCGCCGTCCCGAACAAAGCGGAGTAGCCCCTGGCCGGGCCGGGACCGAACCGGGGCCTTCCGGTTGCGGCCCGGCTGGGGCAAGCTTCATTCGGCGCCGCCCGAAGAGCGCGCATGAGGGAGTGGGCCGGGGATGGACAGGGAGGGCGTTTTCCTGATGGGTTGCGGCGCCGGGTTCTCCGGCGACCGGGTGGACGCGCCGCTGTCGGTGGTGGAGAGCATCGCCCGCTCCGGCCGGCCTGGGGCCATCATGTTCGAGACCTTGGCCGAGCGTACGCTCGCCCTGGGCCACGTCGCCCGCCGGGCCGATCCGGCGCTGGGCTACGAGCCGCTGCTGGCCGAGCTGGTCGGGCCCATCCTCGGCCCCTGCGCGCGCGCCGGCATCCCGATCGTCGGCAACTTCGGCGCGGCGAACCCGCCGGCCGCGGCCAGGCTGCTGCAGCGCCTGGCGGCCGACGCCGGGTGGCCCGGGCTGCGCATCGCCGTCGTGCACGGGGACGATATCCGGGACAGCATAACCCTTGCCGACCTGAACGTCTGGGAAGGCGATGCCGGGCTCGCCGGCGGCACGGAGGGGATGATCGCCGCCAACGTTTACCTGGGCGCCCGGCCGATCGCCGACGCCTTGCTGGCCGGGGCGCAAGTGGTGGTCACCGGCCGGGTGGCCGACCCGTCGTTGGCGCTCGGGCCGCTGGTCGCGCATTTCGGCTGGGCGTGGGACGACTGGGACCGGCTGGCCGCCGGCACCCTGGTGGGCCACCTGCTGGAATGCGGCTCCCAGGTCACCGGCGGCTACTACGCCGACCCCGGCTTCAAGGACGTGCCGCGACCGGAGAGCATCGGCTTCCCGATCGCCGAGGTCGGGGCGGACGGCGCCTGCGTGATCACCAAGGCCGAGGGCACGGGCGGCCGGGTCAGCGTGCGGACAGTGACCGAACAGGTGCTGTATGAGATGCACGACCCGGCCGCCTACCTCACGCCCGACGTCACCCTCGATATCACCGGCATCGCGCTCGAGCAGGCGGGGCCAGACCGGGTGCGCGTGCGCGGCGCCCGCGGCCATCCCGCGCCGCCGAGCCTGAAGGCCACCGTGTCGTTCGAGGGCGACTGGATCGGCGAGGCCGAGATCTCCTACGCCGGGCCGAACGCGCTCGCCCGCGCGCGGCTGGCCGCCGAGGTGATCGGCAAGCGGCTCGACCTCCGCCAGCTCGCGGTGCGCCGGCGGCTCGACCTCATCGGCGCGCTCAGCGTCTTCGACGATGACGGCGCCAGCCTGGCCGGGGAGGCGCCGGACGCGCCGGAGATACGGGTGCGTCTCGCCGTTTCCGGGACCGAGCGCCTGCCGGTGGAGCAAAGCCTGCAGGAGGTGCTCGCGCTGCTGTGCTGCGGCCCGGCGGGCGGCGGCGGCATGCGCTCGCAGGTCCGCAACCGGGTCCGCACCGTGTCCTACCTCGTGCCGCGCAACATGGTCAGCCCCGCGGTCTCGTTCGCATGAGCCGTATCCTGCTGCACAAGGTGGCCCATGCGCGAGCGGGCGACAAAGGCAACCGGCTGAACGTCAGCGTGATCGCCTACCACGCCGACCTGTGGCCGCTGCTGCTCGACCAGGTGACGGCGGAGCGGGTGCATACGCTGTTTCGCCACCGGGGCGCCACCGGGGTGGTGCGCTACATGCTGCCGAACCTGCACGCGCTCAACTTCGTCATCGACGAGGTGCTGGAGGGCGGGGTGAACGCCAGCCTCAACCTCGATATCCACGGCAAGACCAACTCGTTCCGGGTGCTCGGCCTCGAGGTGGACGTGCCCGCTGCCCTGCTGGCGCGGCTACCGGACCTCAGAGGTGACCCATGAGGCTATTCGCCCCGATCCTGCTTGCCGCCGCCTTGCTCGCCGGGTCCGCGCGCGCGGAGATGGGGGAGATCACGGTCGCCGTGCAGTACGGCGTCAGCATCCTTCCGCTCATGGTGATGCAGCGGAATGCCATTGCGGAGCGGCACGCCGCCGCCGCCGGGATCGACGGGCTGAAGGTGAACTGGGTGCAAGTCGCGGGACCCAGCGTGATGAACGACGGGCTGGTCTCCGGCGCCGTGCAGTTCGCCGCCCAGGGTCCGCCCTCGCTGGTAACCTTGTGGGACCGCACGCGGCGGAACGTCGTCGTGAAGGGTGTCGCGGCGATCACGACCTACCCGTTGTACCTGATCAGCCGCAACCCGGCCGTCCGCACCATCCGGGACTTCTCGGAGGCCGACAAGATCGCGGTGCCCTCGGTCAAGATCTCGACCCAGGCGATCATGCTGCAGATCGCGGCCGCGGCGGCCTTCGGCGACGCCGAATACGCCCGGCTCGACCCGTTCACCATCTCGCTCTCCCACCCGGACGCCGCCGCGGCCTTCGGCAGCAACACCGCCGGCGTGAACGCGCATTTCAGCTCCTCGCCCTTCTACGAGCAGGAGATCAAGCTGCCCGGCGTGCGGCTGATCACCACCAACTACGAAATCCTGGGCGGCCCGGCGACCGCGCTGGTGCTGCTGGCCAACAGCCGGTTCCGCGAGGCCAACCCCAAGCTGTTCCGCGCCTTCTACGACGGGCTCGCCGAGGCGATTGAGACCATCAACGCCGACAAACCTGCCGCCGCACGCCTGTATCTCGACATGGCGCGGGACCGGCGCAGCACGGAGGCCGACATCCTGGCGATCATCGGCGACAAGGACTACGCCTACACGCTGCGCCCGGCCAAGGTGCTCAAGACGGCCCTGTTCATGGCCAAGGTCGGCACCATCCGGCAGACCCCGGCGTCGATCGAGGAGCTGTTCTTTCCGGAAGCGGTAGCGCTCGGCGGGGATTGAGGCCGGGGGCAATACGCCGCCGGCCCGGCTGCAGTTCACGGCTTGCCGGGCATCGCCGCGTTTGCAACAGTGCTCGCCGGAGGGTTACCATGCCTGCTGCGACTGCGGACGCGAGTGCGGGGCTTAAGGGCCAGCCGATCTTGCGGGCGCGCAATATCGTCAAGCGGTTCGGCCATGTCGAAGCCCTGCGCGGCGTCGATTTCGACGCCTACTCCGGCGAGATCACCGCGCTGATCGGCGATAACGGCGCCGGCAAGAGCACGCTGGTGAAGATCCTCTCCGGCGTTTACGGGGCGACCTCGGGCGAAATGGAGGTCGATGGCGCGCCCGTCTCGTATTCATCGCCCGCCGACGCGCATGCCCTGGGCATCGAGACGGTCTATCAGGACCTGTCGGTCTGCCCCGACCTCAGCCCCTCGGCCAATATGTACATGGGCCGCGAGGCGCTGCGGCCGGGCCTGCTGGGCCGGCTTGGGTTCCTCGACAACGTGACGATGCGCCGCGAGAGCGCGGTCGCGTTCCAGAAGCTGAAGGTCGCGCTGAAGGACATGGACGCGCCGATCGCCAGCCTCTCGGGCGGCCAGCGCCAGAGCGTCGCCATTTGCCGGGCGGCGATGTGGGCCAAGCGGGTGGTGTTCATGGACGAGCCGACCGCGGCCTTGGGCGTCGTGCAGACCGCGCGCACGCTCGACCTGGTGCGGCGCATCCGCGACACCGGCGTCGCCGTGGTGCTGATCAGCCACAACATGCGCGACGTCATCCAGGTGGCCGACACGGTCGAGGTGCTGCGCCTCGGCCGCCGCATCGCGTCGATGCGGAACCAGAACCTCACCGTGCCCGACCTGGTGGGCGCCATGACGGGTGCCCTCGACGACGTGACGAGCCCGGAGGCCGTGGCATGAGCGGAGAGACCATGACCGCCGAACCGGGCGGCCTGCAGCCGCCGCCGGGCCTCGGCCACACGCTGCGCGTGGCCGCATCGTCGTCGCCCTTCTACATGGGCGTCATCCTGCTGGTGCTGGTGGCGTTCTTCTCGTTCCTGCATCCCGCCACGTTCGCCAGCAGCTTCAACGTCCGCAACATCTTCCTCGACGCGTCGGTGCTGCTGATCCTGGCCGTGGGCACGACCTACATCATGATCGCCGGCGGGTTCGACCTCTCGATCGGATCGGTGCTGGTGTTCTCCGGCGTGGTGGCGGCGCAGGTGATGCTTCGGCTCGGCACGGAGAGCCTCTCCACGGTGTTCGTGGGCTTGATCGTGGCCCTGCTCTGCGGCGCCGCCTGGGGCGTGTTCAACGGGTTCTGCATCACCAAGCTCCGCGTTTCCGCGCTGATCTCGACCCTCGGCTCCATGGGTGCGGCCCTGGGCGGCGCCTACCTGATCTCGGACGGCAGCGACATCCGCACCGTGCCCAACGTCCTGATTGCGGTCGGGCACGGCTCGGTGGGCGGCGTGCCATGGCTGGTGGTGGTCACTGCGATCGTGTCGTTGATCGGCGCTATCGTGCTGCACATGACCCGCTTCGGCCGGCACACCTACCTGATCGGCTCGAACCCCGAGGCGGCGCGCCGGGCGGGGGTCAACGTGAGCGGGCATCTGCTGAGGCTTTATGCCCTGAGCGGGCTGCTGGCCGGGTTCGCGGCCATGCTGTCCCTCGGCCGATTCTCGACCACGACGCTCGAGGGCCACGCGAACGACCCCTTGGAGGCCATCACCGCCGTCGTGCTCGGTGGCACCAGCCTGACCGGCGGACGCGGCTCCATCATGGGCACGGTGGTTGGCGTGTTCATTCCCGCCGTGCTGGCGAACGGCTTCATCATCATGGGCATCCAGCCGTTCTGGCAGATGGTGGTGATCGGCTTCGTCGTCATCGCGGCGGTTTATGCGGACCAGATCAAGCGTCAAAAGGGCGAGCGGCTGTAACCGCGTCCCGTCAACGAGGAACGATGACCATGCGGCTGAAGTTTACGACCCTGCTGGCCCTGTCCGTGGCGGCCATGGCCTCCGCGGCACACGCCCAAAACAAGCCCTACAAGATCACCTATATCCAGGGCGTCACGGGCAATCCGTTCTACATGTCGGTCACCTGCGGGGCCGCGGAGGCCGCCAAGCGGCTGGGCGTCAGCTTCGATGCCCAGGGCCCGGCGCAGTACACGCCCGCCTTGCAAATGCGCGTCCTGAACGCGGTCATCGCCGGCCAGCCCGATGGCATCATGTTCACCGCCGACGACCCGGTGGCACTGACCGCGACCCTGATCGAAGCCAAAAGCCGCGGGATCAAGATCCTGTCGATCGACGGCGACGTCAAAGACATGGACGTCGCCGTCGCCAACATCCAGTCCGACAACTTTGCCGGCGGGCGGCAGGCCGGCCAGACGCTCGCCGGGTTGATCGGCGACAAGGGCAAGGTGATGGCCTTGATGAACTCGCCCGCCGCGAATGTGGCGCAGCAGCGGCTGTTCGGCTTCCAGGAGGAAATCGCCAAGCACCCGGACATCACCTTCCTTGGCGTGCAGTACAGCAATAACCAGACGGCCAAGGCCGCCTCGATTATCACCTCCACAATCGCGGCCAATCCGGACCTCGTGGGCGTGTTCACCATCACGACCAACAACACCGAAGGTGCGGCGACCGGCGTGCGCGAAGCGCAGCGCGAGGGTCACATCAAGATCGTTGGCTACGACACCTCGGACCCGATCGTGGAGGCCATTCGTAAGGGCGTCGTCTCCGCCGATATCGTGCAGTACCCATACCGCGTCGGGCAGCTCGGCCTCGAGATGATGGTGGATGCGCTGCAGGGCAAGCCGGTGCAGCGGCAGGTGAACACGCCATTCGTGGTCGCCACGCCGCAGAATATCGACACGCCAGAGGTGCAGAAGTTCATCTACCGGACGAACTGCCAGTAGCGCCTGCGCGGCTTGCAACGCAAGCGGCGGCCGTCTTTGTGGGACGGCCGCTGTTTGTTGGTGGGTTGGGGTTGCGGGGACACGAAGCCACTTGTACGAACCAGACTACACATGGAATATGCAACGCGGGCTGCCCGCGCGATAACGAGGCATGATACACCAGCTATGCGCGGGAACTCAGCCAGTCGATCGCTGTCCGGAAAGAAAAGACGAGATCAAGCACAATGAGTTATTGACATTTTAGGTAACTGCCCAGCTTCTGCTGCCCGGATCAGCCCAGCCGCAACTCGGCGATCAAGCTGGAGGGGTTGGCGGCGAGGGTCTGCAGGATATTCCAGCCTTGCTTTCTCGCCGTCGAGAGAACCGAGC
>JAABUK010007491.1_pt1 | contig 15743 bp, 16 predicted proteins | sample 5559141 | NCBI WGS metagenome assembly JAABUK01 (sample SAMN10711869, study PRJNA513367) | rock metagenome | isolation source: Antarctica rocks | place: Antarctica: Victoria Land, Pudding Butte nord | collected 2016-01-03
AAACTGTCGATCAGCACCGTGATCTGCCCGTCCGGCTCCGTCCGCGTGACCCGGCGCGTGTCATGCTCGCAGGTAATCAGCCGGCCCTGCCGGTCACGCGTGTTGCCGTTGGAGAAGTTCGACGGCGTGCGAAAAACGCTCACATGGCCGTCCTCCTCCAGCCAGCGCATGATCCGGTTGTTCGGGATGTCGCTCCACAGCAAATAACCGCCGTCGCGGAAATAGACCGGTCCCTCGGCCCAACGAAAGCCGGTCGCGATGCGTTCGATGGCGGCGTTGCCGACCTTGGCGGAGAAGCGCTTGTCGAGCGATTCCAGACGCGGATCGGGATAGCGCGTGCCGGGCAAGTCGCCCAGCGGCAATCGGTCCGCGAGGGCCGCCGTAGTGGTCAGCGCCGAAGCGAGCGCGCCCGCGCCGGCGACGAAGTTCCGTCTGTTCATTCCGTTCCTCCCAATCCGGAGCCGTTCCGGTCCGGGGACCGTATCAGATCGCTGTCCAGGAGCTAGATAGCTGTTGCACGCGCAGGGCTGGCAGCTTCCCTGCCTCCGGCGTTAGGCTCAGCCGACGTATGGCGGCGGGCCGCTCGGCCGTTCGGTCGGCATCAACGCTGCGTCTTCCGCGTCCGAAGAACATCCGCTTCTCTCTGTCGCTCGTTGCGGAGCGAACAGGCAGCTCTCGGCCAGCTTGGTCAGCGGCCCAACGTCTGCTCTCGTCATGACCACGCCGGAAGCAGACTGACGGCTTTCCACCATTCGCGAACATTCAAAAGTGACCCACTACGGACGGGCGGGCCCGCTTGACGGTGCGGTCGGCAGGGCTGACCATCCGGCATTTCAGGCGCGCGATCGCGCCCGCCGGCCTTGGGTTTACGACACCGGAGCACCCGCATGACGTCGAACATGATGAACGTGGCCGTGATCGGGGGCGAAGGCATCGGCCCGGAAGTGACCGCCGAGGCCCGGCGCGTGCTGGCCTGGTTCACCGAACGCCGGCGCCTGCCGGTGCATTTGACCGACGCCGCCTTTGGGGTGGAGGCCTACCGTGCCACCGGCCAGGTGATCCCGGACGCCACGCGCGCCCTGATCGGCCGGGCCGACGCCATCCTGTTCGGCGCCACCGGCGGGCCGGAGACCGAGGAGGTGCCGGTGGCGGCGCGCAAGGCAGGCAGCCTGCTCGGGCTCCGCCGCAGCCTCGACCTCTATGCCAACCTCCGCCCCATCGTGACCGACCCGGCGCTGCACGAGGCGGCGCCGCTCAAGGCGCGCGTGCTCGAGGGCGTCGATTTCGTCATCGTCCGCGAGCTTTCGAGCGGCATCTACTTCGGCGAGCCGCGCGGCATCGAGACCCGGCCCGATGGGCAGCGCCGCGGCTTCAACACCAACAGCTACCTGACCAGCGAGGTCCGCCGCGTCGCCCGCTTCGCCTTCGAGCTGGCCCGTAGCCGGCGTGGCAAGCTGTGCTCGGTGGACAAGGCCAATGTGATGGAAGTAAGCGCGATGTGGCGGGAGGAGGTGATCGCGCTGCACCAGGCCGAGTTCGCCGATGTGGAGCTGACCCATATGTATGTGGACAACGCCGCCATGCAGATCGTGCGCAAGCCCGGCCAATTCGATGTGATAGTGACCTGCAACATCTTCGGCGACATCCTGTCGGACTGCGCGGCGATGGCGGCCGGGTCGCTGGGCATGCTGCCGTCGGCGTCGTTCGGCCCGGCCGATGCCTCGGGGCGGCGCCAGGCGCTGTACGAGCCGGTGCATGGCAGCGCGCCCGACATCGCCGGCCAGGGGATCGCCAACCCGCTCGGCTCCATCCTGAGCGTGGCCATGATGCTGCGCCAAACGCTCAAGCAGCCGGAGGATGCCGCCCTGCTGGAGCGCGCGGTGGGCGCCGCGCTGAAGGGCGGCGCCCGCACCGCCGACATCGCCGAACCCGGCGCCCGGCCCATCTCCACCCGCGCCATGGGCGACGCCGTGCTGGCCGCGCTCGACCACGCCGCCTGAGGGGGACCCGCGCATGACCACGATCATTTCCCGCCGCCACGTCATCGGCGTGCTGGGCATCGGCCTGGCCAGCCTGCCCCGCATGGCGGGAGCGGCGACGGCGGCGAAGGGCATCTACCCCGTGGCGACCGGCACCTACCAGGTGCAGTACGTTGCTCAAGGGCTCAACTTCTTCCGCGACGAAGGGATCGACTGCCGGCTGATCCAGGGGGGCAGCGGGGTCAAGACGCGCGAGATCATCGCCTCCGGCCAGGGCGACTTCGCCATCGCCGATTTCGTGCATCCGATGCTGCTGACCAACAAGGGGCGCCCGGCCAAGGCGCTCACCGGCGCGGACACCATCAGCGCCGGGCTGCAGTTCATGCTGCGCGCCGACCTGTTCGCGCAAGGGATCGACAGCATCCCCAAGTTCGTCGCCTGGAAGCGGCCGGACGGGCGCAAGCCGATCATCGGCGTCTCCTCCATCGGCGGCACGTCGCACGTCTGGGCCACCTACTACATGGAGCAGTTCGGCTTCGACGGCGCCGTGACCTGGCTCGGCGTCGGCAACGTGGACACCATGCTGGGCACGCTGAAGACCAAGCAGATCGACCTGCTGGTCAACACGCAATCCCTGGTCAACGAGGTCGAGACCAAGGGCTACGGCAAGATGATCTACGATGGCTCCGACCCGGTGAACTGGAACAAGGTGATCGGCGGCCCGGTGCCGGTCACGGTCAACTACTGCCTGCAGTCGCGCATCGACCGGGACCCCGGCCTGGTGCAGGCCTGGACCCGCGCGCTGCTGCGCGCCGCCCGCTGGATCGCGGCGCATAGCCCTTCGGAAACCTACGACGCCGTCGAGCAGTTCGTCGGCAGCACGTCGCGCGAGGCGAACATCGTGGAGCTGACCACGATGAAGACCGTGCTCAACCCGACCGGCCTGATCGACCCGACCGACTTCGAGCGGGGCGCCAAGGTCTGGTTCCGCGAGATGACCGGGGTCACGCCCATGAAGCTCGGCGAGGTCTATGCGAGCGAGTTCATCCGCAAGGCGAACGAGACCCTGCCGCCTTGAGCTGTCGTATCGACGTGGCCGGCCTCGGCAAGTCGTTCCACCTGGGCGGCGTGCGGATCGATGCGGTACAGGATGTGTCGTTCCAGGTGCAGGAGGGCGAGTTCGTCTCCCTGCTGGGACCGTCCGGCTCGGGCAAGAGCACCGTCCTGAACATGATCGCGACCCTGCTTGCGCCAAGCGCCGGGCGGGTGCTGATCGACGGGCAGGCCGTCCGCACCGGCCGCGCCACGCCGCACGTGGGCTACGTGTACCAGAAGGACACGCTGTTCCCGTGGCGCACGGTCGCCGACAACATCGGCTACGGCCTGGAGCTGGCGGGCATGCCGGCGGCCGAGCGGCGGGCCCGGGTGCAGGCGGCAGTGCACCGGGCGGGGCTGCAGGGGTTCGAGGCCGCCTATCCCTCGTCGCTCTCGGGCGGCATGCGGCAGCGCGCCTCGCTGATGCGGAGCCTGGTCAAGGAGCCGCAAATCCTGCTGATGGACGAGCCGTTCGGCGCGCTCGACACGCATACCAAGCTCGACATGCACGACGTGCTGCTCAAAATCTGGGAGCGCGAGCGGCAGACCGTGCTGTTCGTCACGCACGACCTCGGCGAGGCGCTGACCCTTTCGGACCGCATCATCCTGTTCTCCGCCCGGCCCGGCCGCATCAAGCAAGTGTTCCCCGTCGATTTCCCGCGCCCGCGCGACGGGGTGGCGCTGCGCGAGACGCCCGAATACGCCGCGCTGTTCTCCCGCGTCTGGCACTCGCTGGGCGAAGAGTTCCTCAAGGGACGCAGCCCGTGAGGCGGGCGTCCACCCTGGCATGGCAGGTCGCGATCCTGCTGGCCGTGCTGGCGACGTGGCAATGGGGGTGGACCCTGCACGAGCGCGCGCCCTGGGCGGTGCCCGATATGCTCGACCCCTATTTCGTCTCCCGGCCCACCGAGATCTGGCGGCAGTTCCTCCGCCTGAGCTGCCTCGAGAACCGCGGCGGCGGCTGGAGCAGCTGGACCTCGGGCGAGTTCGGCGCCTGCTTGGCGCGCTTCGAGAACAACCTCTGGAAGGCGACCTGGGTGACGCTCCGCAACACCTTCTTCGGCTTTGCCTCCGGTGTGTCCAGCGGCGTCCTGCTGGGGCTGCTGCTGGGGCGCTCCCGCCGGCTTGCGGACATCTTCGAGCCGTTCGTGACCGCGGTGAACTCCATTCCCCGCATCGCTCTGGCACCGATCATCATCCTGGCCTTCGGCATCGGCGACGTGTCCAAGATCGTCACCTCGTGGATCGTCGTCGTGTTCCTGGTGTTCTTCAACACCTTCGAGGGCGCGCGTTCGGTGGATCGCGACTTCATCAACGCGTCCCGCCTGCTGGGCGCCACGGAATGGCAGATCACGCGCACGGTGATCGTTCCCTCGACCATGGCCTGGGTGTTCGCCTCGCTAACCCCGGCGATCTCGTTCGCGCTGATCGGCGTCATCGTCGGCGAGTTCATTGGTGCGGAGTTCGGCATCGGCCGGCTCATCATCGAATCCGAGGCGCGCGGCGAGGCGGCGGGCATGATGGTGGCCGTGTTCGTGCTGATGGTCGCGGGCGTGGTGCTGGCCTCCGGGGTCCGCCGCCTGCAGGCCTACCTGCTGCGGTGGCAGCAGCAGCACCAGCCCTCCTGACCAGCAAGGACAGGCCATGCACGCCGACACGCTCGCCATGCTGCACGACCCGCCCAATACGGCCGCGGTCGCGGGATGACGCGGCTTCTGCTCGACGTCTCGTCCCTGACCCGCTGGACCGGGCCGCCGGTCGGCATCGTTCGGGTGGAGCATGCGCTGGCCCGGGCGGCGCGGTCGCGGCCGGACACCACGCTATGCGTGTGGGACAAGCGGGCCCGCGGCTTCCGCGCGCTGCGGCCGGACTGGGCGGAGACGGTGCTGGGCTGGGGCGGCGCGATCGATGTGCCGGCGCGCCGCCAGTCCCGCTTCTCGCGGCAACCCTTGTTCAGCGCGCTCGAGCGCGTCCGCCTCACCAGCCCTGTGCCCGGGGCGGCGGTGGCGGCGGGCTGGCTGCAGGACGCGTTGCTGGCGCCGCGGCGGCACGGCCACCGGCAACGGGACGCGGCGGGGCGGCGCATTGCCCATGTGCCGGCCGGGCTGGCGCTGGGCGGGGATGCCGGCCTCGGGCGGGGCGACGTGCTGTTCTCCGCCGGGTCCGACTGGTTCCACTTGGAGGCGGCGGAACTCGGCGCGCTGAAGCAGCGGCAGGGGTTCCGGTATGCGGCGATGTGCTACGACCTGATCCCGCTCACCCACCCGCAATTCTATGCTCCGGCGGAGGTGGCGCTGGTGCGCGAGCACTGGCGCGCGGCGCTGCCTCTGGCCGATCTGGTGATCGCCAATGCGCACTGCATCGCGGCCGACGTCGCCCGGTTCTGCCGGGCGGAAGGGCTGCCGCCGCCGCAGACGGCGGTGTTGCCGCTCGGCTACGACCCGCCCCGGGCCGGGAGCGGGCCACTCCCGGCGCCGCTTGAACCCAACCGCTACGCCCTGTTCGTCAGCACGATCGAGCCGCGCAAGGGCCACGCCATGTTGCTGCGGGTCTGGCGGCGGCTGCTGGCCCGCGGGGTCCCGCAGCGGCAGCGGTTCCGCCTGGTGTTCGCGGGCCGGGCGGGCTGGATGGTGGACGACGTGCTGGCGCAATTGGCCGGCGGGGCCGGGCTTGAGGGTACGGTCCTGCACTTGACGGGCTTGGGGGACGACGCGCTGCACGGGCTTTATACGCATGCGGCGTTCGCCGTGTATCCGTCGCAATACGAGGGCTTCGGCCTGCCGGTCGTCGAGGCATTCGCGCATGGCAAGCCGGTGCTGGCCTCCACGGGGGGCGCCCTGCCCGAGACCGTCGCCGGCGCCTGCCCCTGCTTGGCCCCGGACGACGAGGACGAGTGGGAGACGGCGCTGGCCGGCTGGATCGAGCATCCGGAGCAACTGTCCGGCTTCCAGGCTCCGGGCTCGCTGCCCGGCTGGGAAAAGGCGGCGGCCGATATCCTCGACCGGGCCGCAGCGCTTTAACGTTCGCTTAGCCAAGTGCGCGCACTCTCCCCTGCGGGCAATTATGCTCCGGAGAACCGGGGTGAGGACGTCATGGGCAAGGACTCCCTCGAAGATGGCCGCTTCGTCCACATCACCTTCACCGCGCCAGCCAATGCCTGCTCGTGGGACATGAAGGTGAAGTACAGCGATGGCGAGGAGGCGACCTGGAAGGGCCTTAACCTCTGCAACACCAACAGGTTGACCCTGTTCTGGGACAAGAAGAACGAGATCACACCCGCCGTCACCGAGTAGGGTGCGGCGACTTGCCCGGCTAGTACCGTTCCACGGTGCTGCTGTCGAACAGCTGGTTGGCGGCACGCATCGTGGAGACATTGGCCATGCGGAGATAGGGCATGTTGGAGAGGCGCGCCAGCACCTGCTCGGCCGGGGCATTGAAGGCCGGGGCGCCAAGCTGCCGCAAGGCCGTGGTTTGGTCGCCGGCGGCAAGAGCGTTCCCGGCCGTAGTCAGGCGATCGACGACCACCTGCGAGGTGGTGCCCGGCACCACGCCCAACGCCTGCCGAACCTCCCCGCGGCCCTGCAGCAGCTGCTCCTTGGTCAAGGCGGAGATATTGGACCAGCGCGGGCTCGTGTAGAGTTGGCCCGCGATGTAGTCCATCGACGCCGCCGCCCGCGCCGACTCGATCGGGCGGCCATAGGTTCGACTGGGATCGGCGAACGCCCATTGCGCCTGGTTCACGGCCGTCACGTCCGGATCCATCCCGGAGCCCAGCGCGCCCGGGGCAAGCCGCGCCGTATCGGGCACGAACGGCACGACGTTCGCACAGCCCATCGGCAGCAGGCAGACGGTCATCAACAGAAACGTGCGGAACATGCTGACCTCAACTTCTTTGGATCGAGAAGTGGGAGCGGTCCGCGCAGTTTCAGCCCACCGGGCGCAGTCCCGCACGATACTTCTGGCCCAAAGCCGCGTAATGCACCGCGATTTGATCCATCCTTGTCCGCTCGTCATCCGGCAGGTCGCGCATTTTTCGGGCGGGGCGGCCGCCCCACAGCTCCCGGCGCGGGATACGCTTGCCGGGCGTCAGCAGCGCGCCCGCCGCCAGCATCGCCCCTTCCTCAATGACGGCGCCGTCCAGCACCGTCGCACCCATGCCCACGAAGGCGAAGTCGTGCAGCTTGCAGGCATGGACGATCGCCGCATGGCCCACGGTGACGTCGTTGCCGACCTCGCAGACCCATTCCTCGCCGGGGTTCACATGCAGCACCGACCCGTCCTGGATGTTGGTCCGGGCGCCGATGCGGATGCGGTTGGTGTCGCCCCGCAGCAGGCAGTTGAACCAGACGGTGCTGCGCTCACCCAGCCAGACGTCGCCGATCACCACGGCGGTCGGCGCCACCCAGGCCTCCGCCGCGAGGCGGGGCGCCACGCCCTCCAACTCATACAGCATGCGCGAGCTCCCGTCCGGCGGGCTGTTCGATCCCCAACATGAGGCGGATATTCTGCACGGCAGCGCCCGAGGCCCCTTTGCCGAGGTTGTCCAGCCGCGCCACCAGCACCGCATGGAGCTGCGCGTCGTTGCCGAACACGCGCAGCTCCATGCGGTCGGTGTCGTTCAGCGCCGTGGGCTCGAGCGTGCCTGCCGGCTGCAGCGGCAGGACCTGCACGAGCCCGCCGCCGGCATACCAATCCGCCAGCGCCGCATGCAGGTCGGCGAGGCGCGCCCGGCCCGGCAGCCGATCCAGGTGCAGCGGCACGGAGACCAGCATGCCTTGGCGCATATGCGCGACCGAGGGCACGAAGATGGGCCGCCGGGTCAGCCCGGCGTAGCGCTGCAGCTCGGGCACATGCTTGTGCTCCAGCCCCATCGCATACAGCTCGAAGGCCGGGCCGCAAGCGGCCTCGTGGGCCTCGATCATGGTGCGCCCGCCGCCGGAATAGCCGCTGACGGCGTTGACGCTGACCGGATAATCCGCCGGCAGCAGCCCGGCCTCCACCAGCGGACGCAGCAGCGCGATGGCTCCCGTTGGATAGCAGCCGGGATTGGCGACCCGCGCCGCGCCGGCGATCGCCGCCGCCTGGCCGGGCGCCATCTCGGGGAAGCCATAGGCCCAAGCCGGATCGACCCGGTGCGCGGTGCTGGCGTCCAGCAGCTTCGGCGCCTGGTCGCCCAGGCTCGCGGCCAGCGCCGTGCTCTCGCGCGCGGCGTCATCCGGCAAGCACAGCACGACGAGGTCCACCGCCGCCATCATCGCGCGCCGGGCCGATGGGTCCTTGCGGCGATCGGGGTCGATGCTGCGGAGCGCGATGCCCGGCGTCGCCGCCAGGCGCTCGCGGATGCCCAGCCCGGTGGTGCCGGCTTCGCCATCGATGAACACGCTCGCGTTGGTCATGCTGTCCTCCTAGGGAGGATGGTCGGCCGCGGCGGCCCTAAAAAGCAAGGGGGGCGGCCCGATGCGGACCGCCCCCCTGCTATGCAGATGAGTGGGCGCGGTTACCGCTTGCTGAACTGGAAGCTGCGGCGGGCCTTGGCCTTGCCGTACTTCTTGCGTTCCACCACGCGGCTGTCGCGGGTGAGGAACCCGGCCAGCTTCAATACGGGGCGCAGCTCCGGCTCGTAATAGGTCAGCGCGCGGCTGATGCCGAGCCGCACCGCGCCGGCCTGGCCGGACAGGCCGCCGCCGTTGCAGGTGCACATCACGTCGAACTGGTTGTAGCGGTCGGTGACCAGGAAGGGCTGCGTGATCAGCATGCGCAGCACGGGCCGGGCGAAATACTGGCCGACGCGCTTGCCGTTGACCACGATCTCGCCCTTGCCGGGCTTCACCCAAACGCGGGCAATGGCGTTCTTGCGCCGGCCCGTGGCGTAGCTGCGGCCCTGCGCGTCACGCTTGCTCTCGCGCTTCGGCGCGTCGCTGGTGGGGACTGCGGCGGCAACGGCGAGGTCCTTGAGGTCCGCGAGCGTGCGGGTCTGCTCCATGTCCGACATGCCTAGGTCCTCTTGTTCTTGGCGTTCATGGCGGCGACGTCGAGCGCCTGCGGCTGCTGGCCGTCATGCGGGTGCGTGGCGCCCTTGTACACATGCAGATGCCGCATCTGCTCGCGCTGCAACGGGCCGCGGGTGATCATCCGCTCCACCGCCTTCTCGATGACCCGCTCCGGGTGCGCGCTTTCCAGCCGTTGCCGGATGCTGCGGCCCTTGATGCCGCCGGGATAGCCCGTGTGATAGTAGAAGATCGACTGGTCGGCCTTGTTGCCAGTGACGCGCACCTTCTCGGCGTTGACCACGACCACGTTGTCCCCGCAATCGACATGCGGCGTGAACTGCGGCTTGTGCTTGCCGCGCAGGCGCTGGGCGATGATGGAGGCGAGCCGTCCGAGCACGAGGCCGTCGCCGTCGATCAGTGTCCAGCCCTTGCTCACCTCGCGGGGCTTGAGCGATTGGGTCGTCTTCATTGGGGTATCCCGGTTTTGCAACAGGCGGCGGATATGCTCTGGAACGCGTGTTGCGTCAAGGCTTTCCGGCCCGTGGTAGCATGATACCACACGCTTGCACCCGGCCAGGCAGGGCATAGAGTAGGCTGATGACCGAAGCACCCAAGCGCGGCATCGCCCGCAACGCCCCCGGCTACGGCGACCCCGCCTTCGCCGCCTACCTGCGCCGCACCTTCTATAAGAGCATGGGCTACTCGCAGGCCATGCTCGACCGGCCGGTGGTGGGCATCGTCGATACCGGCTCGGCCTACAACAACTGCCACCGTACCGCGCCCGAGCTGATCGAGGCGGTCAAGCGCGGGGTGCTCGCCGCGGGCGGGCTGCCGATGCCGTTCCCTACGGTCAGCCTGTGCGAGCCCAGCCTGTTCCCCACCAGCATGCACTTCCGCAACCTCGCCGCGCTGGATACGGAGGCGATGCTGGCGGCGCAGCCGATGGACGCGGCGGTGATGGTGGGCGGCTGCGACAAAACGGTGCCGGCGCAGCTGATGGGCGCGGCCTCATGCGATATCCCGAGCATCCAGTTGGTCACCGGCCCCATGCTGGCCACGCCCTACCAGGGCGAGCGCTTGGCGGCCTGCACGGATTGCCGGCGGTATTGGGCGGCCTACCGTGCGGGGACGGTGTCGGGCGAGCGCATTGCCGAGATCGAGGGAAGGCTGGCCAGCACCGCGGGCACCTGCGGCGTGATGGGCACGGCCAGCACCATGGCCTGCATCGCCGAGGCGCTCGGCTTCATGCCGGCGGGGCACGCGAGCATCCCGGCGGTGCATGCCGACCGGCTGCGCGCCGCGGAGGACGCGGGCACGCTGGCGATGCGGTTCGTCGAGAACCCGATCCGGCCCTCGCAGCTGATTACCGAGCATTCCGTCGAGAACGCGCTGCGCGTGTTGCTGGCCTTGGGCGGCAGCACCAATGCGCTGATCCACCTGACGGCCATCGCCGGGCGGCGCGGGATCAAGGTGGATTTGCGCCGGGTCAACGCGCTGTCGGACACGACGCCGGTGCTGGTGGACCTCAAGCCGACCGGCGAAGGCTACATGGAGGATTTCCACAGTGCCGGCGGCATGCCGGCGCTGCTGTGGGAGCTGCGCGACCTGCTGCACCTGGACGCGATCGATGTGACCGGCGCCACGCTGGGGGAGCGGCTGGCCGCGCCCGCCTTCGTGGACCGCCGCTACATCCGCGCCCGCGCGGAGCCGGTGAGCCCGGTGGGCGGCATCGTCGCGCTGTTTGGCAGCCTCGCGCCGCGCGGCGCTATCCTCAAGCGGAGTGCGGCGACCCCTGCCCTGTTCGAGACCGAGGCGCGCTGCGTCGTGTTCGATGGCCCGGCGGACCTGGCCGCCCGCATCGACGACCCGGCGCTGGACGTGGCCGAAGGCGACATCCTGGTTTTGAAGAACGCCGGGCCGCTGACGCCGGCGGGGATGCCGGAGGCGGGCTACCTGCCCATCCCCACCAAGCTCGGCCGCGCCGGGGTGAAGGACATGGTGCGGATCAGCGATTGCCGCATGTCGGGCACGGCGTTCGGCACCATCGTGCTGCATGTGACGCCGGAGGCTGCGGCGGGCGGCCCGCTGGCGCTGGCGCAGTCCGGCGACCGCATCCGGCTTTCGGTGCGGGACCGCAGCCTCGAGCTGCTGGTGGACCCGGCGGAGCTGGCGCGACGGCGATCCGGCTGGCGGCCGCCTGCCCGGCCGGCGCGGGGCTGGGACCGCATCATCGCCGAGCAGGTGCTGCAAGCCGACGAGGGCTGCGACCTGCGCGTGCTGACGGCCGCGGGGGAGTAGGCGACGGCCGCACCCCACGTCATCGGCGCCAGCGGCCGTTCCGGCGCCGCGTTGTGCCGCGCGCTGCTGGCCGATGGCCTCCCTTACGTTCCCGTGGTCCGCGACGCCGGGCGCTGGGGCGCGACCGGGCTGCCGGGCAGGCCGCGGCTGGCGGACCTCGCGGGGGCCGGGCTGCGGGAGGCGCTTGCCGGGGCGGGCCGCATCGTCTCCTGCGCCCATGCCCGGCATATTCCGGCCATCCTGGCGGCGGCGCCGGCGGGGGCGCGGTTCGTGTTCCTGGGCAGCACGCGCAAGTTCACCCGCTGGCCCGACCTGCACGGCGAGGGCGTGCTTGCCGGCGAGGGCGCGTTCCTGGCTTCGGGCCGGGCCGGCGCCATCCTGCATCCGACCATGATCTACGGCGCCGCCGGGGAGGACAACGTGCAGCGGCTGGCCGCCCTGCTGCGCCGGCTGCCGTTGGTGCCGTTGCCCGGCGGCGGGCGCGCGCTGGTGCAGCCCATCTACCAAGCTGACGTCACGCGCTGCATCCGCGCCGCGCTTGCGCGGGACTGGGCGGGGCCGGAGAGCCTCGTCGTCGCCGGGCCGGAGGCGGTGACGTATGCCGCGTTCGTGCGCGCGGTGGCTGGGGCGGCGGGGCTGCGGGCACCGCGCATCCTGGCGGTGCCGCCCGGGCTGCTGCTGGCGCTGGCGCCGCTGACGGCACTGCCGTTGCTGCCGCGCATTCGCGCGGCCGAGATCAGGCGGCTGCTGGAGGACAAGGCTTTCAGCATCGCGCCGATGCGGGCTAGGCTCGGGGTCGACCCCATGGCGCTGGCCGCCGGCCTCGCCCTTACCTTTGGAACCCAACCATGCCCGTGATCAACCGCATCGCCGACTACCATGCCGACATGACGGAATGGCGGCGGGACCTGCACCAGCATCCCGAGCTGGCATTGCAGGAAACGCGCACCTCGGCGCGGGTGCAGGCGCTGCTGCACGCGTTCGGCGTGGACGAGGTGCATGCCGGGATCGCCAAGACGGGGGTGGTCGGCGTCATCCGCGGGCGGGAGCCGGGCGGGGCGATCGGGCTGCGGGCGGACATGGACGCGCTGCCGATCCTGGAGGAGACGGGGCGGGCGTATGCGAGCCAGAACCCGGGTGTGATGCATGCGTGCGGCCATGATGGCCACACCACCATGCTGCTGGGGGCCGCCAAGTACCTGGCCGAGACGCGCAACTTCGCGGGCACGGTCTATGTGATCTTCCAGCCGGCGGAGGAGAACCTGGCGGGCGGCGAGATCATGGTGAAGGAGGGGCTGTTCGAGCGGTTCCCCATGACGCAGGTGTATGGGATGCACAACTGGCCCGCGGTGCCCGAGGGCACCTTCATGTGGCGGGACGGGCCGGTGATGGCGGCGGTCGCCAATATCGAGATCGAGGTGACGGGCAAGGGCACGCATGGGGCGCAGCCGCATATGGGGGTGGACCCGATCGTGGTCAGCGCCGCGATCGTGCAAGCGTTGCAGAGCATCGTCGCCCGCAACGTGGAGCCGGTGCAGGGGGGCGTGGTCACGATCGGCAGCATCCAGGGCGGCCACATCTACAACGTGATCCCCGAAACGGTGCGGATGCTGGGCACGGCGCGGTGGTTCAAGCCGGAGGTGGGCGACATATTGGAGCAGGGGGTGCGCCGGCTGGCGACGAGCATCGCCGAGGGGTTCGGCGCCAAGGCGGCGGTGGTGTTTGCGCGGACGTATCCGGCGACCGTGAACGACCCGGCGGCGATGGCGCTGGCGCGGCATGCGGCGGAGACGGTGCAGGGCGAGGCGCGAGTGCAGCACATGGTGATGCCGACGATGGGGGGCGAGGATTTCAGCTTCATGCTGAACGCGTGCCAGGGCGCCTACATCATGCTGGGCGCCGGGCGGGGGCCTGGGGACGCGATGGTGCATCACCCGAAGTATGACTTCAACGACGACATCTTGCCGGTGGGGGCGAGCTATTGGGTGACCTTGGCGGAGCAGTTGCTGCCGCGGGGGTGAGTGCGCCGGGCTGCGACCGGCTCAGGGTTTATGGCCGGGGGCGGAGGGGGACCGCTATCTGCTGCGGAAGAGCGTGGCGCGGTGCAACAGGGGTTGCGCCGGGTTCGGCTGCGCTGGGCGGATCGGCGCCGGGTTGGGTGCGGACGGGCGTGTCATCAGCTATGATGAACGGAGCAAACCAGCCATCCGAAAGGCGGTGAAAGAGGCTAAGTGGAAGGAGCAGAACGGTCTTTGCGCAGAGTGCGGTCTTGATCTGCCGCTGGCGTATTCTGAGCTAGATCGGCGCGAAGCTGCCGGGAGCTACACACTGCAAAACACCGAGCTGGTCCACCCGAAGTGCCACCATGCTAGGGAGGCAGTGAAGGGCTACGCCTAACCGCCTGGATGAAATTAGCATAATACCCTGGGGTTGCAGTTGCTATCGCAACGGGCCTAGGGTCGAGAATGTCCAGGAATGTGAGTGCCGCGATCCGCCATTGCTTCAATCCACCGCCACCCAGGACTGATAGGAAAGTGCCAGCCCGGGCTGAAACCATCTTGTGACGACCACCTACAACCCCGCACTGCAGAGCGTGCCTGCCACTCTCAATTTAGGCGGATTTCTTGACAACCCTGGCTGACCGCCTGACGCTGACCCAAAATCGTCCCGCCGGCTTCGATTGGATGCGCGTTATCCTGGCATGCGGAGTAGTCGGTTTCCATACTATCGTCGTCAGCTACGGGCGGGTGATTGAACGCCTTTACACAACGACGCCGATAAATCGGCTGCCGGTGGCAGCCCTGCTCGGCATGTTCTTTGTGCTGAGCGGCTTCCTCGTGGCAAGCAGCCTTGAGCGGTGCCGAACACTGGTGTCCTTCGCCGGACTGCGAATCATGCGTATCTTCCCGGCCCTGGTGGTTGAGGTGATGATTTCCGCATTTCATCCTAGGGCCTATCCTCACCCATGCCAGTCTCAGCGATTATTTTTCGGATTGGGCCTTTCGCCATTACCTGACGAACATGCTCGGCATCATCCATTTCTCACTGCCGGGCATGTTTCCTGACAATGCCTTGCCCGGCGTCGTCAATCTGCAGCTTTGGACGGTGCCGTTCGAGCTGCGCTGTTATGAGGTTCTGATCGTGATCGCCCTGGTTGGCGCCTACAGGAGCAAGTGGCTGTTTGTTGCCGCGGCTACTGCCTGGGCCCTCTATGTGGCCTCGCAACACTGCTTGCTAAACTGTAGTAGCCTTGGCGCCATGGCCGGAGACCAACTCGTCCTGTGCTTCCTGCTGGGTGTGGGGCTGTTCAGGTTCCGGGACAGGGTGGTCTGGAGTTCATGGCTCGGTGCCCTCTCCGCAGCAACTTACGTAGGGTTCGCAGCGTCCCCCATCGGCTACAGTCCGGCGACGATCCCTCTGGCTTATCTGACAGTCTACCTGGGATTGCTAAATCCGCCGCGGATCAAATTTCTATTCAGTGGCGACTACTCCTACGGCATCTTCCTTTATGGCTTTCCAATCCAACAAGCGATCGCCTCCGCCGGTCCGTGGGCTCGGACTTGGTGGGTCAGCCTGCTACTAACACTGCCGCTTACCAGCGCGGTTGCCGTCGCATCTTGGTGGCTGATCGAGAAGCCGGTCCTGAACCAAAGGGCAGCGTTGTTGTGAATTGAGCGCCGCTACATAGCGGCCATGGTAGCGGCCGAGCCAAGGTTCGCCGGTCTTAAACGGCGCATGCTGGGGTGGGTCTGATCCCAACGCCGCCGAGTGGTAGCGGCGGACCCGTGCTGGATTGCCTGCCCGGCTACATCGTGACGGTGGCAACCTCGAAACACCGCCTTTTCACGTTCATGGATGCTGCGATACTGCCGGATGACGCCCTGATTGCATTGCCATAGCAACGCTTTCTACCCGGGGGGGCTGTCATCGAGCCTGCATGTGTCATGGGCGTTGGCTGCTGCTGGCGATTTGGAGGACCGCCCGCGTTACAACATGACCCGCTACTTTGACCCCTTCCCGTTCCCGGCCGCCACCCCGACACAGGCTGCCGAGATCACCGCGCTGGCGGAGGAGCTGGACGCGCTTCGCAAGGTACGCCTGGCCGCGCACCCGCACCTGACCCTGACCCTGACCGGGCTGTACAACGTCCTGGCCGGCCTCCGCGCCGGCCAACCCCTCACACCCGCCGACCGAGACGTACTGGATGCCGGGCAGTCGAGGTGCTGCGCCACAGAGGTGGCTCGGTTTCCCGCGACAGCGTTGCGTTTCCGATAAGTGACTTCGCTGCCGGTTAATATCCACGTCTTGCTGCGGCTCCCTCATGCTGCCAGCCGCTGCGGCAGATGGTCGAGATAGGCCTGCTCCGGCGTCCGCCCCCCCC
>JAABUK010007494.1_pt1 | contig 15734 bp, 22 predicted proteins | sample 5559141 | NCBI WGS metagenome assembly JAABUK01 (sample SAMN10711869, study PRJNA513367) | rock metagenome | isolation source: Antarctica rocks | place: Antarctica: Victoria Land, Pudding Butte nord | collected 2016-01-03
GTGGGCGACCGCTTGACAATTTGGGTGGGCGAGCGATAAATTTGGGTGGGCGACGGCTTAGTGGGCGACAATTAGGTGGGCGACAGAGCGCCCACCCGATTGTCGCCCACCTAATTGTCGCCCACCCAGTTATCGCCCACCAAAGCAGTCGCCCACCCAAATCGTCGCCCACCTAAATCGTCGCCCACGTAATTGTCGCCCACCAAGTCGCCCACCCAACTTGTCGCCCATGGGCGTAAGGCTCTGGAATTACTACGGCTATAGTGGTTCACGATCTCAATCTGATACATCCAGCTATTCAGAGACCGAAACAGCTGCTGAGATCCCTTTCATCTAAGCAATATGGCCAATTGGTGACGACCCTGAATACAAGAGATTCGAAGAAATCATCTGAAACCCATGAAGTATACGTAATCGTCGCTTCGTCAAACATAATCCATCACTTTGCATGTACACCGCAGTTCAATAACACTGGCCTCTTGCTGCACACACTTCAGTGACTACAAGAAAAAGTAAACAATTCCCTCTTGACCGGAAACACCTCCTCTTCCACATCATGATCATACAACGCCTTCCACGTCTCCTCCAACTCCTTCGGCAACTCATAAGCCATCTTCTCATTCCTCAAAACCAAGCGTAACAAATGTCTTTTGCGTCCTTCGGCTTCGTTGTCAACGAAAGCATCACGCGCATGCAGCATGCTTAGATTGTTGAAGAAAATCATATCCCCGGGCTGGAGCTGGATCTCGATGGCACGCTTCGCGGCGAGATGGTGTAACGCGTCCAGTGCTTGCTTCTGGCTTTTGGTGAGAGGTGGAAGAGAGGAAGGACGAGGGGCAGATGGCGTGCCTGTAATGCGGGAGCGGGAGCAATTGATGAGGGTGCGGCCGGAGCTATGTTGGGGGAAGACGATGGGACGGGCATCGAAAGGGTTATGTGGGGATGGACTGCAGTCTTAAATCAGCGCTTCCAAAGCAATGCGGTAGCAGTACGGCGTTGCTCTGCTACTGATTGAAAGCACAACTCGGTTTTGTACCTGACCATAGTCCAATGATCCGTCAAAACCTTGGCAAGCCCAGGCTTCAAGGCTAGCAAATCGCCGTAGACGGCAGTCGAATCCGCTAGATAGAAGCTACCACCAGACATGCTTGTGGATAGTGCGTACAGAGATACAATATCTCCATTGTCGGTATGGAAAGGCTGAGAGAGTCGTTATCAACTATGCCAAGCCACAAGGACCGCGGAGCCTTACTATCTCTCGAGCTTGATTAGGTGGTCCATGATACTGGCTCGATCCCCTGGGAGAGGCGATCATTGCAGTGATGTGGTCTTAATAATATCAGGAACCTATACTGTTCCTTCACAAGTCTTCTGACTCACGGATAGCGGTGTTGTCTCCTCCTTCCCGACCAGTCAAACCTCGTTGGCTGCCAATATGGCTCGCAATTCCAGCATGAATGATGACATTCTCAACATCTGTATACAAGGCAGGATCCAATCCACAAAGAACCATGAATTGTTGATCGCCATAGACTGCATTCAGAACGTCTTTCAACTTCGACCTCAATGGGGCCGTTAGGGGAAATGTCTTGGTGTTGATTGCGTCGAGTGGGAGGTCCAGTACTATCAACAATTACCAGGGATGTGAAGCAAACCTAGATGCAACGAGGCTTACGCTGGAAGGATCTGACGCTCTGTCCGATCGCTTGAACTTCCATAGAAGATAGGCGCCAGAAATATGAAGACTGTGGCGTCAATGCGCTGCCGATCACGGAGGCATTAGACAGGTGTGAGCTCAATGCTGAAACTCGATTAACGAATGCTTTTAGATTTCTGTAGCGCACGCGGCGTTGCGATTGTGTCCCAAAATCGACCCCGGAAGGACTATATCCCGACGCGTCATGGACGTCGATAAATGCGTGGGTTTCCATCATGGCTCAAAGCGATATATCTTCCTCTCTTTACGCTGCACGTCAACATAGACGCTGGGGCTGCCATCCATGCCGTGATATTGAGGAGATAAAGGGGGAAAACGCCCTTGTGCCCCCAGAGCCGCATTCTGCAAGCTGGCGCTGGTTCTGAGCAGCTTACTCCTTGGATGTTGCCACCGGCCTAATCCGGGGCCAGAACAGCTGTCCCCGCCTTACTGCATCTTTAGCATATGTAGATTTCGGGCCATTGGTGTAGAGATGTGTCGATCTTTTCCTCCTCCAACTAGGTGCTTGCGAGTAGCAGACTCATGCACGAGTGTGAGGGGCCACTTGAGTGTCATTGGTCAATGAGAGCCTCTCGCGCGTCTTCAAAGATACGTCCATTTTGAAGATGTGATTGAGGTGCAGGTTGCCGCTACTCCGACGTGCATTAACGAATCGCAACAAGTGGTGGCGCAATGGATTAGATTCGATTCGATCCCAGGAAGAGGGCCGATATCCAAACAAGAGGTGTATGTAGGGAACCTGTCGCTCGCTTGCGCAGTTCTTCCACTAGATGGCTCGGTCAGCAGATCCTCGAGACTAATGGCAAAGGAGCATACCTCGGGAAGTCGCCAATATCTTCAGCGTCGAGAGAAACTCAAGGGACTGCGCATCCAGGTTGGCCTCCTGTTGGGCCTCATGGTCCCAGTCCATGTTCAGAGGAACATCGCCATGACAGATTACATGGAAATGAACGATTAGTGTTTCTGCTGCGTGCTGCCAGGAGTCTAACATTTTGTCTTGTCGCGCGTTCTAATAGACTACGTTAGCGCCCATCCACGTTGTTGTAGCAAAAGATAAACTTACAGTCTTCCCATATCTTATTCTCTGTTGGTACTGATTCTGGTAGATCATTTCGAGATTGGAGAGAAGTATCAGAATGGTCAGGAATATCATGTACCAATTCTGCCTGCGCTTGGCCTTGTCCATGATCATCGATTTCAGCTGCGAGAACATGGATTTTCTCGTTCCATTCATTTTGCCCATCCATAGATGGTCCAATTGAGCGTCCAAAAGAGGTGGAATGGGGATCCGACCGCAGTATGGGGACTCGGGATCGTCTACGCGGTTGATCCCGAGAGTCTCCGAACCGGTAATATTGAAGCTTCTCATCGAGAGCCGCGTCATGATCGCAATGGATAGAGCGCCTCGGAGCATGACACACTAGATAAAGCAGGAGTCTATCAGCGCGGACTGGTTCAAGTGGTCAGTCAGCGTTGGTTACCTACCTTATCCACATGTCGACTAGCCTCCTGCAACGAGATGGCAACAAGCTCGTGCTGTCCGTTCGTGAGTTCAGCTAACAGCTGGTCGAAACTTGTCCTTATCAACGCTTCAACATTTTCGTTGAGGCGCTTCATTTGAGACTGGGGAATGGCGTAAGCAGGTAACAAGAGGTCGTACCTTTGGCCCTTGCTAATCCAACTCTTGACTAGCGGATCCTCCTCCACTGTACGAAACTCACGACAGACTACTTGGAGATGAGGTCGTGACATAAGCGGCTTGGCTGAGCTAACGAAGCCGACGTTGTACAAAGACAATGTGATATTCTTTCTCGATATCCAGACAAGTTTGCGGATTCCCTCCGGGAAGCTTAGGGCGCCTGGTGGACTCATTAGTAGTGTCAGCAACGACAGAGAGTACACTTACTTGTTCTATGGACCTCAGCAGCACTCAAGGGTAGTCTGACACAAGGCTGTCTCCAGATCTTTGCTTTCTGTGAATTGCTCTTACAAGTAGCACAAGGGTCACCGGTATCGCACTTCGTAAGACCAGTCAATGAAGGTTTTTGTCCGACAAGGACTTTGTAGCTTACTGGTTCGTGTAACACTGCACAGCGAATACAGGCTCCAGATTTTCTTACCGAGTTGATTTTGTCCAGGTTTTCTCTTCTAGGAGGGGTCTGCTGCTTCTTGCTCGCCTGCGGCCCAGCCGATCTTTGACTTCCTACCGTCTGCGAACCATGAAAACTGGCATCAGGCGCTTGCTTGCAGTCCAATGCTGGAGCCCTTGGTGCTTCTATAGCGACCTGCGGATTCCCACCATGTATATTGGCCTGGCCTAGCTGCCGAAAGTCTCGGTAGAGGTGTTCAGTCTGGACAGAAGATTCTATCGGCGAGGTCTGTACAAATTCGGTTCCGAGACACGCCAGTGAATGATCTTGAACTTCGGCGGGGTCAGTTCGGTTGGCAGAATCCAGATATCCCATCCACTGAGAATCAACATATACGTTGTCAGGGTCGGGCGAGGATGTATGAGGTGTTAAACACAGTGGATCGGAAGAATCAGCCAGTGTTTGGGAGTACGCTCCATGATCAGGGAAGCGTGACTCGTCGATGGGAGAGCCAGCATCCGGTCTGGTGCGATTGGTATTGGATGCATTGTTAGGATGCGTGCTGGAGTCGTTGAGCGTGATGCGTGGCTGGCCGATTTCGATAGGAAGGGGTGCCCATCTTGGCTGGCTACACTGACCATAGATGGGCTCCTGGAAGGAATGCGCGGTACCATGAGAGGTTGCAGAGACCGTCTCCCAGGAGCCTTGACAAAATGAGGCTTGGCTAGGTAATAGAAAGTCTGTCGATGGATCATATCCGATATTCAAACCTTGAAAGAAATTATCATCGTCTGCTGGGATCCCAAGATTGGATTTGTCTGAGTCTGTCCGGCGGCGTTCGGTGACCAGACTTTGCCACTCTTGATTATCGAAGTCCAACAGGTCCGCAGCATCGTTATTGGTGGGCTGACCAGGAGTAGGCATGCTCAAGGCAGAGGTAGTTTGAAGCGCGTCTCTAAAGTGCGTTTATTCCAACAAAGAACGCTGGTTGACTGATTGATGGCAGGGACAGGGTAGCACGATAGCGCTTGATAGATTATATGCAAGGGGGCAGATGCTGACGATACTGGCCGGTGTGTTTCTTTGTCCCCTTAGCGCTCATGTCACACAGCATAATGCCTTGGGCGATGAAGTGGCTGAGATGACGCCAAGGCATGACAGCCACCCACAGCCCCGGGCAGGTGTAAGTACTTTACATAGGTACGTCGCGGTCCTCTCACAAGACCTGTCAGTACGTTTTTGCATACTTTGTGCACAGCCCCAGTGGCTGTTGCACGGCTAGAACTAGCGCCTGGCCGCGAATCAAGCCCCAACTACCTTATGCCATCAGGCTGACTGCTCGCTCCACTGTTACAAATCTTACCTTACGCTTGAAAACTTTCTTCACAAGCTTAGTTATCTCGCTTTGAGTTGCCCACGGCAAGGATGGCCTCAAAGCCGTCCAGCGAATCACCCATATCTTTGGTGAAGATATTTGAGACACAGAGAGGGGGCTCGTGTCTTTAGATCCGAGTCCCAAAGGCAGGGAATCACAGTACCTACTCACGGCCTCACGTGGGCCAAGGGGAGGTAGCCTGAAGCGTATACAAGCATGACCAGGATTCATTAGCCTCCAGAGCAAGCGATCGTTCCTCGCATAGATCGCGTTTCTTACATAATCTTTCTCTTCCCCCTCACTGGTAGCCTCCCTTATCAGGCAGAAGCGTCCTAGCCGGAATTCAAGATAGTGCGGCCAAAGGGCTATGAATCTTTGGCCGGACCGAAAATGGTCTAGCGTTGAGTCGTGCAATCTGACGGTCCTCATGCTCCCATCTCCCACTGATACCAACGAGAAACTCTGTTCGTCTTCTAGGTAGACATCTGATCTTTGACCGGTATACAACATAGCTTGGCCGGTGAAAAGATCCCAGTCTCAACCGGCGAAAAACATGTTGAATCTAGTATACCTTGAGTATATAAGGATGCCACATATGCGCTCCATGATGCAGGTCAATCACTCCATCCACATATCACAACGTGAAGAAAAGAAGAACATCGCACTTTTTATCAAAACTTCGTGCATCAATGCCTAGCTCCTCGAAGAAAAGTCATGGAAGTCGAGACTCGAAGAAGGAATACAAACGTGACGACAGGAAGGACGCCGACTACGCAGGAAAAAGCTCAAGAGATTTGAGTAAGAGTTCACTGAATGAAGGTCTGCAAGTCTCGTTCCACCTGCGATATTCGAGCGGTAGTCAGAGACTAACAGTAATCCAAGTCTCAGCGAGCAAGAACCACGGCATTGAGAGCTATAGGGAAACAAGACGCCAAGACGATCCATGGTCTTCGTATAGCGCCCATGACTACAATCAAAGGGGCTCAAGGATGTGATAAATCGTTGACCGAGGCTCAGGTATGAAGCACACTGTCATATGATTAATTGCAGTCGCTAAGCCCATCTGCAGAATTCATACGTCAAACAATAGTGGGGCGGGTTTGTTGGGCGCTCGGCTGTTCTGGATTGAGACATTGAGCCGTTGGACTTTCGTTCATTCAATACAAATTTCGAGGTTCGGGGTGGCTGTCTGATGTAATGTGGCTGTGCGAAGCGTTAGCCTTGGGAGCAGCCAGGCACACTTGATCATGGCTGGGTGTTATGGAACGGACTGCATGCATTATAGAGACTAGATAACGTGGAGACGCAAGTCTCCTGGCGGAACAAATTGATTTTGCTGTACTTCTTTGGACCGTTTTCTGCCTCCAAGGCGCATTTTGACACTAACAAGATCGTGAGCCCTGTCATCACTCACCGAAAAACATTCACCGAAACCATAACGTCGGAAGCCTAGCACTGCCAGTTTTTGATGAGGTTTCATTTGATCTTCGCCAAACAGACAATCTCCACTGCATGGAGCTCCATTGCCTAGAGTATTGGCAATGGCGCCGCAAAGTTATCCGAGATCCGCAATCATGTACCATCAGATTGGGGGGCCCCCTCGGACGTCGGCAGTTGCTGGTGGGCCATTCGCTAGCCGCTTGGTTTCATTCAATCGCACGTCCGATTGAGTGGGACTAGTGCTGCGTCTCCATCACAGCTCTTCCTTACAGCCTCTGTATTCATCCGCTATCTTCCCGCGAAGCTCATACATACATCGACTAGAAAAAGCTACGATCTGGTAGGTTGTCAAGGTCGAAAGACGTAGGCGCAGCAAGAGACGAAAATCATCAGGTATGCAAGCAGCTAATAGAGGTCAGCTTGCAGTCTATTGCTAAAGACTGAATCAGCGATGGTGCTAGGCGATGAGCAGTATACCAGGGAGCATCGGCCGTTCGCCAACCAGGGAGACAGACCTTTCGCTGCGAGATTCTCCGCTTGGCTTTCGCCTCAATATTGACAGTCGAATTACACTGAGCTCAGTCGAGCAACAGCTGGGCTCTATCTGCTGACTGTCTCGGCGCTCGAGGACACCTACTATAGTCCGAGGTTCATTGTCGCTCGTCCGAACTAGGCAATCTCAGTCTCTCCGCAAATAGCAACACAGCACCGCTCTCCATCCAGCACATTCTTCTCCTCCTCCACTCCTCTAGCTCTTTCACCATTATCTTCCCTACGCCATTGCCCTTGTGCATAGCAAGCATCGCCATGTCGACGAACTCAAGAAAGGCACCATCATCGCCGATGATACGGCCTGTTCCAATTACGATATCAAGACGAAGAGGGTATTGGCCAGGCCGTGCGAGGCGTCTTCGGGATGTAGCCAGTCTGACCACGACGGGAGATGTAAGTTTCGACGTCGTGCGTGGTATGAGTAATCGGATATGCATGATGAAAATGCACTGGCGAGGGTAGGGGCACTGTCATTGAGATTGTTTCTGTGTCCGAGGACGAGGTATGTTGTAGGTCGCTGTGGTTCGCGCCTCGAGATACTCGGTCGATGCTCGTAGAAAGCGCCAAAGCACTGCGGTCAACACCGAATGTTGCACTGTCTGACACTGTATCGGACAAGCGATCCTCACACACAATTGGCATTGTCTGGCGTGAAAGTCGAGGATGTTTATCAAAGGTTCATTCGATGCGCGGGCGATAGGTGATAGCGGGTTCTCATTGGAAGGGTTCACCCCCCAATGGTCCATACCCCCCCGTGCTCCAGTGATCCGTCCCTATAGGGCTGACTATGGAAATTTTTACTGCACGAGGGGTTGGGGACAAAAGTCGTTGCCGACTTTTTCCCGGAATTAGGCGCGAAAGTCGGCAACGACTTTTGTCCCCGACCCTCGGCAATCCATTTCCACCACTACCAAACACCCTACAAACATAGCGACATGCCAAAATTTATCAGATATTGCCCAGGAGTAACATCAAGTTGTATGGCATTACTATGGAGATCTAGGTACCTTATGCGCAATGGTGCTTGCTTCGCGGACCATTAGGGGGTGAACCCTTCTAGTCAGCATCAAATCATCTGATTTGATTTGCTTCAACGTCCCAACATCAATTACCTTATCATTTCGCACAAGCGAACGAGTCTCATAACTTCAGTCTAGCCGCGGTAATGAACGCAGAAGACTGCGGCTAGAGATTCTGACCGAAAAGTTTGAGCAGGTACCGGTGGTGTCCATTGCTGGAAGGCCTCCGCCCCGATGGCGCTCAGTATCTTCCGGGTCTACTGATGATCTTCATGGGTGTCTTCAACACATGACGCGTATGGATTCAGGGACAATATTAATGGACATGAGAGTTATCATCTTGAACTCCCGCCTATCGCCTATGGTCTTTGGAGAAGAATCTCAAAGTACGCGGTGATCTCCTCCACTCTGACAAGACGTCCGTACACTTGACTCTTCCCGTACAAGTTTGTCATTTCCCATAGTTGATCGAGAAGCTGGGCAATCTCTCGTCCCTTGAATAAATCATCCATTGCGTGAAAGCGGAATGTGACGGGCCCTTCTGTCTCCTGATAGTCTTGGATGAGTGCCAACTGGCTGTGAGCGCGAACTCTTGCGTCTATAACGCTGATTCCTTCGAGAACACCCATTTCTGGGGTAGGGTCTGAAGGTGACGATGGGGTACGTTTGATGATTTCGATGTAGGTGTCCCAGTCAAGGTGCCGTGTGAAGGGTGCGTCGGGCCATACGCCCAGCCGGTTACCCGTTGCGTTGGTCAGTGGCGACAATATCGTCTGGTTCCGTGATGGAAGTTGCAGAATCGAGGACATTGTGGGGATCGATAGGGTGACACATGTCGCTATTAGAGCAAAGAAAGCCAAGGTCTGCAAAATCATCGTCGATAGTTGCTTGAGGCCGTGAAGGAGCGACATCGCAGTACGGCTTGCTCGGTGAGGACATACGTTGGCGCATATGCGGATCTGCTGTAGCCGGCACCCGCCACAGTGATACATTTCGGCAGAGCTTCCACAAGTCACAAAGCCAATGACACCTGCGGGATTATGTGAAGCTCATCTCGGCAGGGGTTCCATAGGTTCGCAGCAAATTTCGAATGCGGTTTCAGCCAAGCACATCTATGGATTAGCCAAGCAAATCCATATATTGGCCGACTATATACAGGGAAATGGCACGGGATGCCTCACCAAGAACGTTGTTGAGGACCGTGACGCAAAAGTGGTGATTGGATAAGGTAAAAGCGGAAAGGACCGTAATTTCTCTGATTTATGTACACACAGTACGTGGGATAAACCCCTGAGCAAAGGGACAAGGCCATCAATTGGGCCATCCTCGAGATATGCTTATAGAGATAGGAAAAGGCAACTCAACAGCCACCTGTATCAGTCATCAATTGCTACGATCCGTAGAATCGCAATCTGTACCAGCAGATTCAACGTGCTGTCAAAGACTAAGTACTGCTGTTCGTCCAGCCCGTCATTTCGACACTGAATCAATCAGCACAGCCCACACTCTGATAAGTGTCCAACAGCGGCGAAGGGTTGTTCCCAGCGTCCAACAAGTAAGAGTTGCAAATATTAGTGTCATGTCCATCAATCTGTTTTCCAGTGTTCCAAAACACTCGATCGATAAAGCCAGAGTTCTTCGCGAACGAGTAGAGGCCCTTCATAAAATCTGCTGCTGCATACCAGTCGACCGAGCAAGCGGGGCTCGCGTTGCCGGGCTAGCACATCCACGGGGAGTGGCTTGTACGTGTTTTGTGGTCAGGAATCGAACAATCTGACGGTGCATGAGGAGCGCTGACTTTTCAACGAGCCCGCGTCCATGAAAAAGTCTCAACGTATGGTGTATTTTGATAGACAGATAGGATTTTCGACACAAGAGAATTTCCGGAATGGTAAAACAAATGGCCAATTCATAACATTTTATGTTTACGGTCCGTCTGCTACATCGTAAGGGAAGCGGAAAGGGCCTCCAAGGGGTTCCTCATCATCTTATGGTGGAGGAAATCGAAGGTCGACATCCTTGAACCGAGGTAGTGGTTTTAGGCCACTCTCGTACACTCTGCGGCCAACACGGCTAGGACATAATACTTCAGTGTTCTGGCAGGGTTGAAGGTGAGAGGTCCCTGAGAGCTTGGGGACGCGGGCCGTAGACGGGGAGGATCACTGTTCTGGGGACGTTCTTGTAGGTTTCATGCACAGTACGTACCGGAGATAGACAGTTGGGCAGTTTTCTCAACGCCATATGAACCCAAGGAGGTGTAAGACCCGTCGCGCTGGTCCGAGGATGATATGATCTAACATATGTCGCTCCGCAGTCGGCATGTCCAATCTTGTTCCCAAACTATCGCTCTTCAGTAGCGGAGTGTGCATGGGCTTCAAGCCGTAATCAATTGGCTTCTCTCCCTGAAGGTTGTCTCTGCCATGACAAAAGCGACCAATGAGCGCACAGACCCGAGCAGAAGTGGTCTGAACCAGGAGCTGCGCCACCACGGCCCTGCCACTCCCTTAAGTATGATAAGATAGAGCCAAGATCTGCCAAGCCCGCCAAGCCATGACTTTTTGTGGTACTTGAAAACTCTCCCTCGTCTGACTCATCGACACGTATTTCTAGATATAGTGGTAACATTCACTTTGATTTTTTGTTTCTAAGCTCACTTAAATGTAGGTGTTTCGGAACTAGCTACTATTGCGTTTGTTGACATCGTTATTAAGGCGCAATGACTCAATCATCTATCCTTCCAGATCCCACAGCAGACCTCCATTGGTCTCAATATGCTGGAGCTATTCAAGACATCTTCGAAAAAAATGCGACCAAACATCGAGAAAAAAAATTCATTGTGGAGACAGCGTCGAGCTCCGTTCAGCAGCGCAGTTTTACATATTGGCAAATTCATCAGGCTAGTAATGTTGTAGCACATCGGCTTCTTCACGATGGTATCCAGCGAGGAGATGTTGTCATGATCTACGCCTACAGAGGTGTAGACCTTGTAGTAGCAGTGCTTGGAACACTGAAGGCTGGGGCTGCGTTCTCGGTACATCTAAACATGTGAAGTCTTGGCACTAATATCGATCTAATTTAACGTCTTAGGTTGTTGATCCCGCCTACCCAGGGGATCGCCAAAAGGTCTATCTGGATGTTGCTCGGCCAAAAGCACTGATCGTGATAGCTAAGGCATCGCGAGAAGAGGGCCAACTATCTAGGGACGTCGAGGCTTTTATGGAGAGCACTCTAGATCTGAGAACGAGGGTACCCGCGCTTGAGCTGCTCGATGATGGCAGCTTGGTCGGTGGCTCGCTGCAGAACGGAGCTATCGATGTCCTTGAGAGTCAGCAAGCGCTGAAGGACAAACACCCGGGGATATCAGTTGGTCCTGATACGCAACCAACTCTAAGCTTCACTTCTGGCAGCGAGGGAAAACCGAAGGGGTGCAAGTACGTATCCTGTTCCTCATTACTCGTGACCCATCACCGCAATCGAGTCGTGGACCACGCTTAAAGTAATGTTCGCTCGTCGTCGTCAACTCGATATATCAATATATATAGGCTCAAGAGGGTAATGCTGATTCAGTCTTCGCTTATCAGAGGTCGGCATTTCTCTTTGACCTACTACCAGAAGTTCATGGCAGAGGAGTTTGGGATGGGAGAAGAAGACCAATTCACTATGCTTTCGGGTATAGCTCATGTAAATCCCACCAATTCAGAGTGATTAGTAACTTTGAGAGACTGATCGGCTGCATAGGACCCAATCCAGCGTGACATTTTTACCCCTGCCTATCTCGGTGCGACGCTTTTGATCCCTGCAAAGGAAGATATAGCACATGAACGGCTAGCGGAGTGTACGTATAAGCCATTTCTTGTCATTGGATGCTCAGTGTCGACTATCAACCCCTAAAGCGTACTGCTAATAACGAACTATCTGCAGGGATGAGGAGATATGAGCCTACCGTGACCCACCTTACTCCAGCGATGGGTACGTTTATCCACGTCAATGGTACCAAAGCACTGAACATCGATCCTTTCAGGTCAGATTCTTGTTGGCGGAGCCAGTGCCGAGTTTCCTTCATTAAGGTGTGTCTCATTTCCATTCCCCAGACTGGATTGTTGTGCCATGAAGTTGGCCGACCCGAGACTCACTCCCCCTTGGCTTCCCGCGAGTCTCTAGAATTGCCCTGGAAGTCTGAATTCCATACACAAAGAACATCGCTGACTAAAGTGCCATACAGAAACGCATTTTTCGTGGTAAGTAATCCTTCGAGGTGAGATAGTAGCTGTGGACATGTCGACGGGGTCAGGCCCTCGCTTGGCCACTGTTCTACTACTCTCAACGTCTACGATTTCTACGATCATATATTGAAAAGGCAGCGCTGACTACCGAGTCTACGCAGGGCGACATCCTGATCAAGCGTGATTGCCGGTTACTACAAAAGTAGGTTCTCTTCAATGGCAATCTCCTCTTAAGAAACACCGAGGCCTGTTTCGATTTTCTTGATCCTAGTCTCATTAGCAAGACGAGTGCTTATCCAAAGATCAGCCTAGCACACTATTGTAGAATCATCAACATGTTTGGTGAGCATACCCAAGAACTGGATAATTGGGAAGTGATCGCTCATCAATAGACAGGGACCACCGAGACACAAAGAGCCGTGTCATTTTACGCAATACCAAGTCGGGATCAGAATCCTAGTTTTTTAGCAAACATAGGTGACGTTATTCCCGCAGGAAAGGGCATGGAAGGTACGGCGCTTCGATCTCATCTCGAACTCATCGTACCCGTAGTGGTACCAAAGTTGGGCCATGAAACAACCTCCACATAAGCGAAAGCTACTCTATCACAGCTTATCACGATAGTCCAATGCTGACTCGAAAACTCATCTAGATGTACAACTCCTCGTGGTGAACCGTGAATCTCTCGCTGAAGGAAAGCCTAAACTTTGCGAGATTGACGAGATAGGAGAGCTGTTCGTGAGGGCAGGCGGTCTTGCCGAAGGTTGGTTGATTCCTCCGTAGTATCTTATCGGGCCGTTTCTGCTTTGAGAATGGCTAAGCATCCTCCAAGATTGCTTTGTACAGCCTAGGCTTGTCTCGAGATTATATTGGTATTGCAGAGAGGGCATACTGACATTGAGACCATCAAGGATACCTAGGATCCGATGCGTTGAACAAAGAGAAGTTCATCCCCAACTTCTTCGCCACAAACGATGCTTGGGAGGAGGCGGACAGAAAACTAGTCGAAGAGAAAGACCAACCAGAATCATGGCGACAATATTGGCAAGGCCCGAGAGACCGGCTGTATCGCACTGGAGATCTAGGACGGTAAGTCCAATCATGGACCTCGCGAAGGAGGCATATCAAGACATGTAGTAAGCCAATACTGATTAGAATAGCTATACCAAGTCAGGAGACGTCGAGTGCGCTGGCAGGGCTGATTCGCAAGTCAAGATTCGAGGGTTCAGGATCGAGCTGGGGGACATTGATACCCATCTAAGCAACCATCCACTTGTCCGCGAGAACGTGACCGTCTTAAGGAAAGACGAGAACGAAGAATCGACCCTAGTATCCTATATAGTCCCAGACGTACAGAAGTGGCCAGCATGGCTCGAATCAAAGGGTCTGTCGGACGATAAAGCAGACGACACCATGGTAGGCATGCTGAAGAGGTTTCGCCCACTTCAGGATGATGTACGCGCCGCACTGAAGACAAAGCTGCCCATCTATGCGATACCGAGTGTCATTATCCCACTGCTGAAGATGCCACTTAATCCAAATGGAAAGATTGACAAACCAGCTCTGCCTTATCCAGACGATGACCGGCTGACAGAAGCTGTACCTGATGGGGGGACTGCATGGGCGGATTTCTCACCTACTGAAAGATATGTGGGAGAAGTGTGGGCACAAAGCATTCCTATCTCAGCTAATGCCATTGATCTCGGTACACGCTTTCTAGATGTTGGTGGGCACTCTTTGGTTGGCCTAAGGGTGCTCTTCGCGATCAGGAAAAAACGGTTCGTGAGTCTGTCAATGAACACGCTGTTCCAGAATCCTAGCGTTAGAGAATTTGCTTCCGTATTGGACGTCGCATTGGGGCTTCCGAAGGGAGACAAACAGGATAGCGCACTTCCTGAGATGGACTACCACCTCGACGGCGAAGACGAAAATGCGAAATTTCACGGCAAAGCCATTCCAGCCGGTGACAATCCCCTACAGACTTTCCTCGTCACCGGAGCTACTGGATTCCTCGGCGCCCACATCTTAGCTGATCTACTCAATCGCACGCCACGAGTCATAGTTTACGCCCATGTCAGAGCGCCATCTGCAGATGCAGCCCTTACTCGAGTCAAGGAATCCTGTGAGGCCTACGGTGTATGGGACGAAGATTGGCTAAGCAACAGGAGGCTTCGTTTTGTCACCGGTGACTTGAGCAAGCCCAATCTCGGCATTGACGAAGGCGATGATAAAGAGCAGATGTGGAACACGCTGGCAGAGAATGTTGATGTGATCATACACAATGGTGCGAGGTATGTCGAGACTATTCCCTCTCCACCAGTATCAATGTCAAGACTCGCAAGCCCAAATGAGGCCACCTTTGTCATATGAAGACACTACTCTCCAGCACGACTCCATTCCCCAATATCAAGAATAGCCAGTCGTGTTCACTAACACTGTCCACTCAGAGTCCACTGGGTCTACTCCTATAGCTACCTCAAACCCACCAACGTCAACTCCACAATCTCCTGCATCAACCTCTGCACCATCGGCCGCCCCAAAGTCTTAACCTTCATCTCTTCAACTTCCGTCCTCGACACACCTTCATACTCCTCCCCACACCCACAAGACCCCACACGAACCCCACCGCCCACCAACCCAATCCTCGAATCCGACACCCTATCCCGCAGCCGCACCGGCCTCTCAACCGGCTACGGCCAAACAAAATACGTCTCCGAATATCTCATCTGCGAAGCCAGCCTCCGCGGCCTGCGCGCCTCAATAATACGCCCAGGCTACATAACCGGCGACCCCAACAAAGGCATAGGACCCGCAGACGACTTCCTCCTCCGCATGCTCAAAGGCAGCATCCAGCTAAACTGCCACCCAGACCTCTCCCCCAACGCAATAAACCTAGTCCCAGTCTCCCACTGCGCCAGAATCGTCGTCGCGGCATCCCTGCACACACCACGCAGCGGCGGGGTGCAGGTGGTGCAAGTGACGCCGCACCCGCAACTCCCCTTCAACGATTTCCTCTCCACGCTCTCAATCTACGGATACGAATGTCCGCAAGTGCCGTATAACCAATGGAAAAAGAAATTAGAAGACTACGTCGCTGGCAGCTCTATACCTTCCTCCTCAGCAGCTACAGACAGCCACCCCTCCACCAATCAGCAGGAACCACACGCCCTCCTCCCCCTCTTCGACTGGGTCACCGATGATCTACCACGCGATACCGCTTCTCACGCTCTCGACGACACCAACGCGAAAAGGGTGCTGCGTGCTGATGACGCGAGCTATGATGTCGATAGACGGAGTCGGGTTACGAGGGAGACTGTG
>JAABUK010007495.1_pt1 | contig 15732 bp, 27 predicted proteins | sample 5559141 | NCBI WGS metagenome assembly JAABUK01 (sample SAMN10711869, study PRJNA513367) | rock metagenome | isolation source: Antarctica rocks | place: Antarctica: Victoria Land, Pudding Butte nord | collected 2016-01-03
AAGCACCATGACTGCTGCAGGAGATTGCCAGCATGGCATTCAGTCCTGATGGGCGCCTGCTGGCAGCACAAGGAGGCTCACCTGAGTGGAACCTGGTGCTGTGGGTATGGGAGAAGTCCAAGGTGGTAACCAGTGTGAAGACCACCAACGCTGCTGGCAACCCTGTCTACCAGGTGAGAACAGGTGTCACCAGCAATGTGTGCCAAAATGATGCTTACAATACACACTCGACCTGCTGCATTTCAGCCTCTTGCATTGCACGTGAGGCTGAAAAGCAGACTTGAGCAAGCGCAGGTGTGCCCTGCTGCATGTCAGAGCTTGCTCAAAGCTGCATCTGTGACAGCTGGACAGTAGCTAACATAGCCTCTTGGATGTAGTCAAGCCTAACTAGAGTCATTGCATGTTTGTTTGCATATTGAAGTGTATGCTGACCGTCAAATCAACATTGCTAGCGACCTTTAAACATGTATCCAAACGGCCCAAGACATCCTCACACACACAGCTGCACATTGTGGTGCTGGTCTGGAGCACCTGCTCAACCCCATTTCATAGGCAGCGCATTTGCAAATATTCAACAACAGCCAAAAGATATCCTCACATAGATAGCATTTCTGGTCACACAAGCAGATGCCCCCTCACGGTGCAGGACCTCAGCCTTAGCAGGAGTGTATTTTCATGCTGACAACCATCGGGGCATGCCTGGCACACAGGGGCCAATCCTTGACTTGGACTCCAGTATTATCAGCATGGGCATCTTCAAATGTGCAAAAACAGCTGAAAATGTCCTCACTCAGATAGCATATCTGGTCTGCAGTGTATGTTCAACCCTGGAGCAGCAGGCGAAGGCAACGGCATCATCAGTGTCATCGGCAGCGGCATCTTCAAGTGCTTCAAGACCGCCGAGAACAGTCTGAAGCTGCTGACCAGTGCCTTGGCCAAAAGGGAGCCTCAGAACTACATGGCCCACTGCTGGCTGTCTGAAGGGGAAAGGGAAAGGATGGTATTGGGAACTGACAGTGGGGAGCTGCTGATCATAGAAGGCACTGAGCTGAAGGCCACCCTTCAGTTGGACCCGGGGTCTACTGTGGTGTCCATTGCGGCGTACTCCAAGGCAGGAGTTCTGCCTCATCGCCATTTTTGCATTTTCAGCCTGCTGCTGCATGTGCTTTGGCAGAATGTTCACAGTGGTAGAGCATGGCAATGTTTCTGCACGGGCATACTACTCCACCTCACCTAGGACGTCTCACAGTGTTTTTACTGTCCTCACGTGTTTCTGAGTTCAGACTTCTACCGTAGAATGTGGGCGTCTCTAAGTCAAATAAGACACTTTGGGGTTGCAAAGAGCTGCATGTCTTTGTGCTGGGTGTCCCAGCTTGTTGCATCATCTCTTGCAAGTCACACCCCCATTTCTTCTCATGTGCAAAGTGGTGACGCATTTTGTCACTTGTTGCAATTTGAACGCCTGCAACAATCAAGGACTATGCACCGTGTCACATGCAGCCTGACGTTGCTGCATGTGACCCTGCAGGGTTTCATGGTGGGGTCAGATGGGGGGACCCTGTTCCTGTTTGAGAGGGATGGTGAGGGGGCTGCCAGGACCTACCGCAAGACCAAAACCCTAGCACTCCAGGGTCAGCCGGTCAAAATCAGGAATTTGGCTGTCAGCCCTACTGAGGACACCCTTCTGTGTACTCTGGAGAACAACCAGATGTACTCTTTAAACCTGACCAACACAGAACTCATGAAGGCGAGCTTGCTGTGCTGTGCTGTGCTGTGCTGTGCTGTGCCTTGTTGTGCATCATTCTACGCCATGCTGTGCTGCATGCTTTGCCATGCTGTGCTGTGCTGTGCTGTGCATCACGCTATGCCGTGCTGTGCATCACGCTTTGCCATGCTGTGCTTTGCATCACGCTTTACCATGCTGTGCTGTGCATCACGCTTTGCCATGCTGTGCTGTGCAACTGGCCAGCTGTATGCCCCAATACTGCGCGCATGCTTGCCATACAGATGTCAAATTTGACATTGCTGCCAGCATAATGGCAGGGCAAACTGACAGCTGCTGATCACTGTATTTGCAGCAAGACGAGATGAACTTTGAGCTGGTGACTCAGTCTTTTCACAGCTCAGAGATCCTGAGCATTGATGCCTGCATCCGGAAGCCCATTGTGGCGTCTGTTTCCAGTGACCACACTGTGCGCCTCTGGAATTTTCTGGACAAGTAAGCTCACATCAATTTTTAGTTTTATAAAAAGTCGTGATAGGCCTATTGTACAAGGCATGACCCGATGGTTGCCAGCATAGATTTACAAATTCTACTGAAAATGAGGCCCTATGAGGGGGCATTGGCTCTCGTGCAAGGTCACCCCATGCCATTTCTGACTCAACACTCAACTGAAGCTCACAGAGGCCTTGTTGTCCCTGTTGAGAGTGGCAAGGGCTTCCGCCTGTGGTTTCTTCCCCACATAGAAAGGAAGGGTCTCTGCAAGGCATCGCCTGGCTGAATCCCCGTAGACTCGCCATTGCAAATCCGCCAACGTCTGACTCAACACTCAACTGAAGCTCACAGAGCATGTTGCAACATGGTGAAATTTTTGGTTCCTCTTGAATGTGGCAGGCAGGTACTCCTTGCACCACTGACACAGGCAATGTGCAAGAACCCATGCAGGCGATGTACAGTTCTCATGCAGAAACAGATGGATCATGGGGTGAGGGTTAGGGGTTTAACTTTTAGGGTTGTGGGGTCTGTCCTCAGCAGGGACCACCATAACAACTCATAAACAATTCTTCCTGCACGATCATCATGTTTTTGAAACCAAAAAATACTCAATAGCAGTTTTTGTAATTCAGAAAGTCCTGAATCTTCTTTGATTACTTTGCTGGTTTTGACCCAATATCACCACTATCTGCGTTATGCAGCTGCCAGGTCGAAGTCAGTGTGTTGTTTGCTGAAGTCAGTGTGTTGTTTGCTGCAGGTCCACAGAGCTGGTCAAGAACTTCACAGAGGACGCTTACAGTGTGTCGCTGCATCCCAGCGGCCTCACAGTACTGCTGGGCTTTGCCGACAAGCTGCGCCTCATGACTGTGCTCATGGATGACTTCAGGTGGGACCACATGCCTTCACGCTTGATAGCAGTTATCAATGCCAGCATTGGGGCTGCCCTGCCTTGCTGCATGCCAGTGTGCCCTGCCCGGCCCTGCAGGATTGTGTGCCCTGCCCTGCCCTGCTTGCTTGCCCTGCCCTGCCCTGCCCTGCCCTGCCCTGCTTGCTTGCCCTGCCCTGCCCTGCCCTGCCCTGCCCTGCCCTGCCCTGCCCTGCCCTGCCCTGCCCTGTCCTGCCATGCATGCTCGTGTGCCCTGCAATGCCCAGCGTGCTCGTGAGCCCTGCCCAGCCCTGACCAGTCTTGCTCTGCCCTGCCCTGCCCTGCTCAGCCCTGCCCTGCCCTGCTCAGCCCTGCCCTGCTGTTTCCTAAATCAATAAAGCAACAGACTGTCTATAAGCACCTGAAAGTAGTCTCCATTCATGAATCAGAAACTTCCGCATAGAGTGGATGTTTTTCTACTACAAGTACTGTTTCTACACCTGCAAGAGATGTATGTGACTGCAACAGTGTCAGCATTGGTACAGGCTGATCAAGGAGTTCAGCGTGAAGGCGTGCAAGGAGTGCCGCTTCAGCCATGGCGGGCACTACTTTGCAGCAGTGAACGGCAACACCATCTCCATCTACAACACCTACACCTTTGAAAATGTGGGCAACCTCAGGTGAGCCACAGCTGAAAAGGAAAAAGAAAACCAAGAAACAAGACTGGAAAAAAAGCTGCTGCTGCTGGACAGTGCTGCTTCACTCTGAATTGTGTCTGGTGTGTGCTTGGGCTATAATCTATAACCTATGGTCATAGCTCTGAGCTGCCGCCTCAGGAGGCTCCCTTTACGATTGCTGAAGAGCGTAAACTTCTCCTTTGCTTTTCTTGTGTCTGGTGTCTTGATTTGGCCATCCTCGATCACTCACTCACTCATTCCCTCGCTCGCTCACTCACTCACTCACTCACTCACTCACTCACTCACTCACTCACTCACTCACTCACTCACTCACTCACTCACTCACTCACTCACCCAGTATCAAGTGTATCTTGAGCACAGGGGGCATAATGGAATGGTGAGGAGCTTGGCGTGGCTGCCTGATGACACCAAGCTTGTCTCTGCTGTCATAAGCATCACATGCATTACTCATATACAGCTGGATTGTACTCATGCAAGTGTGTCTTGAGCACAGGGGCCATAATGGAAAGGTGAGGAGCTTGGCGTGGCTGCCGGATGACACCAAGCTTGTGTCTGCTGGTGTGGACGGGGCTGTGTATGAGTGGAGACTCAAGGACTTCAAACGCTCCAAGGAGAATGTGCTCAAGGTGTAGCTCTGGGCTGCCGCCTTGAAAGGCTCTCGTTATGATCGCTGATTTTTTTTTGTTTTTGTTTTTGTTCCATTCTCCAGGTCAGGCTTTTGCAAATCTGAAACATCTCCATAATGTCGACGCGCGTATTCATGGTCCCCAGACGTTTCTGAGTTTAGATGTCCAGTGTAGGGATGACATTTCAGGATTGACAAGAGCTGCTGTACAGCAGTTGAGCCTGCAGTGCATTCTGTTGCTCATGCTGTTGAGCAGTGCAAAAGTGGTCTCTGCAGTGCCTGTCAGTATGTCTGCAGGTATGTGACTGCTTGCTGGTTTAGTTACATGCTGAAATGTCATCTGCATCAAGCAGGCAAGATCGGCATAATGAGCCTTATCCCCTGTTTGTGAGGATTCACCAGAACCAAGGGTCCTGGCTGTCAAGGGGGATTGTTCTGCAGGCTGCAATCGAGCCAGACAAGTCTTGGTTGTTTCAGCCAGCACTTGATCAACGGCTGGAATGCTGTCATCTGTCTTCTTCCTGAATCTCCTGCTGCATTCTGTGACCCTTCCATCTTGAGCTGCTTCTGCTTCTTCTGCTGCTGCTGCTGCTGCTGCTGCTGCTGCTGCTAGCATTGCTGTTTTACACCCTCCATGTGGCTGTGTATATAGCACGAAAACAGACAGAAGGCTGTGTTCTGCTGCTGCTGCTGCTGCTGCTGCTGCTGTCAGTATTGCTGTTTGGCAGCCTCCTTGTGGCTTTGCAAATTGTGCAAAAATAGAAAGAAGGTTGTGTGGTGGATGACAGGGTTGCTCATACAGCTGTGTGGTGACAACTCCTGACAGCCATGCCTTGTATGTGGTGGGCAGCGACAAGAAGCTGAAGGAGTTAGAGGAGGTTGGGGGGACTGGCACACAGGTTACCAAGGAGTTAGACACTGGCACCTTGGTTAACAGCATTGCCCTGCCGGCAGGTGACTTTCGTTCTTTTTCCCTGGCATCTTCCTCTTCCCCTGCATCTTGCAGTGTACACTGGCTCTGATGGCATGCGTTTTTAAGTTGATGCAATCAACTAAAGAAAGAGCTTACAGTTGGGATACAACATTTCGAAGAAGTGGGTGCATCAGGGCCACACCCCTTCCACTTCTTCTTCCTTCCTCCCTGCTAAGTTCTTCATCTTCTGTGTTTTCACAAGGGGCAGGGTACTGTTTGTTGGGCACAGACACAGGATGCAGCAGGGCCTACAATTAGCTCCTGGATGGAGATCTTGTTGATCTTCTTCCTTTCCTGCTGACATCTCTTCCTCTGTGCCTTCACAGGGGACAGGGTACTGTTCGCTGGCACAGACACGGGGTGCATCAGGGCCTTCAAGTGCCCCCGAAATAGAGTTCTTGTTCATTCCCTTCCTTTCCTGCTGACAGCTCCTTCTTCTGTGTGATCCCTGACTCCCACGTCTTCTTCCTTCCTCCCAGCTAAATCCTTCTTCTGTGCCTTCACAGGGGGCAGGGTACTGTTCGCTGGCACGGACACGGGGTGCATCAGGGCCTACAAGTACCCCTTGAATGGGGAGTTCCAGGAGTTCCGATGCTGCGGCTCAGCCATTACTCAGCTCATGCTGACATACGATGACGCTGTGCTCTTTGCGTCCGGTCAAGATGGCTCCCTCTTTGTGTTTGATGTCAAGGACAAGGACCCCACAAGGGTTGTTACCAAGAGGTGTGTACATCCATCAATTTTGCATCTTCATTTGAACTACATGCAAATATTACAAATTTGAACTAAATTTAGATATTACAAATGTGAACTGTAATATTATAATTTAGTTCAAATTTGAACTGTATTTACATATATATTTTTTTGTTTCTTTTGGGGAACCCTCCTTGCTGTCTCATAGGACATGGTGTACTATTTGCTTGAGTGCAACCTTGTACTGTCGTTTCCTTGTTCTGCATGGCCCTCTACCAGAATGAGCTGAATGACAACTCAATAACTGAAACAGGCAACTCATCTTTATAATGAGGCCCATTTCGTTGATGAGCAGACAGTTGTCCACTATTCACTTGTCTCACTTTCTTTCTCTTCCTCATGCATGGTGTGACTTGCAACAATGTATTGCTGCAGAATATCAGTTTCTTGACATGCTAGCAATGCGCCAGCCACCTCAGCTCTGGCACATGTGGTTTTGAATTTAGTGCTGAGTGTATGTTGTTTTCCCAGTTATTGTCTGTTGATTCCCCTGATGAGTCCTACAGACAAGAAATGTTGATTGATTGATTGATTGATTGATTGATTGATTGATTGATCGATCGATCGATTGATTGATTGATTGACTGGTTGATTGATTGATTGAGTGTTGGTGATGTGCAGAGAGTTGGATGGGATGAGCTATGCTGAGGAGGTGCTGGTGACTAAGTCTGAGCTGGAGGAGAAGAAGCAGCGCATGTCTGAGCTGGAGACGCAGGCAAGTCTCATCTGTCATTTCATTTCATTTTTTACCTCACAGTCTGGGGTGTGGAGCTAGTCGTGACTCATCAGACATCCTGGCTTGAAAGCACAGGTGTATGTGGTGTGCAACAAAACCAAGCTGTCCCATCTGTCCATGCGTGTGCTTGTTTGAGCCTGACCTTGCAATATATGACCCAAGCCTGCCATTCTTCACGCAGAGCTTGTCTCATGTTGATGCCAAAAGGCTGAATTTCCTTCATTGTTTTCTTCATCTTGCACGATGAGTCTGACGGCACTGGTCTGAGCACTCTGAGCTTGATGCGGATTTCCTTGTGCACGCCAAATGCAACTCTATCAAATGGTGGCTGTGTCTCATTTTGTGGCAACTATGACACCAAGGTCGCTGTTGTGCTCAACAAAGTCAACTGATGTTCTTGGTGACAGGATTTAGAAGATTGATTTATGGCCTGTGATGATATTGTCAAAGCCATTCACGCTCGTTCATGCTTAGCATCATGTCATTCTCAGAAAGAAAAGGATGGTTATGTTGAGTGCAAAGCGTACTGTACAGCTACCACAGTCACCACAGAAACAACACCCTGCCAAATTTGCTCATCTGCTGCAGGTCAACGAACTGACGATGCAAAACGAGTACCAGCTGCGGCTGAGAGAGCTGGCCACGAACCAGAAAGCCAAGGAGCTGCCAGAATCAAGGAGTTGTCAAAGCGCCTGTTTTGTTGCAGGTCAATGACCTGACAATGCAAAACGAGTACCAGCTGCGGCTGAAGGACCTGGCAATGAACGAGAAAGTCAAGAAGTTGCCAACATCAAGGAGTTGCCAAAGCAGCTGTTTTGCTGCAGGTCAATGAACTGACTATGCAAAACGAATACCAGCTGAGGCTGAAAGACCTGGCTATGAACCAGAAAGTCAAGGAGTTGCCAAAATGATTGATCTGCTGCAGGTCAATGAACTGACTATGCAAAACGAGTACCAGCTGCGGCTGAAGGACCTGGCCATGAATGAAAAGGTCAAGGAGCTGACAGAGAAGTTCACAGCTGAGCTGGACGTGGACAAGACCAAGTTTGACACCCTGCTGCAAGAGAAGAATGAGCAGGAGCTGGACTACGAAGAGAAGATGAAGCAGTATGAGGAGAAGCATCAGGCGCAGTTGACCATGCTGGATGGGCAGTACCAAGCTAAGATCATGGCAGAAGTGGAAAGGTAGGGATTTTCATTTTTTTGTTGGAATTTCCACATTTTTATTTGGTGCATGGATGTTTTGTCACGTGTGTTATTGCAGCTTGTTCTTGTTTTCATTTGGTGCATGGATGTTTTGTCACGTGTGTTATTGCACTTTGATCGTGAATGTTGGCCGAAGGAAAAGTAACAGAGCAATGCCATCAGGAATGTTGATCTTGCCTCAATCAGCACTCCAATGGTTGCTGCATTATTTCTGGGACTTTGTACGTATGACTCACACAGGCACGGACAGTTTGAGAGCAGCTGATGTCTGATTACCATGAGATCCACTGTCCTAGAGATCCCCAGAGACAGATTTTTTGTTTGTTGTTGAGTGGATTGATCAGGCTCAGATGTGCAGGCATTCTCAGTGGCATGCAAACACATTCATCAGGTACCTGGCAGACCTAACATAACTCCGCGGTGTATAAATTGTGTTTCATGAGTCTCAATTGTCATGTAGCCCAAATATACACTGTGCAAAAGACATAGAGAGTCCCTATGCAAAGTGATATTGCGGTACTCCAAAGAGCAATTAAACATCAACCATTCACACTACACCCTAAAGCCTAAACTTAAAATACACACTGTTTACACACACTAAACACCTATGACATGACTGACCAATGCAGGTATCAAGCGCTGACAAGGGAGAGAGATCTGTTGAACAGCAAGTGGGACGAGCAGAACAGTCTGCTGGTGCAGTCGCATGAGCGTGTCATCCAGGACCTGACTGAGGAATATGAACAGAAGCTTCAGGAGGAGCAGGTGACCACTCTTCTTCTTCTTTGCCACATGCCTCTCTGTCTCGTTCATCCTCCACTCTTCTTCTGCCTCTTGTTCATTTGACACTCTCCACCTCTCCTCTCCTCTGGTCAAGTGGTCATGATTGCCTCTGCGACGTTGGTATTCTAATGAATGAGTGCATGAATGAATCAATGAATGGTTGAACCTGCCCCTGCAGGGTTGCGCTTTGTGCCTATTGCTTCCTTTCTTGTTCTGCTTCCTCAGATAGTTGTGCAGCCTTTTTTATGTTTACAATATCTTCATCATCTTGCTTGGCGCCAAGTGATGCTTAGATGCAGTCCCAGCCAGATCTTTGAATATGTCTAAAGGCAGAGTAGCAGGAGGGAGAACATATGGGCCCAACTCTCAAAGCACAGCAAAAGTTTGTCTTTTTACCCCTTTTTTTGTGCTTTGCCTGCATATCTCTGGAGGCACAGCAGCAGGACGGGGCCCAGGCTTTGTACAGCAAAGCTGGGCAAACTCCAGCAGGTTTACTAATCGCAGGGAAATCTCAAGCACACGCAAGGCAGAGCATGCACCACACAAGAAGCGAGATGAGCAAGTTCAGGAGATATTTTTGGCGCCACTGAGTCCCGACTACGCCTGCTCTTTTGGCGCCATCAGTGACTAAAGTGACTAAGGGCATGTCTTGTGCAGGTGAAACTGGAGCAGCTGCAAGGTGAGAGGGACGAGATGGAGAAGGAGTTCGAGGAGATCAAGATTAAGCCTGCTCTTTTGGCGCCAATCAGTGACTAAAGTGACTAAGGGTGTGTCTTGTGCAGGTGAAGCCTGCTCTTTTGGCGCCAATGAGTCAGAATGACTACGGGCTTGTGTTGTGCAGGTGAATCTGGAGCAGCTGCAAGGCGAGAGGGATGAGATGGAGAAGGAGTTTGAGGAGATCAAGCGACAGCTGGAAGAAGACACCGACAAGGAGATAGAGGAAATGAAGGAGCGGTGAGCATGACTCATCACTTGCACATCACAATAACAGTAACAACAATAATCATAACCTGCAAAAAGAAAAGCGAAATGAAAATTTTACCCTTTTCAGCAACCATAATGGGCCCTCCTGAGACGGCAGCCCAGAACGCTCATCACCTGCATGCAACCATGCCTTGCATAAGTTCACTGGCTTACTGTTCTGGCAATGGTGAGCCCCGCGCATGACTTCACGGGGTTACTGTTTTGGCAATGGTGTTGGTTTTTTTTGGCTTGTTTTGTTTTCCATGTCGATTTGTGTGCATGATACCTTGTCTGTCTGGTCATATGTCCTGGGCAGATGTATCATGCAAGAGGTAGAAGGGTGCCAATAATGCAGCTGGACAGGAGCGAAACCAGACCAAAAATTGTCTGACAGAAAATGTAGCTGACCGTCACCTTGTGCAATGCCTGGTCATGTTATTTGCATGCCAAGTTAGCTTGGAAGATTCCGATAGAGTGCTGCTGCTGAGGCACATATTGCATTTTGATGCAGACAGACTGTCACCTGTACAGTCAACATAGTGTAGTCTAAGGCTTTAAAGCGCAACATCCAGCTACTCTTTCCTGCACTGGGTGCATTTGCACTTTGAGCAGCATGTATGGAGGTTAGGGCTCACAATGCACCAAAAGCTAAAGAGGGCTCTGTTGGGCCTAAAGGCGACCGCCTCAGGTGGCTCCCGTTGTGATTGCTGAAAAGCATAGGCTTTACTTTTCTGTTTCTACCTGTTTTGTCTTCCTATTTTCCTTCCTACTTCCTCCCCAGTGTTTTACTTCCTATTTTACAATCTGTGGACAACATCCAGGTATGGCAGCAAGCTCAACTTTGAGAAGGAGCTGGGGCTGAGGCTGAAGGGGGAGAACGGCATCATGAAGAAGAAGTTCAGTGCCCTCCAGAAAGACATTGAGGACCAGCGCGAGGAGATCAGGACCATGTTCGCCCACAAGAAGGAGCTCTATCAGGTGTGCTTGCTGCGCAATCTGTACTCAGACCATTCTCCCATCTATCCTTCCTTCCTTCCTTCCTTCCTTCCTTCCTTCCTTCCTTCCTTCCTTCCTTCCTTCCTTCCTTCCTTCCTTCCTGCCTACCTGCCTTCCTGCCTGCCTCCTGCCTTCCTTCCCATCCATCCATCCATCCATCCATCCATCCATCCATCCATCCATCCATCTATCTGTTTATGCACATGTTCAATTTAGGTATGTGGTTATAGAACACATGCCTTCTCCTTCAGTCAGATGTGTACAGTCCTGAATTGCTTTCTGTACAAGGTCCTGTTTTGGCAGTCAGCGGACTCACAATGACAGCATTACGTGAATCAATTATATCCACGCCAAGCTCATTCAGGCCATTGTCACAGCATGTGTTGCTGCATGCATTATGCCCAGCTGCAGGCATATTAAGGTCTGTCTTCCTTAGCAACATGCAGCAGATGTGCATTGATGTTTTGTACATGTCAGCTCACAATATCTGAAAGCTGACCTGAGAAAAGCCTGCTAAAACATGCCGAACAAAATTGCGAACCCCAACAATGGACTGTCTTCATACCGCCCCAAGGCCTTGTTTAATTGTGAGTTGCACTGGCTGGGCAGCCCGGTACAATACTTGGCTTCTCATCAAATTGACGCCAAAAGGCGTAGTCTTTTCCTTTTTGTGTGAGTTAAACTGTTCCTAAGGCCTCGGTGCTGCTGCAGACCATCAGCAGTCTTGAGAAGGACATTGCTGGGCTGAAGAAGGAGATTGGGGAGCGCGATGAGACCATTGGGGACAAGGAGAAGCGTATCTATGACCTCAAGAAGAAGAACCAGGTGGGCTGCTTTAGTCACGTGCCTGGCTGGCATGTCCTTGACAGCATTTCTGCTGTGTCATGCATTGCATCTGCCTGCCCTGCCCTGCCATGCCCTGCCCTGTCCTGCCCTGCCCTGCCCTGCCTGCCTTGCCAAGAAGCACCTGCAATGAAGTATGAGTTTGGTTTTGACCGCTGCATAGATCCGGTTTCCATTGCCAATCCCACGGCAGATTATACAAGAGGCATTTGCTTGCCAAGCATTTCAGTCTCATCCTGATAATCACCCAAGGCACAAGTCATCAACGCTGAAGTGTTTCGGTGTTCTGGTCCCTCAGGAACTAGAGAAGTTCAAGTTTGTTCTGGACTACAAGATCAAGGAGCTGAAGAAGCAGATTGAGCCCAAGGAGGAGCAGATTACTGACATGAAGGACCAAGTCAAGGTGCGCTGTGCTGCGCTATGCTGTGCTGCGCTGCGCTGTGCTGCTTTGCGCTGAGCTATGCTGCGCTGCCTTGTGCTATGCTATGCTATGCTATGCTATGCTATGCTATGCTATGCTATGCTATGCTATGCTATGCTGCGCTGCCTTGTGCTATGCTGTGCTATGCTATGCTTTGCTGCCTTGTGCTATGCTATGCTATGCTATGCTACGCTATGCTACGCTATGCTATGCTATGCTACGCTATGCTACGCTGTGCCATGCTATGCTATGCTACGCTACATTGCGATTATGTGTGCTGACTGCATGCCCATGTATGCAATGTTGGCACTGCACACCATGTGTGCAATGCTGGTTTAAACTTCGAACTTCAAATGTGCAGGAGATGGATTCAGAGCTGGAGAGGTACCATAAGAGCTGTGCTGCGCTGGAGCTGAACATAGGGGAGGGCAGTTTGAAACAGGCAGGGCTGCACAAGGAGCTGGCCCGCCAGCGCTCACAGACCCAAGATGCCCACCAAGCCATCAGGTATGTTGGGATCCCTGGGATCCTGACGCTCAGCTTCGATGTTCTTCTTCTTCACACAACATGCTTCTTCTTCTTCTTCATCTTGATGTGGGGACGAGAGTGTCTGTGATACAGTCTGGTCAATGCTGATTTGCCCAACGATGTGACAGCTTTTTACTCATCCCCAAGCACTGTCAGTTGTAACAGCGCAGCACGGCACAGCGTGGCACGGCACGGCACAGCACAGCACAGCACAGCACAGCACAGCACAGCACAGCACAGCACAGCACAGTGTGACCCAATGAGGTCTTGGGACTTTGGCAAAAAGCTGTACAGCAGTTGAGGGTGCAGGACCTTATGCATAGCAGTTGCATGTACCTTGCCTTGTTAGGCTGACCCAAAGTTACCTCTTTCAGTATTACGCTGACACAAAAGTGACACCAGAGTAATACCTTACCATGTTGGGCTGACATCAAAAAGGCGCTGCGGTAATCTCATGCCATTTGAGTATGCTATGTGTCATGTCCAGGCGGTTCCAGAGGGATCTGCAGGGGGCGGTGGAGTTCATCCAGGCCCCCGGACCCCTGAAGGAAGCTGTGAAGAAGCTGTACCGCACCCACTGCAAGGAAACCCTGGACACTGCCAGCATTGACGAGCAGGTGCTGTCGGAGTATGACAGGCAGAGGGAGTTCCTTGAGAAGAATGTGGACACTCTGAAGCACAAGCTGCATGCGGAAGTGCAAAAGCACAAGGCTGCGAACAGCAAAGCCATGCTGGTAAGCTGTTTCAAGCACTCTGGGGAAGTTGCAAGTGTGTAGAGCAATATGTCTATGCTGACAAACAAGGTGAATGCTTTACATGAACTGGCTTGAGTACTGGGGTCAGTGTTGTGAACAAATTTCCATGAAGAGTGGCAGCCACTTTGTTCACAACACTGCATAGTTCTTCTCACTCAGCCTGGGCTGGAACACAAAGACCAACAATATGGCTTGCTTGTGGTGTGTAAGTGGCATGTGCAGTGATGCCTGGGCAACAGATCATGGTCAAGTGCTACATCACTGCTACCTTAACTCAACCAAACATGTGACCAAATGTATTCTCAGAGAAGGTACATAGTTTGTGATGATTACAGGAAAATGTGGCGCTGATCAGGGAGATCAATGACCTGCGGCGGGAGATCAAGAACTTGAAGCATGCTGTGATGAAGCCAGGGGCTGGGATAGGGGCATGGGGTGGCAGCAAGGCCCTCAGGAGATCCACCAAGGAAGACAAAGAGACCCTGCCTCCTCCCCCAGGGTCAGTTTTGATGCTATGGCATGTGCACGCTTTACACGCTGTGGCAATTGAGTAAGCCTACCAGATAGCACAAAATTGCATCTACTGTTTTTGAAGGACAGAATATATATCAGGGGTAGAAGGATATATTTGGAAACCCTTTGTCGTATCCTTTTCCACAAGTAATTTATTGAAAAACTTATTGACATGGCTAGTGCTCACTCAGAATGTGAGGCTGCTTGCAGGGCACAAGGGCTGGGGGACAGTAATGATGAGCTGAGGGCAGAAATCGACTCTCTGCGCTCAGATGTAGCCCTTCTCAAGAGCGAGCTGGCTGCCAGGTGCAAATCACAGCTGCCCATGCACTCTGGGCACTGTTGCATGATGTTCGTTTTGGCACAGCACATTGTTAGTGCTGTGTAGCTTGTGCAGTAGAATTTTCCTGGTCTGCTGATGCAAGCAAGCTTGATGTCCCAAGTGAACTTGCCTTTGTTTGTCTTGTCCATTGTAGCCCATGTGCAGCTGTCGCTGTAGTTAGCAGTGTACTCTAACATGCAGCAAGTCGTTCTTCCTAGTTGGGTTTGCAATTCTGCACACCATCATCAAACCTCTTGCCTCACTTACTTTCTCAGTGCAAAGCTGGTACGTTGGCCTCTGCTGCACCAAACGAAGTTTGTTTGCAACAGGAATCTGCGCATTGCCGAGATGGAACACCAGGTGGCTCCCAGGCCCATGTCAAGGGAGAGGCCAGCCATGGAGGGTTTCAATCAGGGTCTGATGCCAGAAATGAGTTCGCAGTCAGAAGTCATGTCAACATAGCTGCAGCAGCAAGCAGGATCTTGTCGCTGGCCATTTCATGTCTGTGCAGCAAATGATGCTGGTGGGCATTTGCTATATGTATACCCTAGAAGCAATGAGTCATTGACAAGCATTGATGCTCAATGGGTACATTGACATGCATCTTTGGTAGAAAATGAAAGCAGTACACCAGTAGAGCAGTTTGGCGTCGTAAAGCAGCGCTTCCTGTGTGGCAGGATCAGTGGCTCCTGTTGGTAGCTGGCTAGCTCATGTACATGAGCATCCAAAATCCTGATTCAGCAAACAAGATAAAATATACACAGCAACACGGTGCACTTGCGAAAATCTTATGTGCTTTATGCTAGCCAGGTATGCTTATCAGGACTTCCCGCTATAACTCTTGATTGTGCATTACATCTTTCAAGAAGATTTGCACAGCTTCTGCATGGCCTGGCATGACTCAAGTGCCAGATGTAGTGACTGCAGTTGAGGGTTGCGCTAGAACCTAATGGCTCCTGTGTGGCAGCATGCAGGTTTGGGGCCGCACATGAGCGTTTGAGCTGTTTGAGATGCTGTGTTGCAATAGCCCTGTGCATGCGACCTTGCCGGCTTGGTGCATCAGCCAACTGATGCTCGTCTGTAAATGGTCGCAGACGTTGTGCACTCGTTTACTGATAGGAGTTTAACTAAGACAAACTTGCAACTCTTGCAGATGCTGTAAGGCATGTGAAAGTTCCAGCGCAGCTTACCGGCTGCGCAGCTTCTATACAGTCTGAGAAGACTTGAAAGCATCTGTATCAGGAAACCCCTGGTCTCTTGAGCTGTGCACGACGCTGTTTCCTTGCAAGATCAACTTGGTGATCATGTGCCTCTGTACACCGCAGAGCAGTCTTGTATGCTAATCAATTTGACACGAGCTGTAACAGCTGTACCCTTCGATTCAATAGAGATGCACAGATTTTGGTCCGTATGGCGCTCAAGTTGAGCGCTTGTCTGACGCTAGGGTAAAAGTGCCTTTCCCGCGTCCCATACCTGGACAAGTCAAAAGTGCGTGTATGCAACTTATATACCTCAATCGTACTGACCATCTTTGCCC
>JAABUK010007496.1_pt1 | contig 15731 bp, 27 predicted proteins | sample 5559141 | NCBI WGS metagenome assembly JAABUK01 (sample SAMN10711869, study PRJNA513367) | rock metagenome | isolation source: Antarctica rocks | place: Antarctica: Victoria Land, Pudding Butte nord | collected 2016-01-03
GACCTGTCAATCGCTTTCCCCAAGGCGGTTCAGCGCAACTCGATACGCCAACGACGCAGTCTTTCCCGAGTAATCTGATACATGGGGATGCTGGCGCACCGGGTCCGGCAAACATCTCCCAGGCTTTGGCCGGAGTAGGCAATGACTACTTCCCATCTCAGCCGCTGGGTCCCGCTCCGAATCCTCCATCTCCATCGCCTCGAGTGCCTAATCGACCAAAGGCGACCGCATCCCCGCTGAATGCAGGAGATCACCTTGTCGAGACCCCGTGGGGCGAGGGGCACAGTGACTTGAGCCTTCTCACTGCCAGTATGTCGCTTAATGGCGCGAGAGATGTCAACCGGCCAGCACCGACATCTTTGGGTCAGTCGCAGAGATCGGCCAGTGGGCTCAATCTCGCCGATCTAGTGAAAGGGGAGGCGCACGCTAATCGAGCGAGTCTGGACGGGCCGAGACCGACGCTTGATGCGGGATGGCGGGTGAGAGACGGGCGAGCTTTGGCGATATCGGGAGTCGGGAAGCGAAATAGACGACGAAAATAACGAATGTCTTGGGTTTGTGTGCATAGTCTTGGGAACGGAAGGTAGAAGAACACGGTGATGTCTTTCTGGGATACATGCATCGCATTGCTTCGAATACGGGGCCTTGGACATCTCACGGAATCTGAAGGAGTGTAAAGCTGGAGGGAACTATGGCTTCGTAGGCCATGGAAGTAATACCGCGCCTATTATGCAGAGGAGTCGATTCCTCCGTGTATTTGACTATCACACTCCCACATCTCCCCTCAACTTCCTCACATTTATTGCATAGCTCGAGCTATCTCAACCGTCTCCTCATGCTCTCGTCAAATCCCCGATAGCGAAAGCTATAACCCGACCGGCATGACCCCGTCGGCTCCCCAATCCCAAGCCTCCGGCTCCCATCCCAGACCCGCGAATCCCCAACTCGGTCCCGAACCATGGTTCACGTACCCCACTCCGACACCGGAGCAGATTGAAGATGAGCTACCACCGTATTTCGAGGAGGAGAATGTCAATCTTGGAGTGATGTTGGGCAGGCTGGCGAGGAAGGGGTATGGCGATATGAGGGTCTTGGTCGAGCAGACGTGAGATTCTTCACACTTCGCCTGAGCTCGAGATGGAAGGCAGTCAGAGCTTCGAGGAATAAATCGATGTGGAAGAAAGGTGTGTTGATGATGGACAGTCTTCCGCCGTTGTATGCCCGACAGAAACCTCGTCATATAATCGAATACGCCAAGACGACCCGTCAAGCCGTACTGAAATACCTCGCGATCCTCCGCTGGAAGAGCTCCGTCGATATCCCCTCCTCTTCCTCCTCCACCCAAGCCCTCACCCATCCGTTCCCGGCCGCCGAGTCATTCCCGACACCACATAGCAATGGGGAGTCGAATAGTCCGGGCGCGTTCGTCGGGAAGGGAAAGGGCCGGGCGATGGATGAGCCGGTTCCGGTGGTGAGGGGGAAAGTGACGGATGCGAAGAGGATTACGCATTTCATGGAGCATCAGAATCGGCAGCATGAGGATGCGGTTGCGCATGTCAGGCATGCGGCTGACATGATTGAGTCGTTACGGTGGGTTCGGATCCATAGTTTCCGGGATGATGACTGACGAGAAGAGCAGGGAGAGGAATCCGGATCTGCTCACAGCATTATCCCTCCTCACTCTCGGGACCTACAACCGCCTGCCCACATCTCTGACCGAATCATTCCTCTCACGCACGCCATTGACGAACGGCGGTATCCTCGCAACACTGCGTCGACTCGACCAGCACATCCTCTACCGCCTGCGATGTGTCGATTACCTCCCTCCAGAATTCGCCATTGAGGGCATACGCAACGGGCGGGTGTATCTACGTAGTGGAGGGTTCCAAGGGTGGAAAGCACAGATGACGGTTGTAGGCTTCGATGAGGATGCGCGATGGTGGTTGACGGGAGTGGAATGGGTATGGAGGATTCAGGAGACAGGGGTGGGTGGTCCGGGTGGGCAGGGGCTCGGACGGTTGTTTGGGGGAGAGGAGAGGCAGCAGATCTTGGATTTGGCGAATGGGGAGGTTCTGCCTAGGCGGCAGGTGGAATCTTCAGGCCAAAGAGCTGTGTCGAAGGTCGCTGGGAAGGCGGCGGAGCAATCGCATCACTTGGTCAATGGCGCTGGGATACCGGTGGAGAAGGTCGGCTCGGCTGAAGTAGCTACTGAAGAGGAGAGGAAGAAGGTCGATGCGCCTTTGGTGCGAATTTACAACTTCTTGCGTACGTGAACGGGACGTGCTGTCGATGACTGACGCTGTGGTAGAACACCTATCTCTGTCTTACCAACTTGAAGTTCTGTACAATCAGGCAATCGCGCTCAGCCAAGGCAAATGGCGGGGACAATTGCTCATCGAGATGGATCGGGCGAAGAAGGTACTGCAGGTCAAATACTGGATGTGAGTGGCACATGACTGCGAGAAATGAGAGCTGATGGACATCCAGACGACCTCGTCCGGCGCAAGTCCTGCACCAGCCACAAGCAGCAGTCGGGAAGCGACAGGCTCAACAGTCATCGTTAGGTGCAGCTCGAAAACCAATTGTTGGCGGGACTATTAGCATATTCCTTGCGGAGAAGTCTTCGTCGGACGGTGGAGGAGTGGAAGACGTGCTGCGGGAGATTATTTCCAGCGTTCTTATGCCTAGCGAGCGAGTGGTGAGGCTGGATTTGAGCACCAGATGGGAGATTGGCGCGGCCGGGATCGGAGGCGGGCTGAAAGTCGGGGATGCTATCGACAGCGTCCTCCTACCCCTGGTGTGCCTTACTCGTTCCTTATGACATGGCACTGACAGGAGCGGCAGGATCCTAACTCTCTGAGTCTCGAGGGAATGCTCGTCACAGCTACAAATGCCCATGCATCGCACTCGACCCGAGCGCGGACCGCATCCCTCGTAGGTGCTCCTCGTGTCGCCCTCTTCGCTTTCAATCCTCCGAACCTCGTCGAGGCCGATACCATCTCAACACGAACTCTCGCACTGCGGATACCACTACCCTCGCATCATCTGCTTGTCGGCGTCTCCTCTCTCACGGGGCTGATCGAGATCGAGGATGACGGGTCGCCGGAAAGAGCCGCGCGGGCGAAGCTGGCGACGACTGCTGTCAATGAGCAGAAATCGCGGTTGGTGGACGATGTGGGCAAGCTGATAACGGCTGTACGTTCAGGCTTCTGGAAGTCTTTGGCATGCTAAAATTAATAGGTGATCACCGAAAATCTTGAGGGGCAGATGAGGCAACTCGGATGGACGCCTGCGAGACGGCTCAATCTTCGATCTCGAGGTTGGTCCTGGTTTTGACAGAGGATCTGCTTTATACTGACTAGGTGACACACAGATCTCGCCAGACACGACCTTCATCCCGCTTCTACAGTCTTCGTCCCCCTTCCTACTTCATTGCTTCACTACTTTGTGGCTAAGATCTACGCGCGAGGAATCGGTTTCGAATTGCTTAAGCTTGCGCGGATACCGGCGGAAAGTGGGGTCGGTATCAAGCTGGTGGTAGGGGACAGGAGTCCGCTGGATCTGGAGAGGTTGAGGGTGAGGCGTGGGAAGCGAGAGCAGAAGGCCAAGGAGCCCGTCACATTGGATCTTGGGGCCGATCAAATGCACGGCTCGTCTAGGTGCGTTATTTTTCGACCGTGTAGTATCGTCGTACTGGCTGACATTCTCCTAGCTTTGAGATTGACACCCGGGATCTCAAAGACTTGTTCATATTCTGCAAGTGCGCCTCTGGTCTTCCCCCACTGCTTCGATGCTTACCCATCGTACCAGCGCTCTCGTCGCCCAGACCATCGTCGAACAGCAGCTCAAAGACCGCGCGATCCCATACACCCTACAATACCCTCCAACCTCCGGTCCAGGTGCACCGCTCAGCGAGTCAGCGGTGGCAGGCATGGTCCCGACCCTGTGTGTCCAAGCTCGAGATCTACTCAAGGATACGAGAGCGGCGGACGTGGCTATGCCGAGGGTGTATATGCAGATATGGGATTGGTGGAAGGCTGGAAAGTGCCAAGTGAGCTCCTTTGGGCCTCTCGAGTCGGTCAGCCGCTGTATTGGCCGATCCGTTTCAGACTGGACTATGAGCTTACGGATCTCCAGGTCGTGACGTTGGTGCAGCTCCGACACAAGCCGACCCTTGCCTCGACTGGCACATCGCCAGCATCGGCGACTGGGCCGCCCAGCTCAGCCGCTCGAGCTGAGGGTATAACCTTCGACCAAGCCTCCTCGATTGTCCGTTTCCAAGCTGGTGACATTTCACGCTGCGTCCCTTCTTTCCTCGAGCAATGGGAGCGTCTCAGCAAGGTCGTGGTCGTTGCAGGCGAAGGTGTGTCCTCTTCTCTCCTTCCTGGGATCATGCTGAGACTTCCTAGTCAATCGACTCAACAAGACCGACGCTTTCCGGGACATCAAGGTGCTCTCCTTCGACCTTCGTACGGCTACTTTCTCTTATTCCCCTGGATACGTTGCGTCCATCACGTACACGCCAGAAGTGGATTCGTATGAGGTGTCATTCTCTTGTGACGAAGAGGGGAAGGCGAATCCGCATGATTTCTTGGCGGCACTATCATCCCATCGGCTCAACGAGCTTGCTGCAGATAGGGGTACCGGAAGAAGCAGAGGTACGGTTGGGGTCAAGTTCATCGGGGTGCGTAGCCCCCAGTCTGTTTCACCAATTGAGCTTAGGGCGGAGCAGCTATTGCGAAATACTCTACCAGTCCTGCTCGAAGTCGAGGCGATCCGTGCTGCTGCAACGAGCGACTTTCCGAAGCTTGTCGTCAGGTCAGTCTCGCAGTACCGGTTGGTGTGGGATGTGCAGAGCAAACATCGGTCAGTCCTCCCGTGTGATCATTATCGGCCAAAGCTGAATTCATCCCAGATACGCAGTAGACTTGGATGTTCTACCGTCCGACCAATATTTGCTTTATGATGCCTCGCGCCCACGTCCTGATGGGACTATCGACCTATCCTGCGGCCGAGTGACGCGTCTGGATAGCTTCCCCGCATCGCTTCAGGTGGCGTATCAGGCGGTACGGTTGAATCAATCTGGGCTGTGCAAGAATGGATTACCACCGGTGATGAAGCTCGATGGCGGGACGAGCTTGGTGTGCAGCGTGGGCGTGATTGGGGAGGTGGTGAGATGTCTGGTGGGCGAGATTGGGGGTGCGTTGGGGATGGGGGGGATGGGAGGGGTCAAGCATTGATCGGATTGGGAGATTGAGGTACAGCATTTAGTATACCATAGTTTATTGCATGGGACTTGGATCTTGGGTTGCACGTCGAGAGTATTGGCGTTCATCATCCCTGTACGCGAGGATCCGGAGGAAGAATGGAATCATTCTGGGTCAAAGAAGATGGAGAGGAAATCAGGCGCGCACCGGGCTTTCGGGAATACTACGTCCGGATCGTACTATTTCGTTCGTCTTCCTTCCATCCAATGTTTTGCTCCCATGTCCAGACCAAGACAGATAGCATCGAGTTCGCCTGGTATCGAGTCTGTCTCGATGACATCGGTGATCGATTTTCGAAATGGAACAACGGTCCGGGCTCGGTGACGCGTTTCATGTGAGACCGAGCGAGTGGTCCATGATCAGCTCTGCAATGCGGTCCGGGGGCCCAAGCGTCGATTCGAAGAGCGATTGACATTCCTCACTTACCTCCTCATGGTTACCAATGGCGTCCGCACTCATTCTCGCTCTGGATACCATCTGATCTCCCTCGGCCTTATCAAACCTGACTTGGACTCGTTTTAGATCGATCCCTGACTCTTGGGAAGATCGCAGGAAGTCAAGAGTTCGTCAATCTTTCTCCCATTCCTCTCATTCCTCCTGAAAGACCCTTTTGGTTCTTAGTTTCGAATATCGCCTCCACGCTGGATTGCTGGGAAGTTAGACTGGAAGTGGCGTCATGGACTTCGATGTGATCCCAGTCAGTAAGCATTCCTCGACTCACCTTACCCACAGCTGAAGCCGGGCAGTGTGAGGACATCGTCTGGGGTCATCGACTAGGAGCAGGCAGCTTCGGGTCAGTTTACAAAGGTGAGCTGTGTTGCGCCCCTCCACTGTGTCTCCTGTTTGACGAGTATGAGAACGCTTGAAGCTGACATTGGATGAACAGGGTCGTACCTCGGCATAGATATCGCCATCAAAGAAGTCCTCCCTTCTACGGAGTATGACGTGAGCCGTTGTCTCGCCATCTCCACCTATATCCTATCCACTCACCCGATGGCTTCTACCTAGGTGCACAAGTACTTTGAACGAGAATGGCGGATCATGCGAGAATGTCGACATCCCAACATCGTCCTCTTCCTCGGCCTATCCAAAGCGCCAGACGAGGACGGGCGAGTCTTGTGAGCATCTCAGTTTGTACCGAGTCATCAGCCACCATGGCTGCACTCCGGATGACCCAGGGAACTTCGCACTGACGGGTCACAGCATCATCTCCGAGTTCGTCCCTCGAGGGAATCTACGGCAATTTATCCTCTCTTCCCACCCCTTTCCCTGGAGACTGCGATTGTCCTTCGCGACGGATGTGGCGAGAGCGGTGGCATATCTCCATGCGAGGCAGGTGGGTCGCCACCATCCTGACTCGGCCTTCGGCTTGAAGGCGCTTGGGTCAGGGAGCTGACTCGATGACATTCGCAGTGCATTCACCGGGACCTAAAGGGCGAGAACCTCCTCATCACCTCCAACGAGCGGGTCAAGGTCACCGATTTTGGCTTCGCGAGGATCGCATCGAGGAATGCGGATGAGATGAGGAGGATGACTTACTGCGGGACCGACGTGAACCCTTTTCTGGACTGCCTATACAGCGAAGATCTGCCGGCATACTGGGTGACGAGATGGGCTGATTATCTCTCGCAGGGTTACATGAGCCCGGAAATCATCAATGGTCAAGCTTTCGATCTCCCTACGGATGTCTTCTCCCTTGGCATCATCTTCATCGAGATCATGTCACGCCGTCTCGTCGACTCTCGCACATACACTGTGAGGCTCAGCACGACTGTTCTAATTATGCTCATGCCGCGCAGCGAAAAGCGCCTAGCTTCACACCGGACCCCGACGAGATTCGGAGGCGGGCATCCTCTGGCTGTCCGGCACGTCTGATCGATCTCGCTCTGGCATGCTGCCTCGAGAATCCCCTGGACCGACCGAAAATGTTGGCAGTCCTTCTACAGCTACGCGAGATCGAGCTCGAGGTCCTTGCTAGGCTGGATGACGAGGATGGCGGCGAGCATGTCGGATCGGTCAGACTTGTATACCATGCGGGAAAACGGGCGATGCCGATCTTCGAGGCAGATACGAAACCTCGACGGGCCAACCCGGAAACAAAGGGCGGGGAGGCTGACGAGAAGATGGAGGTGGATGCCTTAGTGACTCTTGCGGGTCTCGATATTGGCCGTGGCGGCGCAACCTCGATCGGGGAGGACGGCCAGACGTGGAGGACGGCGAGATGGAACGAGCGGGGAAGTGCAATGACTCTTCACACAGATGCGAGTGAGATGCAGAGTGAGTCCAGAGTCATCCCTGCCCCGCTTATAGTATTGCAGGTGTCCAAAAAAGGTTACTTCCATCGGCACAGACACCTTCTTCTCTGGATACAGCCGGAACAACATCATCCTTCTCCACTTCCGCGGCTCTCAAGCCACCTCAGTCAGCATCCGCATTCCACACCGCCACCCCGCCGGAACATGATGACGACATCGCCGAGTCTACCATGACCGTCAAAGGCGCTCTGAGCGTCGAGACAGACCGTAGCAGCATGGACAAGGAGCCTCACATCGGTACGATCCCATGTTTAGCGAGCTCAGAACTCTTCAAGCCATCCGAACCGGTCAGGCCGATCGAGACGAAAAATATGAGAGCGCAAAGCGAGGATACAGTGCCCGAGAAGGCGGCGTCTCGACCTACAGCTGTGGGGACCCATCGGTTTACGCTTTTGAGGAAGGATTTGGCGCTCATGAATGGGAAGAAGGTGTCTTCCTGTAGACTATCCTCCTTGCTATCCGGCCTCAGCTGATGCTGGGTCCCGCTTAGTTACCGCAAACTTCGCTTTCGCCTTTCTTTCGAGATCGCTAGTGCCCAGCAACAAGTGTCCGGTGTGTCACAAGAGACTAGGTCGACGGCCTGCTACAATGCGACGACTGCTCAGGTGCGCGTCAGTCCGCTACGCGGCGTCTGTAGCGCACGCGCTCCCTCCACATCCGGTCGGCTGACTAGAAGTTCTAGTGATTGTGCATGTCACCTGCTCGCATGCGGCGCTACGAAACTGTACGGGCGGAGATGGACCGGTTGCGGGAAAAATCCCCGTAACATAGGCCACAAATACGATGCCCGAATCATGAATGGCGGAACGATTGGGACGAACCCCTCGGAATGAATCTGTCTCAGGGACGACCCATATTGGCACGTCCTTCATGCATCGGCTCTGGACCACCGGATACCCAAAATTGAACTACTGAACCACTCAGAACAGTGAAACGCTACGTAAAACGAAACTCAATGTCAAGGCAAAGATGGCGAATGCGAGCCCAAGAGCGGAAACCGTCGACATCTGACAACCTGAAGATATTGCTACTGGCCCAGCAGCTCCCGTCTGATTCTCATTCGTGGCAGCCTGCCGCTCGATAGGCGCAATATCCGACTGCTGAAACACCTTGACGTAATTGATCAGCATGACCGTATTATTGACGTTCTTCTGCCCGTCTCGCATCAGCTCGGCCAGATCAATGAGAGAGGGGGAGGAGGACCGGATTCGAGACATAAGATGCGCAGGTGCCGGGGCAATAGGCGTATTCTGAATATGGGTAAGCTTGAGTGCATAAGATTGTATGATCAAGTTGACGAGAATAGTCGTTTCCCGCCCAGTCGCCTTCACCTTTCTCAGTCACAAACGTACTTAAACAGGCAACTCAGCGAACCGCATAGATCGATATTGAGGATCAATTCTTGCGCTTGAAAGTATTCAAACGGATCGCACGTCGAAGCGTCGAAAGCGGCCGCAGGCGTACTCCCTGAAAACCTCGTCATTAGAACTCGGTACAGGCGAGACTTAAGGTATCAACGGACTCACAGGTTTGCGGTTTCGGACTTTCCCCATCCAGGCTAGAGGGGTGCATCAAAACTGGGTTCGAGTAGGAAGAACCTGCTGACTCCGAAGGTATATTTCCTCTATTCCAGTTCCCTCCATCTAGGCGTAAGCTGATGCCGGATTGAGGGCCGAGACATACAGATCCGGATACCGTCACCGTCCCACAGGAGTGCGAATACACCTCCGCCGGCGGCATTGAATGGCTCGCCGTATGAGGTGGCCGAATCGGAGATGATGCCACATCCGCTACCGCCTCAGTTTCGGTTCAGTTGGTATACGACGTCAAAAGCAGCGGAGCTACGAACCGGTCGTCGAATCGCAGAGGGTATTCTGTGGCAAGGTCAGCGATCATGAATGGCTTACAAGGGCGAGACGACGCCGAGATGAAACTCACTCTCATATTCCCGGTGTAAAGCCCAGATGTTTGGTTGATAGAGCATCCGGGGAGGGTATGACTATATTCCTTCAGCCGCGGGGAGCAAGCGGCGAGAGAGCAGCGGACATGGTCATCTGGCTTGGTAAAATGGCGCTCTTTTCAGCTTACGCCGATTTCAAAGCTTCGGAGAGCCTACTTGTGTGTCATAGCTTGGATGCCTTCCTACGCTCCGATCAGCATCGTACAGACAACATAACGAGGACCCACGAAGATATCGATCTCTCCCTATCCTTTCCCCTCAGCAACCAGGATTTCAACAACGAGACTCGCGCACGGTACTTGGCCAATTGGAATCATACCCCAGCGTCCAGACTGCGAAGCATTCTCTGTCAGATGTAGACTTCGGTTCCGACCTCTAGGAAGGCACGTACAAGCTGGCCAGACTCCACATCCCCAAGGCATCAACGCCAGGTCGATCACGATCAATCCTCCGGCAAAGAGCGCTTTTGTCGATATCCGAATGCCGTCTCGTGGACTATAGATGGGAGTCTCCGACCAGTGATCGACCTAGGCCTCGTTCAGCTCACGAAACAAAAGGGTGTGTGAGCTGGCGAACCTGAATGCCTGGAGTACTGTTTTTCGTCCAGAAGGCCAGACCATTCGCGAAGGCTGTCTCGGAGGGGACGTAGCTGTGGCGATGCCTCATATCAGCCGTCGCTCTTCAGAACTGGACAACAACCCTACTTGACGACTGAATCAGATAGAGTTGGAAAGAGGTCAAACCAGATTATCCCGTCAGTAATCGAAGTAGTTATGATCAGGAGAGACGCGCGGCCGTGACTCGGATCTACCCTTCGTCAGCTTCCTTCCTTCGCCGTCCAGCAAAATCCTCTCTCACCAGGTGCGGTGAAGAACTCCCACCTATCATGATTGTTCACCCAACTTTCAGCCATTGCACCTTGATTGGCCGAAAACGAGGGGAAGCGAGTACCCACCCATCAAAGAACGTCAGTCCCGAGTACTCGATCTGGACTTCCCAATCCAACCATCGCCTCTCCTCTTTCGGCCAGATCATGAGATCCCGCTGCGAATACATGGTCAATCGAGAATCTCCTGTTCGTCCATCAAGCTTGGTCGTGATCGTCGAAGAATGCTGAGACGCCCTTGGGAGAAACGGGAGGAGGGATTTGGTAGGCTGAGCCGTATCAGGCAGTACTCCGGTAGTAGTGTGGAGGAAGACGAGCAAGACAAGGTTGAGGAGTGTATTGATCATTTTCTATGCGGGCTCGACGTGCGGCTGAAAAAATGCTGTCAATGCCAAAATTGACGCGAGAGTCTCTTTGTGCATCGAGGGTCGAAGACGCCACCCAGCCTGAAGATCGGAAGCAGACATCAGGAGAATCAGGTCGGGATAGGGGGAAGTAGGAAGTAAGAAAGAGGACGGCGGCGACACCCCAGTATCGACAAAGACGGCCGCTCGGGGCGTACCCTTATGCTCCATTAATCAGTCAACGGCATACACAGATCGGCAGGTCCGACCCCAAATAGACACCGCCACGTTCCGCATTCTCGACCCGCTCTACATTGCTGGTTTTGGTGCATGGGGCATATGCTATGCTTATATCATATAATTGCACCAAGAACACCAAGAACGCTCCATCAAGCTTCTGCCAATGCTTTCCGTTTCTTCCCGATCGGTGTTCTCCCTCCGGGAGTTGGGGACGTCTCTTCTTCGTCCTCTTCCTGACCGAGCCCGGACATCCCGTGGGGATGCTCGGCTGACAGCGGTTTCTTGTCAAAGGCTCCGGTCTTCCTCAACCACCTGACAAAACACATGTCATCAGTGGCGTGTCCTTCTTGGTAGGATAGCTACTCACCGCTGGCGCACTTGGTGATAACTCCTGGTAGGCACACCCTTGCTCACGAGATCCCACTTCTCGCCATGTAACGCCACAGCTCGGGCGAGCAGCTCATCCTGCGCATCGTCAGCTGGCGAACTGCATGAATGCGCGCGAACCCACCTCTTCAACAGTCCACTTGAGGTAGGGCGACCTTACTCTCCTAGCTGGCATGCTGCTCGTCAAATGCACGTATTTGCCCAGCCCTGGTACGGTCGCCCCGGTCGGACTAGCGAAAGCGCCTGGCGGTAGCTCGTTGAATAGCATGTCAGCCCGACTGGCAGAAGGCGGTGACATCCACTGTCCGGGTGTTTCGTCGAGGGGATTATCCGGGGTCGGATAGGGGTGCTGGGTGTAAGTCCGCGCAGGGGTGTGCACATCGGATGCAAAGGATTGAGCTCGTTGACGAGGTGGCGGCGTTGGTGCTGCTGTTCCAGGGCGCGGGAGACTGGAAAGAGAAGGATCGATCTGGTGATCCTCGATAGGAGCTGGAGCAGCTGATGATTCGGATTTGAGGTCAATCGCCGGAGCGAGACCGCCGTCCCCAGCTATGGTGCTTCCTGGGCTGGACCCGATATTCCGCCCTCCTTCTTGCAACATCCCGCCGAACCGCGCGGCACTCGAAAGCTGTTTTCCTGAACCGGAATCTTGGGACGCAGATTGCGCGATATCGAGTTGACTGGCCTGGGCCAGGAGGTCAAGGGCGAATGCTTCCGGATGGGATTGTTGGGAATCAGGAACGGTTGGATCAGGTGTCGAGGCATTCGGGAACTCGATGGGGCCTCTTTCTTCTCCCATTTCTTCATCCTGCACTTCCATACCTGATATTCGCCGGCCTCGACTCCAAATTGCGGATGGCGGCGGATCTCGCCTAGTCCGCTTTGTAGGGCTTCCTCGATCACTTGTGCTTTCCTCCCTCGCTCGCGTTGTGCTGCGTGTAGCCGACATGGCCGACAACGGAACATGCGGAGTTCTGCTGGGATTACCAGCAGGTGTCGCTGGTCTGGTAGCCATCTCAGCCGCTCGGAGGAGATCGCTGAAATTGCTTCCACCGGGAGTCGTTTCAGGCGGATGAGCCTGAGATCGGGGACGCGGCGTTGTTGGGGGAGGAAGAGATCGCTTACTACTCCTTTTCGCCCGAGGCAGGAGGGGGGTGGCTTGAGCTGATGTGGTACCCTTGCCCTTCCCCTTCCCGATAACACTCGTTCGCCGGTCCGACTGCAATGCGATTAGGGCCTTCTCCTCCTCGATCTCGCTGTCATACTCATCCTCGTCATCCTCGATAGGCCCGCCATATCCCTCAGAGTAGCCCAATCCCCCATCCGGACCCACGACCCCGCCGCGCTTCAGCTCGTCCAAAGTGACCCGACCGACTCGATCGTCAGTTTGACGCATCGTGCGGACCTTTCTCGCTGCAAGCAGGAGGTGTTCGGTACGGGCATCACCCATCGTGGCGTGATTGGTCTCTGCTTTTGTCGGCGAACCCGATTTTCTTCGATCCATGGGAACGCCTTGCGACTGTTGTTGGGGTAGTTGAAAGGGGGCGTTGAGGTCGCCGAGCGATTGAGAGGAGAGAACCACATGAGATCGGAGGTGACGGAGTTCGTTCACCAGCTTGTCAATCTGGCGCTGAGTATCCGCCAGCTAACCCGATGCATTCAGCAAACGATATAAGAGCGACTACTAGACTCACTCTAGGTGCCATTAGCCGATTATCCATCTCTAGCCGCTTGTTTGCGGCTTCCAGCTCCTGGTGGTACCCCACATCGAGATCGAGCAGCTTCTTCGGTCTCGTTCCCGCCGCTATCTCAGCATCCCGAACCTGAACAAGGGCTCGAGTCTCCGCCTGCCATCCTGCACGCTCCGCAGTATGCCTTTCCCTATTGGATAGGCTCAGTCGAGTCAAGCAAAGATTGGAAGAGACTGGAGACGCACCGCTCGACCTTCATGAGCTGTTCTGACAGCTTCGCTTGGTCCTGGATGGTAACGATGGTATCTCTCTGGGCATCGACCTGTCCTTGGAGGAACGGGAGCTGCTCGAGAGCCGGAGCGAGGAGCGACTTGACCTGTTTGTGGCCGTCAGCTGATGAAGCCCGCTTGGTTTGAAGAGAAAGTCAATTCACCATTCCGGCCAACTCGTCCCTTTGTGCCAATACCTCCCCCTCGCCGCTGCTCCTCGCTGCGTTCAAAGCGTCCAATCTTTCTTGTATTCCCCTCAGACTGGTTTGATCCGGGAAGCCCGTATTTTCCCCTTCGTCATCAGGTGACAAAGCCCGTCCCTTCGACAAGTATCCAACCGGATTCGACCCCGTTGCCAATCCCTCAAACAACTCGTCATCGTCGCTCATATCACCTGCCCCTCCCAATAGTGGCATTTTCCCCGTCGTTTCCGCTCCGACACCCCCGTATCCCAATCCCTCCAAGATGCTCGAATCGATCTGCATCCCTCCACCTCCTTTCATCGACCCACCGCCAGTCGACGGCAGACTAACGTGCGGTGTCTCCAATTGCGACGGTGAGTCAGGACTCGAAACATTCGGGGTGGCAGTAGCTCCGAAGCTGGGCGTTCGAGGTTGGGGGAGAGGGGTGGATGATGAGGTGGATGCTTGCGGTAGAGTGGCGGTAGTAGAGTTTGGATAATCGATCGCCGACGAGGACATGATCCAAGGATCCTTTCTTTATTTCAATATCCATTCGGCTCCATGATCGACTGGTTGAGTCGCTACGATGGATTGCAAGAAGCCAAGATGATAGAAAAGCTAGAAATCAAGACACCAGAGAACCCCAAAAAGAAAAGAAATCAAAAGACCAGTCGCCATTCGGCACTATCGTCACTTTCTGTCACCGATTCATGAAAGGCCAGTCGCGCCGCTTCGGGGAATTCTCCGCTCTTCCCGACCGTGGCTTATTCCGCCGAGTAGGTTTGGCCGCTTTAGATCAAGCATCTCAAGCTTGGGATGCGCTACCAAGCTAAGATGGGATAGTTGCGCTACCAAGCTAAGATCTGCTAAAATCTGCTTGAACCATTGCTCACTGGCCATCTTTTCTCGTGCTGATGGCATGAGAGCTCAGCAATCAATTCAATTGGGGTTTAAGTGTTTGGTCACTCCATTTATATTATGACCGTACCCAGCCAACTATGATTTGGATCGAACTCGCGCCCAAGCAATTCTCATGCCCCATGGAGTATCAATGAATGGAGGCGATTGTCGAACACAATCGCGGGTATGGTATGGCCTTGACAATAGCGAAGCTAAAGACAGGTTGACGCAGTCAACAATTGTCGAGCACAGTTGACGACGAGTGCGGGTAAGACGTAGACCTACCAGTCTAATCTTGCACAGCACGAAAGGCCGCTCAACCTGAGGGTGGACACTTCCACAGCGAGGCTGGTAGTCGGTACGGTAGGTCCGCTAATTATGAGACGTTGCATAAACTAGCTACAAGAACCTCGATACTAGATCTGTCACGGATCCTGTCACGGATGACGGATCGGATCGGGGGGTGCCACAGACTAAGACTGGAACACGGAGTGTCTCTGACTTGCCACTGGAGGTAGTGCTGCTATGACCCAATGAGGTGGACTTAAACTGGAGTTGTCGGAAAGGCGTAGCTGGTCACACTAACCGCAAAGCTAAAACGCACCAATACCAATAGGAAGTCCCGACCACGGGATATTCCTCCAACTATATAGGAGTCAAGTCCCCGACATGACAAGTCTATAAGGGAGGGTTTTACCCCTTTGATGCCCACTCTCCTCCTTTTTAAAACCTTGAAAGGATGACACAACAAAGGACAGTAATGTGTAAGACAGGACAAAATGGGCTTCAGTTTGCTCTGATCAAACAGACTATTATTCAGCGCTTTGTGGTATTTCAAATTTGTGTAGCAATATCAAACTTGTCTCAGCAACCCTTCAGGTTGTGAACAGCCTGCACCATGAGTTGGAGACCAGTCAGAGTCTGGTGGTGAAGTACCTAGGTAAGTCATCCCTTCTGACATCTTGCCATGCTGGTCTGACCATTGATGACAGCAAACATTGAAGCAAACAACCACCAAGGTCACAAGCTTCATGCTGTTATTGAGACAGCACCAAGGGAGAAGCGTAAGACCCAAATGCAAAAGAACCTGCAAAGCTGAATACACAGTACTGAAGGCTGCTCATAAGCTCGGTGAAGAGCGTGCTTGTCACGGTGCTACGTCGACCAGCAAATAGGCCCGACGCTTAGCTCCTAGAATCGGCGACGGTCGTCTGAGCTTCGGCAAAGTTGGGCTACCGTGGTCGAACTTAGCTGGAATAACTCGAGGACACGCGTGGGTGTAGCCGAGTT
>JAABUK010007497.1_pt1 | contig 15729 bp, 19 predicted proteins | sample 5559141 | NCBI WGS metagenome assembly JAABUK01 (sample SAMN10711869, study PRJNA513367) | rock metagenome | isolation source: Antarctica rocks | place: Antarctica: Victoria Land, Pudding Butte nord | collected 2016-01-03
TCGACCCCCAGACTCTCCAGCATGGACTGAAAGGGTACTTTGCTTGATGGTAGCTGTGTGTGGGGCGGTTCCGTTCCCATTTTGCGCGCCATTGCCAGCAACGCTGTCAACCACCTCTTCTGACACTGCCTGGACTTTGGTGGCAGGTCTCCGGCCCCACCTCAATGTGCTGTTCCTCTGCTGGTTTGAGCAGCCCACGACATTGTGCACTTGCCTGTCCCGACAAGTCTGCAAGCTTTGCGCTCGCAACTTGACAGGGCCAGCGGCGAGGAGACGTGCACTGGTCATGGCGAGGAACAGCTTACAGAGGCTCGCCTTGTGTAGTGAGTGCTTATGGGGGGGGCCAAGGGACTCGGCCTTGATATGATTGGACACAGCTATCAGCGAGCAGCTTATAAGCTTAGTCGCAACTCAAAATTGATTCGCAACAACAGCAGGTCAACCAGAGTCAAGTCATTGGCAGCCGCACTTACGGTGGCGTAAAGTAAGGAAAGGGCAAAACCCTTTAGGCATCAGGGTCTAGGCCTACTGAGCACTGAGTGCTAAGCAGAGTTGAGCCCTGAGTCTGTGACACGAGGGCACACGCGCGCTGACACATCAGCTTCCCATCATAGCCAAAAAAAGAAATTTGGATAGCCAGGTGAGCCAATCGAAAGCAGTGAAGTTGATACGTGGCAGGCCACGTGACTTGTGGAAGAATTCTAAATGTAGACAGCGTGGATTTTAGCGCTCAAAGCAACGCGGGTACAAAATAGGCTCTGCTTTCGTAAGGAAACCTTCGGTACTGAACTAGCTGCGACAGCAATTCATTCGCGTTCTCTAGTGAACCAGTGCACTAGCTTGGTTTCATTCTGCAGCTGCCTTGGATCGTGTGTGTATCAGGTAGGACTCAAAACTTGTTTGTCGGATTTCTTTGTGCAGCTAGTTGCTTGAGTTGTTCAAAATCGCTTTGTCCTTTGGAATACAAGCATATCCTGACACGATCTAGCGATGCGCTGCATACTTGACACGATCGCTGGCTCGCCGTGCGGCGCTGCTGTCTGCCAGTCGTTGTCTTCGGGTTCGGGGCTGACCTCGCCGATGCCTTGCACTTCCTGCAGCTCCATGTGTAGCATCCTGCTGTTGCACCGCATGGTTTAAGTTGATTTGGCCACAGTCTTGGTGCATTTCATTGAGCCCGCTCAAGCTGCTGACGCGGTGCCTTGGTCAAGTTGTAGTGGGATCTCAAACGTCACTCGGATGTTGTCACGCTACTGTAGCCCTGAGCCTGTGATGTTGACTGCAGATCGCAAGACATCATGTATGGTGAATCTGGATACCACGGAGCATATGCTGCTGGCCAGTCTGAGGTTGGTAGCGGCATGCACAAGAGTCCCAGCGGAAGTAAGTGTTGTCTGAACTGTGGCAGTCATTACCTGTCAGCCCAGTTTGGCTGGCATGCACGCTGCATTTGGGAAAGCAATGACCTTGAGCAGGCATTACAGTTGTTGTTGCACAAAGGCTGAAGCAAGGCATGCGTGTGCAGGTTTGTATCAAGGCAGATTTGGCCAAGCTTCCTTCAACACAGATGACCAGCATACAACAGATGACAGTAACAATTCCACAGGCATGCCAGCCACACACACAGATGCTGAGGCAAGTGCCTACCAAGGACGATTTGGAACAATGCCAGAAGCCAAGCTCTTTGAGCCTCAGTATAGTGGAGAGCTTGAAAGAAAAGGCAGTGCTTATCATGGAAAGTTCTCCCAGTGACAGTGAGCAGGCACAGAACCCGCTGCTGGGCACCAGCAGGGCACTTGCAGCCCTGCATGGTCACCATTGTCAAGCTCCGTAAACTCAAGCTCAGGATTTTGCAACAACTTTTAGTCAGAGAAGCGTGAATCACTGTGTTTGGTGGGCACACTGTGTGTGCCTCTTGTAGGTTAGCAAGCTTTACTCTCCGCCTATACCTTTGGTATACCTACATGTACAATGCCTCAGCCCCTGCTTTCATGCCTTGACACAACAGTCAGATGTGTGGGTTGTGGTAAAGCATCAGTAGGTGTGTCACCTTGTCCCACCACCAGCAGTCTTGCCATTGGACTTGCTGTGGTCTGCAGCAATACACCTGAATCATGCACATGCCTTTAAGGACATGCTGCACATCCTATCCAACTTGGCTATGCACAGACAGTTCTTGCTGTGATTGATGCTAATTTCTTGCATGATCACTAGTGCTAGCTATGCTTACAGAGCCTGGTGTAAAAATTAATGTCAAAGCTGACGTTGCTTTGCTGGCAACAACATTGTAGTACGAATAATGGTGTCTGTGCGCTTAAAACCAATGTTGACGCCTATGCCATATCAATGCACGACTGCTTATTGAAATCATTTGATGTCAATACATTTGCTCACAGTGCTGAAGAAGTGACAACGGAGAACCTTCTTGTTGAACACTTTACATACATACCGCTGACTTACGTTGTCGCTACAGGTATATGAGGCCGCTGTTCCCCTGACACAGCTAATTGCTCGCCAAGCGATGTCTTTTGTCCTGCGACCATCCATAGGAAAAGTTTGTGGAGCTGTGGTTCCTGTCGCCCGGCTTTCCCAACGTACTAGTGCAATCAGAGCAACTTCGGTCAAGAGAAGTCTTCAGATCAGAGCTATGTCAGCACAGAGCGATACTAAGCTAGACAAGAACACCCCTGATAGCAAATGGAAAGAGATTCTGTCCGCAGAGGAGGTGTGCAACGCCGTTTTCTGGATTCCTCTGTTGCATGCAGTGCACTGCATGCACGACTGCTTTACCCCTGCTCTCTCGGGCTCCTGTTGGTGATGAATGATTTGCTGTCAACGTGTATAGCTATAGCGTGTTTGATGGCTGCAGTATCATATCTTGCGACAGAAAGGTACCGAACCAGCAGGAGCTGGCAAGTATAACAAGGTGTATGACGATGGTGTTTACAAATGTGGAGGCTGTGGTACCCCTTTGTACAAGTGAGTCGCTCTTTGTGTCTTGTGTTGCGCTTGCTGGTATATTGGCTCGAAGCTGGAGCTGACTTACTCTTTGCGTCGACTTGTAGGTCTGAAACAAAGTTTGATTCTGGTTGTGGGTGGCCTGCATACTGGGATAACATCCCAGGGGCTGTAGACCGACATGAGGACAATGCATACGGCATGAAGCGGGTAGAGATCACCTGCTCAAATTGTGGAGGCCACCTTGGCCATGTGTTTGAAGGAGAGGTATGCGTCCTGACTCATGAAATGTGACTGTCAATCAAGTCTGTGGCTATCATATGCTGTGCTGCATTTGTGGAGCTGAACATGCACCGCCATTTCTGCTTGCTGGTCATGCAAATAGCTTTCTAGTTATTTGTATTTTGGTTTTAGATCCAGATATCGCGCGAGTGTATGCTCGTGCAGAGGCAAATGTATTGCAGTTTGAGCTGTTGGGCAGCCCCATGTGGAAGCCAGAACCTGACACACCTTTGTGCTGCAGAAGTTTGGCAATCCCAAGAATGAGCGACATTGTGTCAACAGCAAATCAGTCAAGTTCGACCCCAAAAAGTAATTGCTCCATTCAACAGCCTTGAGCTGTGTTTGATTCACTGTTTATTTGAGATTTCTATCATCCTCTTGCAGCTCCTTTAACGAGGCTAGCCACATAGTTGTTGCTCGAGAGGCAATTTCATGTAAGCAGTCAACATCTGGCTGAGCACGCAGATCACACCTAAACACCTGTGCGCTGGTGCAAGCTGCATCTGCACAGCAGTCTGCACGATCAAAACAATGAGCGTAACTGTGGCTGAATGATCATAGACCCAACATAAACGGTCACCTCGCATCAACAAACTTGAGTCACAATGCAGTCATTTCATTTCAGCAGTGCACGACCAGGATGCCTGACTCAGATCACTTCAAAGACCAATTTGCTAGCACTCAGTATTTCTCAGTAGTGGTGATGAGACATGTGCTTCGACGCTGGCAATAGCGGTGCATGCATTGAATGTTGTGGCCTCGGCTTGTCTAGTGCTGCGTGATGATGATCCTGCGCAGGGATGCCTATCCATAATATCCTGCGCTTTCTGGCATAGTACGCCAAACCAGCAAACATGACTGCACCCAGGGCCATGCTACCAAAGCATGCAATATACCACGCCCACTGCAAGTACACCAAGGACGTAGCTTTGTGACAGTACACCTTCACAGATGTGCCAAGCCCTGTCATCTGGTCACTCAGTCACCATCAATGTGGGTTTGTGCCAAATCAGTTGAGAGCAGGAACAGAAAGCAGCTCTGGCAAGTCTGGGCAAATGGCAAGATATGACAGGGTGCATCATGCAGCCTGATCAGGTCTTGCTTGCTCAAACACAATACACTGCATACCAGTGGTGTGGTAGCCACTGCGAAGTAGAGGTTCATGCCCATCAGTCCCGCCAGTGCTCCCACAAGGGTGAAGGACAATGTCACCATTGTCAGCACCTGCAGCGCAGTGCATGTTGGTTTCGGCAAGCACTAACATGCATTGCAATCAGCATGGCATAGGCATTTGCAGCAGCTGCATGCTGGGTCAAGCTTACGCCCACAATGTGCAGGCATGTTTTGTGATGATAGGCTGTCAAATACCCAGCAGATTGCACTGCCTGCTAACGACACAGTACGACACAGCGCAGAGCTGCTGTATGTGCATCATTGCAATGCAGCTTTTCATCAGATGAATCATCAAAATGCAGACCGCACCAGGTCGAAAGCCACAAGCTCATTTCGCCTGTGGTCCAGATCGATCTCGATGAGCGCTTCTGTGCCCTCTATCCTCTCCTTGAGGGCTGTCAGCCTACTCAAGACTGAGTCCACCTGCAGCAATGCTATGTATGTCTTGTGTTGTAGCTAGCATGTGGGACATTGTGCATACAGCTAGCACACAGTAGCGCAAGTTCACTGTGATGCTACGTCGCATGCACTGCGTAACGCCAGGAAGATGTATGTCTAGGTGCTGGCTGCTGAATTGGAGTGAGGCGGCTTGCTTTGAGGCAACATTGATGGTGCAAGGCTGCAGTGAGATATGATGGCATGAAGCTCTGCATATTGGTCCTCTGCTTTGTTATGTCACATGATGGTTGACAAGAAGCTAAGCATGAAATTACACCTTTGCATCAAATGAATGATTATTTAACAGCATGTATCAGTATATTCACACCAAGGACACAGACAACAGGAGTACAGATGAATAGTTCAAAAAGATGAGTGTACTCAAGTGACTGTTTGCATTACCTGCATGAAGTAGGACTCTAGCAGGTCCTCACACCCCTCAATGTCATGGGGGTCCACCCCTACATTCAGGGGGCAGGTGATGCCAGTCATCTGGCCCTCCTCATCCAATATAGCTACCAGGGGCATGACAGGACCAGCACTCGCATCAGGCTCCCTGATTGTTGTCATGCGCCCCAAAGGATCTGGACTGGTCACCTGAAACCCACTCATGGCTTGTAACCATAGGTCAGGGCCAATGTTCTTTGTCTGATCATGCCAAAATGTACAAGGTCTTGCTGCAGTCTTTTCTGGGCCATAGATGTCCTGCTCTGGTCCTATGCATACGGTCCTACAAGTTGACTGTCTTGCTGCATCTGATTGGGTACCTAATGCCCCACCAGAGTACGCAAACTTGCATTGGGGTCTTTATGCGGGCTGTGACAAGGCAGCCAGCGCATTTAGGTCTGACAGGCTGATTGGATCTGTAGCTATGAACTCACTGGCTGCCTACATGAGAGAGGTGCAAGGGCCAGCACTGCTAGGCTGGCATGTATTGTTATACAGATGACAGCATGTCATCACAGAAAGCATGCATTGCTGTGAGCACTGCCACCAGGCTGAGTATCTGTGCACAATGTGTGCAGCATGCGCCAACTTGCAACTGTGTGTTTCTGGTCTCACCTGGGAAGTCAGCCGCTCAAATTGCTTTGAATTTGAGCGGGAAACTCTCCTGCTGGCTGACTTTCTGGACTTGGCCATGGCTTCAGGTAAGCTGTCTACCCCCTCCAATGACCCCGGGTGGGGCCCTGCCTCCCCAGCTTGACCCCCACCCAGGTTCCACTGCACCCCCTGCTGTGTGTCTGGGGTCCATTGCCACCCCTCCATAGCAGCTAACCCTACCTCCTCAGTACCTGAATAAATGTAACAATTCAATGTACATGTCATGCATTTTGTTTTCACAAATGCCTTGACGTCAGATTTCTCTGCAGCCTCTGCTGCATGGCCCCTCTGTAGCAGCCAGGCATTGCTTCTCACAACCTGGGTCAAGTTTGCAAGGTACACTAGTTTTGGGACTGTATTAGTAGACAGGCAGCTTAAAGCCCCTTCTACTAGCTGCTGCAGCCCCGGCCCCACCTGCATCTCAGGATTCCACAGCTGTGCTTGTGTGGTAGCCATCCCTACAGTCTCTCAGCGCCTAAACTCGATTGGCAATGGAAATGTGTTTCTTAAGGCGTAGATTCAAACAAGCAGCTAGCTGTGCCCCCTCAGTACTTCCGCCAATATACTGCGGATTAAATCAGACCTTGGTGAAATTAAACATCCAGCTAGTGCTAATTGCTCACAACTGACACGGCATACAAGCCTACAGTTCAAGCTCTCCCCTCCTCTCAACCCCCCTCCTCCCCCCCCCAACTTCAGCTTCTGATGAACAGCTGGCTCTGCTATGGAAGGCATATCACAGACAGACAACCGTGTCACCATCAGCTGTATCTTGGAGCTGCCATCAGCATGTAAGTGGGTGTGGCAGACAGACAAAACATGCATTGCTATGATGCTTGCACAGTGAAATACATGTGAGACAGTCATACCAGCATCCACACAGCAGCCAGGCAGACGTTAAAAAATCATTATGACTCATGCTTTCAGTGGATCGAGCCTGTGCTTGCTGACAGATGCATGTCGTGAAAACAAGCACACGAGCAGACGACGACAAGCAGAGGGTTGCACAGAAAAAGCCTGACCTAGTGAGTCACGGCTGAAGACCTGTTGACTCTCTGGCCTTTGGTCTTGCGCTAGATGGCCCAAGATATCAACAGCAGTATTGCTCAGCCGCCTGTCATCCTCAGTTGTACCACTCTGCAGCAAAACGCAGCAGGTCATTACAGAATCACTGCAACTTCAGGGCTAGGATGGACATCTGGCATGGCTTGCTGCAGACACCGCCTGAAGTTTGTCCGGAAAGTTGTGCGCAGTTGCAAATAAACGCCTGCAATACAGATCTGGCGTCCATTGTTAGGTTCAAGGTTCAGGAAAAGGGAGTTTTTGATGGTAGGTCAAGTGACTTCCAGATAAAGCTTGAGACAGCATCAAGATAGACTGCAAGAATGGTAAAAGGCAAGCAGATATATGCTCAATGTTATCTGTCCCATACATGCATGTATTGGAGACACACGCATGTGTGAACCTGCAATGGGCCATGTAGTCCAGTGACAGAAAGCTTGCCTGATCAGGCACAGCCATTTCTAAGGGATGCCGACTATCCCGCGGTGATGACTCATCCTCCACATCTTGCCACTGATCCTGATCTGACCTCTGATTGAGCCATGACTGACCAGCATGCTTAGAAACCAGGTACTGAGGGCTGTCGGGCTGTTGCTCCTGGGTGGATGCAACATTCTGCAGTGCTTGCGTCAGTGCCGTTTCAGCAAAGCTTGATGAAGAGACTGAAGGTAACAGGGCTAGAGCTGGATCTATGGAATCATCCGGGGGATTATCTGGATCTGGGGCGATCATATCTGCCATCTCTGCACGCCGCGCTAGGTACATGTCTTGCATGTCCTGGTCATCATCTAGGATAGCCTCCAAGACCTGTACCAGGAAAAGTTCCATCTATACCCATAGTGTCTGCACTTTGCAAGGCAAGGCACAGCTCTTTAAGAAGTAAGGAAAACTATTACATGCGCAATGTGCACAGGGCTGCACCAGGGTTGCATGCCAGAAGCAGTGTTTGTACCATCTGTTTGCTTTGCATTTGCTGCTGTGCATGTGATACATGTGTCCTGCAGAAAGACATGCGCATGTTGTGGGTCCATAGCAGCAGGTTAATGCTGATTCATGAGCTACATGATGTTGGTGTTGGGTTCCTGTAGAGGTTCACCTCTGTCAGGCGTCGCACTCTGGCTAGCAATCTGTTTAGAGTAGCCTTGCTGGTCTGCACAGCTAGCAACTCCCGCTTTGACACCTGTATCAAGGTCCATCTATGCTGAGCAATGCAGCACATGTATGCCTTGATTGCATGACGCCCCAGAAGAAGTATGTGTGGTCACTATGCAATAGTGCTTTGGTATGAGAAGTCTAGCAAGCTGGGGAGACCTTTCTGCTGCAGCATGCAATACATGACCAGGGTCATTGCTTTGAAGCTCTACAGTCTTAGTGGTGTAGCCAGTATGCAAAGATACCTTAGCCGTAAGACGCTCCAGCGATGGCAGCAGTTTGCCTTCTAGGGCATTCGTTTCCGACTCAAAGAGGCGTACAGCAGCTGCCAAGGGCACTTCAAAGGCTTGCAGCTCAAAGGGCAGGGCTTGATCTCCATTGCCCCTCAGATAGAACTCCATTCTGCAAAGGCACAGCAGCACAGTCTTACTTGGCATGCTGCTGGTTTTCTACTGGTGCTGCAGGGATGTCACAGGACTACATCTGAGGCAAAAGCCTTCGCGTGAGTTGCAGACAGAGCAATGCTTGAAGCACACCTACTAACAAGCTCCTTGATGAAGGGATGCCTCAATGCTGGCAAGGTGCCTGTGTTTGGATGCAGTGGGTCAGGTACGCTCAGCACCAGGATCTGATCAGCACATATGATCATGCGTATGCTCTAAACATTCACCACCAGAGCTTTCTCTCTGATGAAAATTGCTGTGGGGTACGGAATTGGAGCCTGCAAGAAGAATTGCATGTGTCAGGCTGTGGTGCTGCTCTTTCATGGTGCAACCATGCAAAGCAGGGTCTGACAGGCTGTCAGAGAGTTATCCCTGTGGAGTGGTATAGCTTACCGACAAGCAAGCTACTTACCAGGGGGTCCAGTATGCGTAAATCCCGGTAAGGGATATTCAGGTAGCCTACCAGCTGATGCTTCTCGACCTAGGCATTTGCAGCAAGCCCCTTAAAAGTTCGCTGCCTCACTTTTGGTGTAACAGTGATCACAGCTAAGCTCAACTGACTGCACCTTGATGTACGCTGATTTTCCCTCCTCATCGATCCTTAACCATTTGCGCGGCTGGCCCACAGGTATGCGAGGCCCCGCTGGACTGCCTTGCGGCTGCTTCTTTGCAGGAAAGCTCACGGCATTTGGCTTGGATGGGGACGCTGCTGTTGGCTGCTGGCCAGCCAGCAGCGCCCTTGCAGGGGGCATGACTGACAGCTTATCTGTCGTCAGCTGGTTGCCTGGTCGGCCGCAGTACCGACTTGTTTTTCATGACGACCGTAGATACATGACCTGCATTTTGCTGAAGAAAGTCAACACCGGCCAAACTTCAGCAGCTTCTGAATCTCAATGGCCTTTAGGCAGTTTCAGAAGCAGCAATGCATTCTTTGCGGTGAAGCCGATGCTGTCATGGAAAGCTGATCTATTAGCTACGTCTTTGCTGCGTCTGTATATATTCAAGGACGATGAAGCGCAGACCGTACCATGTCAACCCTGCCCTCCAGACATGGTACTTTTTCAGCACGCTAAGTTGTCAGCCAATCTCGTTAATGTTGTTGTCCTCATCATTGCCTGATGACTGGTTATACTGCAAAGTTAGGGCAGGTCTGCAAGCTGTACGTTAGCTCTGTGCATGTAACACAGGGAAGAGAAGAACTACCTCAAACTTATGTCCAAGAAGATACAGGCAGCCAGGTCTACTGTTCCCAAGGGTCGTGGCAAGAAATCATCGTTCTCGGAACAAGCAGGTGCGGTCTTCAGAGCAGTTCAAAATGCCGTGGTGTGCACATGTGCTTCAGCGTGACCTGTGTTCACAGACGCCCCAGGAGACACAGCAACACCTACCCTACACAGACCATTGGAAGGTCCAAGTAAAGTCTCTGTACAATCAAGCGGCTCTGGAAGTGTACCGGGGTAAGCTTAGCAGCTGGTTTACAGCACCAGCCAAGGCATAATGCAAGCACTCTACAGGAATGTATATCTACCGCTGCAGACAGCAGAGAATCTCTGCCAGCACCCATGCTTGGCCTGCTGCGTTTCTGCAGTGGCGCTATTATGAAGTACAAGTTTGTGATGCAGCTGTGCTCTATCACTGGCAGTTAATACTGCCAGCCTAAGCAGCCATTGACAGCTAGGTTTGTTATGCAGCTGGTTGGGTCATGACAGAGCTTTACCCAATGAACAGAAGATTCTGGCAGATGTACCTTTGTCAAGCTATGTGTCTCCTGCCAAGCCAGTCTCATCCAGAAGAAGCAGATATGGGTAAGCGCTTGTTTTTAAGGGCGTGATAGCTCTCATTACATTTCGCTGTATCTGTTGCGTGGCTTTAGCTGACAGTAAGCATACTGCTGCTTGCCCTCCACTTCCTGTCTCAGGCCTGTGTTGTTCTTATTGTATAACATGTATCAGAGCTCCTTGATGCCGCAGAGGACAACATTGCACATACCAATATTGAACATTTTGATGGGAGGCTACTGGTGGACCTTGTAGAGATGCGCAAGACAGACTGCTTTGGAAGGACAAGACTTGTCCCGCACATACCTAGCTCATCATGAGCTGGAAAGCGACGTTATTGCTATTGTTATCATGGTAATGGGAGGCTAATGGTCCGGTCTATTCTGCGCAGGGGCCCAATGCCCACTGAGGGCTTTCCACCTATGGCCACAGCTGTGACAGTCACCATTCCTGCTCTGCCACCGCTGCCAGACAAGGCCCCACCTACGCCTGCTGCTGTCAAGCCCATTACACCTGACAGCCCAGACATCCGGCCCACTCACATGTTGTCCCCTCCCACGCAGCTCAGCTTTGCCAACACCTCTCTTGGTCACTTCAGCCGCTCCCAGACATCTTCGTGCAACCCTCCAAAGCAAGCGTTGAACAAAAGCAGCCGGGGTGCAGTTGTCCCATCAGATAGTCATGCTATGCATGCTCAGCATCAATACCCTGGCCAGGCTCTGATCAGGCAGACTGAGGAGGGTTGCAGACCCTCAGGTATCAGCCAGGCAGGGTCTCACAGGGGCCAGGGTGTGCCCGCGCAAGGTTTTGGCTTGCCACCCATACCTGCAGCCCACTCAGCTGGCAGCCCACCCAACCTAAAAGGTAGAGTGGGGAAGGGCGGTACCCATTCAGCGCCAAAGGCACCTGGCGTCAGCAGCACACGGGGCAAGCACAGCATCAAGTCAAAGGGCAGCAGACCACCCAACATCGTACCTGCAGGGGCCAGAAGTAAACCAGCGCCAGGGTGGAACGACGACTTCTCTGTGCAGTACAGTGATCCGGTCTCCATCAAGGATCAGGAGCGCCACATGAGCAAGAAGCACCAAGGCTCGGCTAAGCAGTCACAGATTCCGTCAGGTCACACAGCTTTGCAGCCCCCTAGAGGTCAGTTAGCAGCTGCACAGCATGGGCCTGCCAAGCAAGTCAGCAGTGTGAGCTCTGCTGTTGGAGCTTCAAGGGCGCACAAACCATCGGCTGTCCCCTGGACACAGCAGGGTTGTAGACCACAAGCTGCGCATGAGCCCTGTGCCCAATTTGTTGGCACTGTATCTATGGATGATGACTGGGAGTGCAGTCTTCAGTCTGAGCAGATAGGCTACAGCTCAGTGCATAGCAGGAACCTGGACTCTGCTCAGTCCCCATTGCGTCCACTGAAGGGCGAGCGTAGCGGCAGCCTTGGTTTTTGTGGACAAGCTCAGCTGGACAGGGCTTCTTTCACTGGCGTAAAGGTATCTAGTTCTTGAAGTCAGTTGCATGGCTTGCAATTTGGCAACACATAGCTTCATCAGCATGGACAGCTTGAAACACATCCATCAAGAATCAGTACACAAATTTTGGTGATCACACAAGGAAGACTTGCCTCTGGGAAGCAATGTAATGTGCTGCAGCAATGGCAAGTTTTGTGTGTCTCTTGCATGATGCATAGCAGCTTGGGCATGAAGGCAGGAGTCTTGCTGCTGCTAGTCTACCATGTACGCTTGCTGTGCTCTGCTGCTGTAGCTTGTGTTGTGCCGTGCTTTGGTGCACTCTGCTAAGCAGTATTGCAAATCACATGGCATGTGATTACAGCGGCAAACCATCAAGGCTGGCCAGCAGCAGAGTTCAAGCAGTCAATTGTTGCCTCCTTTGCTCAATGCCCTGGTGCTTGATCAGGCAATGTCTATGGCAGCGCCTCTCACCAGCTCAGCAGCCAGCTTCCTCATGCATACTTCTTCCTTCAGCCCGCTCAGAGACTCACAGCTTGAGGCATCATCGCCGAGTCACCCCTTGTTTGCTCACACCAGTGGGCAGAAGTCACTTGGCAGCATTGGGCAGAACCCTTGGGCAGAACGCAAGGCCAGGCTTACAGATGCTGGTCAGCAACAAGTAGACAGGTCACCCAACGCCCAGTGTTTGCATGAGTTGTCACATGACAGGCCTGTTTCCAGCAACAGCCTTGTTTGCACTGCACCAATGAAGGGCAGCTGGCAGCAGGCAGTTGCTCATCAAGCTCCCTCTAGTCATGCTCACAGAGCAGCAGATGCTCAGTCAGCTCCAGCAGCTCAGCAAAACAGGGCAGGAAGCAGCAGGACTCACCAGTCCACAGCAACAGAGGACTTTCCTGAGCAAGGCGGCAACGCTGTCATTGCACAGTACTCGCCAGCCAGCTCTGTTGAGACAGCAAGCAGCGGCAGAGCTGGTAGCAAGTCAGGCAGGGCAGTGGTAGTTGCAGCTGTGTGCAGTACCAGCGCATGCAAGCCAAGCAGCTCTCTCAATTCAGCAGGCTGCAGCCTTTTTGCATGCTGTCCCACCCCTCAAGTGGCCAGCAAAGCTTCCAAGCCAACAGATGGCTTTACGCCGAGGCCAGGCAGTGCTGTTGATGTAGAAGACGCAGGAATTGCTGCTGCAGCAAGAGAAGCAAACATTGCAGCTGAAGCAGAAGCAGGGAGCTGCCATTCAGCTTCCAGCCTCCCCATGTTGACTGATTACCTGGCAAGGCAATCACTGTCCTGCAAAGGCACAGATCAGCTCAGCTGCAGAGACCCAGAGGAGGTTCTGTCAGCTCTAAACAGCACAGACCTGGCCTTTCTTGCAGCAGCAGAGCCCCTGCAGCAAGAGTCAGACTTGCCTAGGCTTGAGCCTTTGCAGCTTTCTACTAGCACCACTGTAGCGCTGGACAGTCCGCAAATTGGGTCAAAAGTAGGCTGTGTCAGCAGAACCAGCTGCATCCACATTCCTGCACATATAGAAGATGATGATGATGATGATGATGATGATGATGATGATGATGATGATGACGACTTGGTGCTGCATGATAGCAAGTCAGAGGCAGCTATCATGTCTTACAGCCAGCCAGATGGCACTGACGCTTCATTTGGCAAAGCTGTGTGTCAAAATGGTGCTGAATGTGCTACTGCTGAAGACTGTTCTTCTCTGGGGTTCACATCTACAGTCCTTGGAAAGCAATGCTGGCCTGGAGATATAGACACCAAAGCCCTGCAGTAGCATGATCATGCATCATCTTTGCTGAACTCATGTGCTAGCCTCAACAGTTGCACCAGGTATACCAGGTTCTGCTGCTGCCGAACATTTGTTTCAATTTGTGACGCGTTTACTAGCTGAGTAGGTGACCTTGCCGGGATGAAAGCAGCAGATATAGATCAGCTTCATTTTGTAGGTAGCAACACAGAGTTCCCTGTCATGATCTCCATTTGTCTCCAGCTCCTGAATCTGATGCTGGCAGTAGCAGGATCAAGCGTGTGTTGATGTTAGAGTTCATGAAGCCTTGGTCAGGCAGGTTCCTGGCCGATCTGATCAGAGCAGCGCTGCAATGCAGCAAGGCAAAGTTTACAGCAACATTAATTAATACGCATTGTCTACATGTCAATGCCTCTACGTGCAAACAAGCACATTTATTGTATCTAGCTGAAAGAGGCCTATTTCATGAACGTCAAATCGATACGTGCCACCAGCGAAGTGCTGTAGCAACATGCACATCACAAGGTCACGCATTTCAACACAGAACAGGTACAACAATGATAAATAGGAAAAGCACAGAATCCCTGAGATCTGCATATAGTCATGACATGATCAGTCATGACATGATAGCAGCACATCTCTGGTGCAGTCATACAGAACTTCCGTATTGGAATACCAGTGCACGCAATGACGGGACTAAGTATCAAATGCAAGGCGCAATGCCGCCAATAGCAATCAAATGTCATGTGAAAACCAAAAACATATACGGTAATAAGACAATCAAAACTGCATCAACCCAGCTAGACAAGAGTAGAAACAGCCATATTGTTTTGGCCTTGAGAAGGGGCTTTTGCTTTGCTGGAAGCACTTGTTCCTGTGGGTGCATTCACACTGCTGCTGGAGTCATTCACAATGATCTGCTTGGTTGTTTCAGGAAGCCTCAAAGCCAAGGGTGCATCCAAGTACTTGCCAAAGTGCAGTACACTGTATATACAGAATGCCACGAAGATTGGTAGCGCATCCAGGCAGTAGAAGTACTTCTCGTGGGTGTTGAGGTAACCGCCCCAGCCGACCTGAACAAGCAAGCACTGGTACATATCACATGCAGCACAACTGAGACAGACAACAACAAACGTCAATGCCAGCTGCCAATCATGACAATAGCTTGCATTAGTCACCTGAGGGACCAAATGCAATATAGAGCCAAGAGTTGCCAACATGCTTGGCACACAGATGGCACATGTCATTAACATACATGCCGGATGTGTTATTTGAACATGTTCATAGCATGGATTGAAAAGGGAACACAATGCAATCACACAGAGTCCCAAGGCCTTCACATCAAGCTGTTGATGCTGAAGCGAGCGCATGCCTGGTAGAGCTGCAGCTTTCAAAGGGAGACACTCATATACACTGTGCACAAGGCTGACTCAAAGACATTGACAGTGACAGCGGGGTGCAGCTCTGCTTACCGCTATCTCCACAACTCTGTATGCATTCCTCATAGTGATGAGCAAAATTGTGGCCAGTAGGCACACATATATTGGGAATGGGACTTTGTTTGATGCTTTTGTCCGCTGCAGGTGGTAGACATACGCTGTAACCACCGAGAAAGTTGCAAAAAACAAGAGCTGAATGGCTAGTCCAATAAGGACGATATTGCCACCAACTGTTGATGCTTTGCCGCTATTCTGGAGGGTCGAAGAGATGATTGCTGATCCAGCACCTTGAACGCCAATGCATATGATGTCGATGATGAAGAAGACTGAAGCAATGGTCTTGGTGTTCAGGAAACGCCCTGCATGGAACATTTGCTCAGAGTCAGTACCAAAAGCCTGCATCAGAAGCATGCCTTGAAACGATAACGCTTTGCCGTCAGATGCAACACAGGACTGTACTACTCAACCACACATAAGCAGGATTGTTTAAACAATATCTCAGCATTGCCATGCCTGCACGTGAGGGTGGCATAGTGGTGCAAGGGCAGACAGCATGTAGTGAGACTGTTTACCTGTAAGGTGAAGCTGCTCAGCCACCTTCCCAACACAGACATAGTTGGCAAGGGCCAGAAAGTTCGGCGCCATGATGATGAACACCAAGTTGCATATGTATGCCGTGAGGTT
>JAABUK010007498.1_pt1 | contig 15726 bp, 12 predicted proteins | sample 5559141 | NCBI WGS metagenome assembly JAABUK01 (sample SAMN10711869, study PRJNA513367) | rock metagenome | isolation source: Antarctica rocks | place: Antarctica: Victoria Land, Pudding Butte nord | collected 2016-01-03
CAGGGGCAACGCATGAGATTTTTGGCGTAGATGCGGCGGAGCGCCTTGGCGGTGCTCTTGTACTTTGTTTCCGGGTGAGTGAAGACAATCCCTTCTGTAGGAAGGGACGGACCGTTGGCATTGGAGACGTTGCTCGATCTGCTGAGTGTCGTTGAGGACCCTCGCTGTGGCGGCAAAGTGGAGCATCGTCTGACCGACATCTTGGTCATCGCGGTTTGCGCGGTGATCGCGTGCGCGGAAAGTTGGGACGACATCGCGCTGTATGGCCGCAACAAGCTCCCTTGGCTGAAAACCTTTCTTGATCTGCCGAACGGCATTCCTTCGCACGACACATTCCGTCGTGTGTTTATGCTGATCGATCCTGAAACGTTTGAGGCGGCGTTCCTGTCCTGGGTCGGCACGCTCGTCACCGACTTCGACCGCGAGGTGGTGGCAATCGATGGCAAGGCTGTCAGACGTTCGTTCGACCGTGGACGCGAGCAAACTCCGCTGCATCTGGTGAGTGCGTGGGCGAGCGAGCAGGGCCTTGTCCTCGGTCAATGCTGCGTGGACAGCAAATCGAACGAGATCACCGCCATTCCAACGCTGCTCGACCAATTGGTGGTGAAGAACAGCATCGTGACACTGGATGCGATGGGCTGCCAAACGGCGATCGCACAGAAAATCATTGATCGAGGGGCTGATTACCTGCTCGCTCTCAAGGGCAACCATCGCCAGGCGCACCGGGCGGTGGCCGACTATTTCAACCGAACCTGCTTTGATCGAAATGCGCCGGGCCAGGCTGTTCTTGATGAATTCGATGATGGTCATGGTCGCCTTGTCCGTCGCCGGATCTTCGTCAGCACCGAGGCGGCCGGGCTTGAGGCGTTGCGCTGCTGGCCCGGTCTGCACGCCATTCTGGCCGTGGAGACGATCCGCAGCGTCAACGGCACCGCCAAGACGGTGGCGGAACTCCGCTATTTCCTGACCAGTGGCCATGATGCGCCCGAGGTTCTGGCCAAGGCGATCCGCAAGCATTGGACGATCGAGAATAACCTGCACTGGGTGCTCGACGTTACCTTCAGAGAGGACGAAAGCCGCGTGCGCGATCGCACCGCCGCCCGCAATCTCGCCGTTCTGCGCAAGATCGCCCTCAATCTGATCAGCCGCGATCGGTCGTCCAAAACAAGTAAGCGGGGCAGAAGAAAGCAAGCCGCCTGGAACGATGCCTACATGCTCCAGCTACTCCGGGGATAGCACGCGGTCAGAGAGCCAATCTCATGCGTTGCCCCTGCCTATATCGCCCTGACCGTGGCCGCGGTGGTCGTGTCGTTTCCGATCTACTGGATGGTGATTACATCGCTGAAGCTGCCGCGGGAGATCCTGCGGGTGCCGGCGCTCTGGCCGCAGGTCTTCACCCTCAACAACTATCGGACCCTGATCGAGAACAAAGGAACAAAGGTTTCCTGGTCGCGATCGGCAACAGCTTCCTGGTGTCGGCGACGGTGACGGTGACGGTGACGGTGATTTCCGTGCTGGTATCGTCGCTGTCCGCCTACTCCATTGTCCGGTTCCGCTATCGCTTCCGCGGGCTGATCGGGCGGCTGATCCTGTTCGCCTATCTCACCCCGACGTCGCTGCTGTTCATTCCCCTGTCGATCCTGATGGCGCAGTTGCAGCTCGGCAACTCACTGCGGGGCTTGATGCTGGTGTATCTCGCCTTCTCGCTGCCGCTCAGCACGTGGCTGCTGCAGGGCTACTTCCGGGGCGTGCCGCGTGAACTTGAGGAGCAGGGACAGATCGACGGCCTGAGTCGGCTCGGCGCGCTGGTGCGGATCGTGTTGCCGCTCTCCGCGCCGGGCATTGCGGCCGTGGCAATCTTCACCTTTACAGGTGCTTGGAACGAGCTACTGCTGGCGCTAGTGCTGATCACCTCGGAGTCGCAGCGGACCGCGCCGCTTGCGCTCAATTATCTGATCACCAGCGACGTGCTGCCTTGGGGACCGCTGATGGCGGGCGCGGTGTTGTCGTCGCTGCCGTTGGTGATCCTGTATTTCGTGGCCCAGCGCTTCATGGTGCAGGGACTGACGTCTGGTTCGGTCAAAGGATGAAGGAGAGCGTGACGATGCAGAAGCAGAGTGTCAGGGTCGCGGTCGGCCAGTTCAATGAACTCACCGACGAGAGGCTGAAATTTGCGGCGCAGATCGGCGCGAGCGGCATCCAGCTCAATACGCCGTTGCTTCCGGGCGACGTGCGCTGGGAGGAGGCGGATCTCCGCCGTTTGGTGGAACGGACGCGGGCTCAGCCGCGATCGGCGCAGCGCCGGATTGTCGCGCCGAATGAGCGGTTCGAACCCGGTGTTGCACGCCTCGGCCAGCAGCACGGCGCAGATGCTGGTGGCAACGTCGCCGGCCCGTGCGCCGCCCTCGCTGGCGTGGGTAAACCCGCTGGCGAAGCCAGTTCGGGCGTGCATCTCCAGCAGCAGTTCGGGCAAGTCCACCCGTGGCAGGCGGGCTGCGACGGCGCCTAAATATCCGGTCGTAGTCGACGACAACTGACCGGCTACCACTGTGACGGCCGAGCCGAAACAGCACCCTACAACCTAAACGTGCATCGCAACGGCGGCTCCAGTATTACGCCGCAAAGATAAATAATTATGGTCTTTCGAAGCGAAATGGCGAGTGCCAGGACTTGATGCATAATGGCGGGCACCGTCAACTTGGGGACCGGCCGGCTTGTGAGATGGAGCTGAGCCAGGTAGCCGGGCGGGATGACAACGTGCGCCGTTCCCAGCTACGCCGGCTACCGCTTCCCGGCTGAGATCATCAGCCACGCCGTCTGGCTCTACTTCCGCTTCCCACTCAGCCCGCGCATGGTGGACGACTTGCTGGCTGCGCGCGGCATCGTCGTCAGTCATGAAACCGTCCGCCAGTGGGCGCTGAAGTTTGGGCAGGCGTTCGCCAATCAGGTCCGCCGCAGGCTGCCAGCGGCGGGTGACAAGTGGCACCTCGACGAGGTCGTGCTGACGATCTCTGGCGTGAAGCACTGGCTGTGGCGCACGGTCGACCAGACCGGGATGGTGCTGGACATCCTGGTGCAGAGCCGGCGCGACGCGCGGGCCGCCAAGCGCCTGTTGCGCAAGCTGCTGAAGCGGCAGGGCCAGGCACCTCGTGTCATGGTGACCGACAAGCTGGCGAGCTACCGGGCGGCGAAGCGCGAGGTGATGCCCTCGGTCGAGCACAGGAAGCACAAGGGCCTGAACAACCGGGCGGAGAACTCGCACCAGCCGACGCGACGGCGAGAGCGGCAGATGAAGCGGTTCAAGTCAGCCGGCCATGCGCAACGTTTCCTCTCCGCCCACGACGGGATCAACAACCTCTTCCACTTCCGCCGTCACCGAGTGCCCGCTGCCCAGCATCGAGCTGCCCGGACCGAGGCCTTTCAGGTTTGGGCCGAGATCACTGGCGTCACCGCTGCCGCGTAATCACGGGCACGCCGTCCTAGTCACGCGCCGTCGCGACCTCAGCCCAACAAGTTGACGGTGCCCTCGCACCGAAATGACAAGGCGGATGGCTATTTCCTCAGTTGCACCGCGCTCCGGACGGCAAAGCTGATTGCGCCGCTAGAACGGCACCTCGGTCGACCGGTGCTGACGAGTAACCAGGTAATTGTTTGGCATGCGTTGCGTGACTCGGGGCTGCCCAACGTGAACCCAGTTTGGGGCAACTGATGAGCCGGCCAGCCATAGGTGTGTAGGCCGTCGCTTCAGCGCTTAGACGAAGGTCAGCAATCTACGTGGGTTCTCCACCATGATTTGATTCACCTCAGCCTGGCTAAAGCCTCTTTGAAGCATGCGGGGTAGGACGGTGCGGTGAATGTGAGCGTAGCCATGGCCGCCGTGCTCCGACATCTGCACCGTGTGGCAGATGTCGTGGCTGATCACGATCTGCGCGCCATAGCCGCGATCGATGGTGCGGCGAATGGCTTTTATCCGCGCACCGTCGTTGGGCATGTCGATATCGGAATGACCGTAGTACGTGACTTCCTGGCCGAAGAGGTCCCATTCCAGGATCACACCTGCATCGGCCAGGCGGAACAAGCGATCGTCGTCGAAGATGGTGCGGTCGATGTGGTCGATGATGGTGCGGGACATGTCAGCACCCTCCTGGCGGAGGAACTCGACCAACATCCAGGGTTGATCTTCATGCCGCGCCGGATGAATGGTGAGAGCGCCCCCGGTCTCTTGCTGGGCGACTACCGCGCCGGCGAGGACCCGCTTCTCCAGATCGGTCCAGGGCCATTGGCATCCGATCTCGCCGACGATGCCGGCGCGGATGTCGGTGCCCCAGGCGCCCTGTTGCACTTGGTCGACCATCTCCTTGGCGAAACTATCGACGCTGCGGTCGTGATTGGCCGGGTCTTGGTAATCGTGGACATAGTGACCACAGCCCATGACAATATGGGCACCGGTCTCGCGCGCGACCAGGGCGAGCCCTTCAGGATCAGGTTCCAAGCCCCCGATCGTTAGTTCCACAACCGTCTGGCCGCCCTGGGCGACCATCTCCGCCGTAGCGCGCGCTGCCACGGATCGATCGCGTTGGACCGAGTTGCGCAGATCGGAGACGGTATTGTTCAACAGTCCCCACCAGGAATGCGGGTCCACAGTGCCTTGCGGGATCTCAGCCCGCTTTGAGGGCGGCACGATATTCCAGATCAGGTGCTCGTGCATCAGGGTCGAGCCTAGCTCGGCCGGATCGATCAGTCCGAGCACCGTCTGGGCTTTGCCCTTCATCTCCGCGCGCGTCAGCCGTGTCATCGTTGGTTTGACTCCGTTGCCGTTTCGAGAGAGCGCACTCAGGCGCGCCTGACGTTCCATGGAATGTTGTAGCTACTCCTGACAAAGCCGGTCAGGCCGGTGCGCCAGGCGGTGCGGATAAAGTAGCGCCCTAGCGGCACGATGGGCGCATCCTGGAAGGCGAGTTGCTGCATGTGCCCGGCCAACGCGGCCTGGGCCTTCGGGTCCGGCGAAACCAGCCAATCGGCGGCAAGACGCTCCATTGGCTCGCTCTTAAACCAGCCGAACCAGCCGCCTTGTTCGCCCTGGCCGCGGATGGTCGGGTTGATTGCCGGATTGGCGATGGTGCCGCCCGGCCACCAGGTGTGAAACATGCTCCAACCGCCCTGATCGACTGACGCCTTGCTCGCCCGGCGCTGAACGACGGAGCCCCAATCGGTTTCCACCAACTCGACGTTCATGCCCATGCGCTTGAGCAGATCGGCGGTGACCTGGCCGAACGGACCAATGCTGGGGAGATCGCTCGGGTTGATCACGACGACTTTCTCGTTCCTGTATCCGGCTTCCTTCAGCATCGCCTTGGCCCGATCGAGGTTGGGCGCGGCCCGTAGCCACTCTGGTGGATCCTGCTCACCATAGGGCGTGCCACACGGCCACATGCTGTGGCACTCGGAGAAGATATCCGGGTCGTTGCCGGTGATGGCTCGCAGATAGTCGTCTTGATTGGCCGCCATTAGGACGGCGCGACGGATGGCCGGATTGTCGAAGGGAGGGTGCAGAGTATTGAAGCGGCCCATGCCGATGTAACCGGCCGGGTCGTTCACCCCGACGGTCACGCCGGGGCTACGGCGTAGCAGCGGCGACAGGTCGGGGTTCACCTGGTCCCACCAGTCGACCTCACCCGATTGCAGCGCCGCCGACGCCGTCGCACTGTCGGGGATGACGGTCCATTCGACACGGTCGAAATGCACCATTTTTCCGCCGGTCAGGCCGGATGCCGGTTCCTGCCGCGGCACGTATCGATCGAACTTGGAATAGACCACGCGGCTGCCGGAGACGAACTCATCGGCGGCGAAACGGAACGGCCCGGAGCCCACCATCTCGGTGAGCTGCTTGAACGGATCGGTCTTGGCCAGACGCTCCGGCATCATGAACGCGGTGGCCGACGAGATCTTACCAATGGCAGCCGGGAGAAGCGGGAACGGGGATTTGAGCTTGATCTGGATCGTGCGGTCGTCGGCGGTGCCCCAAGCGTCGACCACGCGCGCGAGCGACTGGCCGAACGTGTCGCGCTTGCTCCAGCGCTCCAGGCTCGCCGTACAGTCACGGGCCAGGACCGGCTCGCCATCGTGCCAGCGCAGGCCGTCGCGCAGCCGGATCGTCCAGACGCGGCCATCGTCGGAGGCGCCGAAGCGCTCGGCCATCTGTGGCTTGACGGCACCCGTCTCGTCGAGCGCGAAGAGGGTATCGAAAACGTAGTACCCGTGCAGCCCGGTGACCGCGGCGGTGGTCCAGATCGGGTCCAGCGAGGTCAGGTTGGCTTGCGGGACGAAGCGGAGCACGCGCTTGTCCTGCGACCGAGCCGGACGTGCTGCTGCGACGAGGGCGGTCGTTGCGGCTGAAGCCAAAAAGTCGCGGCGATGCATCGGCGGCTTCTCCTGTCGGTAATCGGGAAAGGCGGTGGTTAGGCCGCCTCGCGCAGCAGCGGCGCACGCGATCGCACGAACTCTGTGACGGCTTGGCAGTATCGGTCGAGTTCGGCCTCCCCAACGGGCAGGCTGAGCGCGACCATGCCGCGCCGCGCGAGATAGATGCCGGCCTCGAGCATGTCGAAGAAGAATAGCTCCCGCAGACCCTCCTCGGCCGGGCTGGCGGGCGCCGGGCGGTGGATCGGGCCCGGGCGAAACTGGGCTGTCAGCATTGAGCCGATCCCTGAGAAATGCATCGGTACGTCGGCCGCCCGGCAGACCTCGTTCAGCGTGTGCCGTAGAGTTTCGCCGCGCTGAAACAAAGCTTCCGCGCAGGCCGGCGTGAAGATCTCGCCAAGCGCCACGGCTCCGCCCGCCATGGAGAGGACGTTATTGTTGAACGTGCCCGCGTGCGGCAGGGCGGAAGCAAACTGAGCCATAATGTCGGCGCGACCGCCGAAGGCGCCGAAGCTCATTCCGCCGGCCATGTATTTACCCAGCGCCGTGATGTCCGGAACGATGCCGAGCCGCTCCTGCATTCCGCCGCCACTCATCCGGGAGGTCATCACCTCGTCGAAGATGAGCAAGGTTTCCGAGGCCTGGGTCGCCTCGCGCAGAGCGGTGAGGAAGGCAGGATGGCCTACGATGCAGCCGCCCGAACCGAGCATCGGCTCGACGATTACAGCGGCCAGGTCCGCCGCGTGTTCCTTAATCAAAGCGACGGATCTCTCGGTGTCGTTGTAGTCGGACATCACGGTTGGGAACGGAACCGTCGCGGCGCTTGCGGCGCCGATGGGGAAGGTCAGTACGCCGCCGTGATAGCCGCCGCGGAAAACCATAATCTTGGAACGCTTTGTGAAGGCGCGCGCCGCGGTTAGAGCCATCAAGTTGGCCTCTGTTCCGCTGTTGGTAAAGCGAACCATATCGAGCGAGGGGAAACGATCGACAAGAAGGTGGGCGAGGTGAGCTTCACCGTGGCCGACTGCCGCGAGGTTCAGGCCGCGGGCCAGGGCCGCCTTTAGGGCGCCTAGGATGCGTGGGTCGGAATGGCCGAATAGCCCGGCCGTGTATTCACCGCAGAGGTCCAGATACTCGTGCCCATCGATGTCCCAAAGGCGGCAATCCGCGCCGCGCTCCATCGCGGTAGGAAACGGCCCATAGGACAGGACGGAACGCGTATTGCCGCCAGGCATCACCTGCCGCATATCAGCGTGCAGGGCCGCGCTCTTCGGCCGTGACAACTGATAGCGCTCGCGCGCCTCGCGAACGCAATCGGCGAGGTCGCTATTGCGGAGGGTGAGCGCCGCACTCATCGGGTAGGAAGGGCGGCTTGAGGGCGGGCTGCATTCATGAGGCACTCGCGCTAAAAGTGGAAGATCGGTGGTGCGATCTCAGTTGAGAGTGAAGTGTGATCACAAAATGAGCGCAATGCAAGTGAGCGATGACGAGAGCGGTGGATTGGAGGAGCAGGCCTACCGTCATTTACGGGCCGCCTTGGTCGAAGGGGTGTTCGCGCCGGGCGAGCGGCTGTCGATCAGGCGTGTAGCGGCCTCCCTTGGGACTAGCGCGATGCCGGTGCGCAGCGCTTTGCGGCGGCTCGCGACCGAACAGGCGCTGGAGATCGGCCCATCAGGCTCAGCATCGGTGCCGCGGCTGACCCGCGCCGCATTTCTCGAGCTGAGCGCCATCCGGGCCGAGTTGGAGCCTCTGGCCGTGCGTCTGGCAGCGCCACACCTGTCGAGCGGCGACTTGGACCGGCTCGGCGATTTGGCTAGGATCCATACGGATGCGCGCAGTCGCGGCGACGCCGAAGCCCTACTACGCGCTGATCGCGAGTTCCTTTTTCAAATCTATCGCGCGGCCGTAGCGCCGTTGTTGCTAGGTTTAATCGAAGCGCTCTGGCTTCGTCGCGGGCCCGTCTTTTGGGAGGCGCGGTGGATGCTGATCAATCAGAGCGGCGCCGGCCATCAGCACGAGGAGATAGTGGCCAGTCTGCGCAAGGGCCAGGTCGAGGCCGCCTATGAAGCACTACGGCACGAGATTCAGGGCGCGACGAATTACATTGCTGAGCACTTCTCCTTTGCGGGCGATTTGCAGCCATTTCCTCGTTTGCGCCCGATTCCTCTGGCCGAGCCGAGCTGATGACGTTGTGCCGTGGCGACGGTCGGGCGTATGAAATTCTATAGGCTCGCTAAGGCAATCATGCTTGACGCCGAAGGCAACGCCTGTCCCCTAGCCGTGTCGATGACGATCCTGGACGGGATCATTGGAATCCCTGTCCGCCTTGTATTGGAATCTGGAGGCTTCTGTGAGGTCGCGAGGCATGGACTGCACTCGCCCCGCGCTCGAGCGCGACCTCATTGCCGGGGCGTCCAGGACCAACTCACCGCTATCGACAAAGCCGGTGCTGGATTACGGGAGCTGAACGCCCAACTGCCCGCCGCCGAGGAACGGCTACTGGTTGCTGATCGGACCCTGGAATCGGCAGCGCGCGGGGTCGCCGCGGCGCAAGCTGATCACGAGGTGCACAGCCGACGTCAAGCGACCGAAGTGAACAAACTAACAGCGCTGTCGTCGGTGGCGCCGTTCGCTTTGTCGAAGCTGTTCCGCACCCGCGCCTGGCAGACCCATGAGGCCAGCGTGCGCGGCCAGGTCGGGAAGCTGGATGCAGCCCAGGCCGCCCTCGTGGCAGCGGCGGACCGATTGGCCGAAGCGCAAGCGGAGGAGCGACGCCGGGCTGCCGAGCAGCACGATGCGTCCTCGGCGCGGGATGACCTGCGCGCTCGAGCAGGCCAGCTCACGAAATTGCTGGAGCAAGCCCCTTCCGAAACGGACGGCATGTTGCCCGGTCGGGAGTTCTGGAGCCTGCCGGACGAGGAACTGCATCGTGCGGCACCCTGGAATGTCGGTGCCTTCCGGGCCGCGCGAGATCGACTATTCATCGCAGCGGTTCAGCTGCACAACGCCTTCATCGTGGTGGCGGCGCGCAGCCTCAAGCCGTCGCTGAACACGATTGCCAGGGCTGCACAGGGCGGCCCGAACGCCCCAAAACCGACCTCGACCGATTGGGGCGTCTTCTTTCTCCTGGTGCCGGTCATCTCGACCACCTTCGCCTCGATCGGGCGCATGTTCCCGGGTCTGGGTGCGGGTGAGATCGGGTGGCTGCTGGTCGACGAGGCCGGACAAGCAACCCCGCAGGCCGCCGTCGGTGCGGTCTGGCGCGCGCGGCGCGCCGTCATCATCGGCGACCCGTTTCAGATCGAGCCGGTCGTGACCACGCCACCACGCACCGCACGGCTGATCTTTGCCAGCAACGGTGCCGACCCGGCGAGCTGGGCGGCACCGGCGCACTCCGTCCAGACACTGGCCGACCGCGTCAGTGCCATCCAGGGGCGCTTTCGAGTGGCCGATGGCGGCACCGGCCAGGCCGAACGGGTCACCGGCATTCCCTTGCTGGTGCATCGCCGCTGCGAGCAGCCGATGTTCGCGCTGGCCAATCGGATCGCCTACGACGGACGCATGGTGTTCGCGACGGCGAACGGCCCCTCGCCGATCCGAGACCTGCTGGGTCCTTCAGCCTGGATCGACGTGGACGCACCGTCCTCGGACAAATGGGTCGAGACCGAAGGCCGGCTAATTGCCGCTGCCCTGGCCAAGTTATGCGGAGAGTTGCCGCATTTGCCCGATATCTACGTCATCTCCCCGTTCAGGATGCCGGCCTCCCGGCTCAGGGCAATGCTCCTGGCGACGCCGGGCGTGCTGGCGGGCTTCTCTCAGACCGATCGGAGGGATTGGATCGAGCACCACGTCGGGACCATTCACACATTCCAGGGCAAGGAGGCCGAAGCGGTCATCCTGATGCTCGGCGCCGGACGGGGTGCCAAGGCGGGTTCGCGCAGCTGGGCGGGCGCCACGCCGAACCTGCTCAACGTGGCTGCGACCCGGGCCAAGCGGGTGCTTTACGTGGTCGGCAACCGGACGGAATGGCAGTCGGCCGGTGTGTTCGCTGTTGCCGCGGAGATGTTGCCGACCCGGTTGGCGCCGGATTGGCTGCGTTTGGACCAGCTGGCCCGGGCAGTGTAAGCCGTCATGCCGCGTCCCGCACCGTCCTCGTCGGCGACTGCCGACCGTGGCCCGCCGGTCGAGGCCCTGGCCGGGCTCGTCGAACGCGTGACGTTCCACAACGCCGAGACCGGCTTCTGCGTCTTGCGCGTCAAGGCACGCGGGCAGCGCGAGTTGGTCACCGTCGTCGGACACGCCGCCACGATCGCGTCGGGCGAGTGGGTGCAGATGAACGGCACTTGGATCAACGACCGCACCCATGGCCTACAGTTCAAGGCCGCTTTCCTGAAAGCAAGCCCGCCGACCACGCTGGAGGGCATCGAGAAGTATCTTGGCTCCGGCATGATCCGCGGCATCGGCCCGGTCTACGCCACCAAGCTCGTGCAGGCGTTCGGGGCGGCGGTGTTCGAGCTGATCGAGCAGGAGCCGGCCCGGCTGCGCGAGGTGACCGGCATCGGTCCCAAGCGGGCCGCGCGCATCATCGCCGGCTGGGCCGAGCAGAAGGTAATCCGCGAGATCATGCTGTTCCTGCACGCGAACGGCGTCGGCACCTCCCGCGCAGTGCGGATCTACAAGACCTACGGCATCGACGCGGTACAGGTCATCACCGAGAACCCCTATCGCCTCGCCCGCGATATCCGCGGCATCGGCTTTCGCACCGCCGACCTCGTCGCCCGGAAGCTCGGCATCGAGCCCACGGCCATGATCCGCGTGCGAGCCGGCATCTCGTTCGCGCTGGCGGAGGCGGGCGGAGAAGGCCATTGCGGCCTGCCGATGGACGAGTTGACCGATTCGGCGAGCAAGCTGCTCGAGGTGCCGGCCGAGCTGATTGAAGCCGCCCTGGTCCTGGAGCTCGAGGCGGGCGAGGTGGTCGCCGACACGCTGGAGGGGCGCCGTTGCGTATTCCTGGCCGGGCTCTATCGGGCCGAGCAGGTCATCGCCGAACGGTTGCGCTGCCTCCTACAGGGAACACCGCCTTGGCCGTGGATCAATGCCGGCAAAGCCATTTCGTGGGTCGAGAGTAGGACGGGGTTGGCCCTGGCCGAGAGCCAGAAGGAGGCGCTGCGGCTGACGCTGCAATCCAAGGTGCTGGTCATCACCGGCGGCCCCGGCGTGGGCAAGACCACACTGGTCAACTCGATCCTGAAGGTGCTCGGCGCCAAGCAGGTCGAGCTGGCCCTCTGCGCGCCCACCGGGCGGGCAGCCAAGCGCTTGTCCGAGAGCACCGGGCTGGAAGCCAGAACCATCCACCGCCTGCTGGAGGCCGATCCCAAGACCGGCGGGTTCAAGCGCGGCCAGGAAAACCGGCTCGATTGCGACCTGCTGGTGGTCGACGAGATTTCGATGGTGGACGTGCCGCTCATGCGCGCCCTGCTCATGGCGCTACCGGACGAGGCAGCGTTACTGCTGGTCGGCGATGCCGACCAACTGCCCTCCGTCGGGCCGGGTCAGGTGCTCGCCGACATCATCGGTTCCAGTGCCGTGCCGGTGGTGCGATTGACCGAGGTTTTCCGCCAAGCCGCGGAGAGCCAGATCATCGTCAACGCCCATCGCATCAACGCGGGGAAGATGCCGGTGCTGCAGGCCAAGGAGGGGTCTGACTTCTTCTTCGTCGACGCGGCCGACCCGGAGGAGGGCGTGCGCAAACTGCTGGCCGTGGTCGGCGAGCGCATTCCCAGCCGGTTCGGGCTGGATCCGGTGCGCGACGTGCAGGTGCTCTGCCCGATGAACCGCGGCGGCCTCGGAGCGCGGTCGCTCAACATCGCGCTGCAGGAGGCGCTGAACCCGCCTGGCGAGGCGCGCGTGGAGCGCTTCGGCTGGACGTTCTGCCAGGGCGACAAGGTCATGCAGGTGATTAACGACTACGAGCGCAATGTGTTCAACGGCGATCTCGGCGTGATCACCGGCTTGGACATGAACGAAGCCGAGCTCGTCGTCAGTTTCGACGGCCGCGCGGTGACCTATGGCTTCGGCGAACTGGACGAGCTGGTCCTGGCCTACGCCACCACCATCCATAAGAGTCAGGGATCGGAATACCCGGCAGTAGTGATCCCGCTGACCACGCAGCACTACACCATGCTGGCGCGCAATCTGCTCTATACCGGGGTGACACGCGGCAAGCGGCTCGTGGTGCTGGTCGGACAAGTCCGGGCGCTCGCCATCGCCGTCAGGAACGGCGGCGGACGCCGGCGATGGTCCAAGCTGCGGGAGTGGCTCGCACCAGGGTCAGCAAACTTTTCTGAGCCGTCAGGCTCAGCAATCGGGACCGCGCCAGGGCAGGCCGTCGCTACAGCCAGCCCCGCTCCTTGAACGGGGCGAGCGGAACATTGGCCGGGGCATACCACCCGCCAGCCCGGTAACGCGCACCCAGCGACAGCGCCGCTTCCTTGTTGCCGTATGGGATGCGCAACGGCGTGTCAGCGGCCGACCCGCCGACGCTGCTGTTTGCCACAGGCTGCTTGGATGGTCGGACGTTCGGGCTTGTCTTGCTGGTGCGCGGCTTCGGCGCCGCCTTCGGTCTCGGGGTCAGGTCTGGGTCGGTGTTTCTGGCGCCGCCCGAGATGGACTGTTTTGAGCGCTGCCGCTTCCCAACGACGCGGGGGGTCTGAGGAGACGCGGGCTCGAGACCGGAGGCTGCTTCGAACCGGCGTCGCGATGGCGGTGCTTTCGTCTCGCTCGAGCCGGTCCGTCGGGCCGATGACGCTCGTCGAGGCCCTCTCGGCACCGCATTCGCGATCAAGGTGGTCGGGATCATGTCCGCAGCGCCTCGTTCGGTGAGCCGTTCGATGATCCGGCTGGCTTGATCGCAGACCGCATCGATGGCGGACATCATGTCCTTCCGTCCGACCAGCACATCGTCGAGGAGATGCTCCATCTGCGCCGTGACGCCAGGGTCGACCAGCGCCGGAGCCGCGCGCTGCAAAACGCCATGCAACACCAGGCCGCGCTCCGTGGGGACGATGTGCTTGCCGTCGGCGACGAGGAAGTCCTGGGCTTTCAAGCCGCCGATGATCTCACCCCTCGTGGCCGGGGTGCCGATGCCCTTGGCTTCTTTCAGCCGCTCGCGAAGGGTCTCGTCCGCCACGAACCGCCACGCATTCAGCATCGCATCGATCAGCGTGCCCTCATTGTAGCGCGGCGGCGGCCGGGTCTCCTTGCTCTCGACCTGGGCGTCATTCAGTCGCGCAGCCTCGCCGTCCTGCATCGTGGGAAGCAACTGGGCATCTACCCCGCGCTCCTCCGAGGGCTGCCAGTCCGGGAAGGCGGCACGCCATCCCAGTTCGATCGGCTGGCGACCGGACGCCCGGAACGTGTGACATCCGACATCCAAGGTGACGCTGGTCTGGCGATACCGGAAATCCGGCATGACGCAAGCGAGATAGGAACGGGCGATGACGTCGAACAAGCGCCGTTCGTCGGCCGACAGGCGCGGCCAGATTTGGCGCAGGTTATCGGCCGTGTTGACGTTGGGGATGACGGCATGGTGGCTCGCGCCAGCCAAAGCGCGGTCGCTGAACGGTCCACCGGCGCCGCGACGGATCAGCGGTGGCTGTGGCACCGGGATAGCGGCAAAGCTCTGCCCGGCCTGCAGCGCGGCGACGATGCGCGGAGCATCGTCGATCAGGCTCTCGGGAAGGTAACGGGTCTCGGCCCGCGGATAGGTGATGACCTTCTTGCCGGCGCCGTCATACAGCTCCTGCGCAACCTCGAGCGTCCTGGCCGCAGACCAACCGAACCGGGAGCCGCACAGCTTCTGCAGCGACGGCAGATCGTGCAGGCGTGGCGGGGCCTGCCGTTTCTCCTCCACCGTGAACCCGAGCGGCCCTCGATGTCCCTCGGCTGCCGCCGCGATTGCGTCCGCGGCCTGCCGCGTCTTGATGCGTTCCTTGGGTGCATGCCGCATCTGGAACTGACCGGCTGCAACCGACGCGATCGCCACGACCTCATGGTAGGCCTCCGGCACGAAGGAGCGGATCTCCAATTCCCGCCGACAGACGATGGCCAGCGTTGGCGTCTTCACCCGGCCGATGCCGATAACGGAACCTCGCCCGCTCGCCAGTGTCACGGTCGCGGTGCGCGTGAGCGACAGATTGTAGATCTGGTCCGCTTGACGGCGCGCGACCGCTGCGGCGTAGAGCGGAGCGAAGTCGCGGTTCGGCTTGGCCCGGGCAAATGCATCGCGGATCGTCTGCGGGTCCTGTGCCGTGAACATCACCCGCATGATCTCGCCGCGGAACCGAAGGTGCTCCAGGATCTCCTGCCCGATCAGCTGACCTTCCCGGTCGCAATCGGTGGCAAGCCAGACCCGCCGGGCACTGCGCAGCGCGTCCTTGATGGCTTTCAGCTTGGCCGCCTTGCTGCCACCGGATGCAGGGCGCGTGCCGTAGAGTGCATCAGGCCGCAGCAGCACGGCCGTCCAGCGTTTCCAGGCCGGCACCACGTCCTCGGGCTCCTCGAGGTTGAACAGGTGTCCCTCGGCCGGCAACACCGTGCCGTAGCGGCTGCCCACCGCAGCACGGACGTCCTTGGCCTGGCTGGTCTTCTCCGTGATGACGAGCTGGTCGGTCATGGCGGACGCGGACGTTCTTAAAATGTTCTCCGGCGGTCTATCCCGACGAGAAGAGCCTGGCAACTCACATGAGATAGGGCGGCATCCCCGATCGCCCGCCTGCTCTGCAAGCCGGTCGATCCCGAACGACCGCGGTCCTATCAAACCCGCCGCGCCTTGCGTTCCAGAACCTCCGGCTCAGGCGCCATCTTGGTCACCACCAGCAAGAGCGCCGCCCGCGACGACACATCCAGCCGCCGATACGCCCGCAGCAGCGCCTCCTCGTCTCCTGCCAGCAACCCGAGCTGCCCCTGATCTTCCGCGAGCCATTCCGCCGGCGCCGCTTCATCCGGATCCAACCCCACCAAATAGCCGACCGACGTCGCCAACACCTCCGCCAGCCTGACCAACCGCTTTCCCCTGATCCCTTCTACCCTGCCATCGAGGACCTTCTCCAACCCGTCGAGTGGCATCCCGACCCCACTCGCCGCCTCCCCCGGCGTCATCCCCAACCGATCCAACCGGCCCTGTCAGTGGCGCTCGTAATTTCCCCAGATCGGGCGGTTGAAAATTCCCCACTTTGTTGCGGTATGCGTTGAGATTGGCGCTGTGGGGTGCTGCCCGGCATTAGCCCACCCTCCCTCTGACGGTTC
>JAABUK010007499.1_pt1 | contig 15726 bp, 11 predicted proteins | sample 5559141 | NCBI WGS metagenome assembly JAABUK01 (sample SAMN10711869, study PRJNA513367) | rock metagenome | isolation source: Antarctica rocks | place: Antarctica: Victoria Land, Pudding Butte nord | collected 2016-01-03
CAACGGCCATGCCGTACATGCAGATGAATTTACGTCGATGAAGAAGTTACGCCGAATTAGGTAGGATGGGAGTGAGGAGGAGAGGGGGCCTAAAAGTGGGAAAGGGGGGGGGGGTTGGTGCAGTGCAGCGGATGCGCAGCTGAGGCCCTGAATACAGTATAGCAGCAATGGACCTCAAAGAAGAGAGAGTAATGGGATTTGTGCGTTGATGACGGCTCATAGGGAGCGGCGCAATATATATCGTGGTAGATGAGGAGCGCTGAAGAGATAGATAGTGAGGTACAGGACAGGATGATGAGAGGAAAAGCGTGTGTGAACGAGCTCTATGAGGAAAGCCTTCGACCTGATTCACTAAATTGGAATCCGGTATCCAAATCCGTGCTTGCTTCTTCTAGAGCGGACTATTTGGACGTTGAATTATGTTACTGTTCAGATGGAGGGTACAGGGCGTCTTGATCTCGGTAGCTGGATTATGTCATCTTTGCCTGGGGCTAGAGCCTACAAGAACAGCAGTATGAAGGGCGTTGCTCGTAGTCACTGGCCGTACTTGAAGAGCGAAGAGTGAGTGTGGGAACTCGTAATGTCGCTCGCTCTTCGGTTGGCGGATCAAACGGCAAGATTGGAGTCACGTAAAATCTAGACCGTATGGCAGGAGCCTGTGATCAGAGCTTGTCGTCGTAGGTGACCCTGGATGGCTCCATCATCTGCCAGGCATTCTGAGACAATCCCAGGTGAGCAACATTGTCGAACCATAAATGTGGCGCACGACTCGGCATCGATGTCATAAAAGGTGGCTCAAGTCAGGGGTTGGAGTCTGAAAACCTTGGTTCAACTGGCACAGTGGTCTTCGGCAGATGCGATATCTCGGTTGCAGAGGTGTTATGAGTGATTGAGGGCGACGATCAAATCAACAATACTCGTCAACGACTAGGAGTTGAAACACGCTTTTTACGGTGTCACAAAGACGGGGCGATGACCCAAGAGATTACTGCACAGCGGAAGAGTGCATACCCGAGGAACGTAGGATCTGTCCCAAGAGGCAAGGCGTTTCCAGTCCACAGACAATCCATTGAAAGACCCTGATGTCTTGTTTCGCGACGTTGGGATGTCATATCGGTCCAGTCACCGGGGATTTGGATGTCACTGATAGGACATCTCACGCTGTTCGTAACTGCGTCAGCCAAGACAGCTAACGTCACCTTCTTTTGGCTGCGCCCCTGATGTCCGCGGAGATTGAGAATGTTACGACAGAGATATCGTTCACGTCAGAACTCCAGGGCTGAAACGTTCACAGCAAGGATGATTGGGGTGAGATTCACGTTCATCGGTAGTCGTGGAAGCGACCTCGACGCTTGGATCTGGATGGCACTGGGGTTTGCAACGTGCACATCAGCATTGGAACCGTGAACGCTGATGATTCATGAAGCCGTTCCAAAACCGACTTTGACTGTGGGAGCGTCATGGGCGGCAGTCATCAATCGGCAGTTCCAAAAAAGAGGTCGACACGAAAATTCCGCTTTGGGGATGCTCCCGTAACTGGTAGTGGATTTCGTTTGTATCGACGAATCGACTCGTGCTGTGCGCCGTTCTTGCGCCACTTTACGGCGATGAATATGTAGGGATCCTGGCTCGCTGATTCGACATATCGTCGGACAAATTTTCGTAACTGTAAGCATCCCAATTTTGTTGCATTACGTGAGCCCCTTCCATCGTGCGAAGCTAGCAAACTCCACCATATGTGTGGAAAGGCGAAAACAAGCAGCAGTCTTCACGTATCACTGCAAAAGTGAATCGAATACATGACATGCCGCCTGACCATACTGTCGGCCGTGGCCGCTCTTCCCCAAAGCTGTCAGTGCCTGAGGCTTGCCCCTAATGGGATAGCTGACAGGAGGTGGCAGCAGGGGCGAGCCCTGGAATAAGTTCAACAATACCACACAAGATTTGTGCCCTGACTGCCGGACGAAGCTGCACGTGGGGCCATCCCAGGCTCTCGAGTCTCTGCGAAAAAATGCCAGGCGGAATGAGGCAAGGATCAGGATGCTTGAGCGGGGACCATTTGCTACATGCGATTTGCTGCAGTCCCATAGACCCCTGAACATCCCGTCATGCCCAGGGGTGTGATTTAATATAGAATGATCGCCGGAAGCGGATCTAGAGTTTGGATCTAGAAGACTAGCCGACGTTTTCTGGAACGTGGCTGGAGAAATGACGGCCAGTGACTCCGAGACAGTCGAAATCAATGAGTCAATAATAGTTGATAGGGTGCATAATTGCGAGGATTTACATTCGACTTGACATATGTTGCGAGTAACCTGCCACGTGAGGCCTAAGAGACGCATACGGGTCAGCCAGGGGGTGGGATCGGTTCCGTCATAGGATGGCAGGGTGTGCGGAAATTCGGGGATCAAATGAAACAAATTCCAAGGCTTGAGCCAAGGCACCGAAGCTTCATTCTATTACAATTGGATATCAGTCGTGTGATCTTCGGCATGTCCAATCTCCAGCCACAGCCACTCGATACGACTTTAAAGCACCCAATGGGTCTGGTGCGGTGGGATTTGAACTAGCAATGTCGCCGTTGTCACGGAGTTTGGCCTTGCGGTGCCGGATGGAACATGGTACGTCTTTCGAAGACAACCAATGATAGCGCTTTCTTCCCATACACACAGGGTATCTCGAAACAACAGCGGATTATGCGCAGCTGCGGACGGATCCGACTTTTTCCGCAGCTTGATTCCGAGGCTTTACTTGTGCAGCTGGCTGCCAGGGGTTCAGACAGGGCCACCAGGCGTGTGCCGCAAATGTGACCATGCATGCTCACCATTTCGCGATCAGAGAGGCGAGAGAGAGCTGAGGACCAGAGTCTTGTTTCACGTCCCAACCCATCTGCACCGCTGTTGACTGGAGCTCGCGGTTGTCTTGAGTCGTGGCCATGAGACAAAGCGATGGCGTCTCAGAAGTGCTAGAATAGTAAAATTGGTCGATTGCCTCATAGAATGAACTCTTCGTTAAGAGTATTTGCAAGCCCCTCCCCGCAAGAGCTGCCGTAAATGAACCTAGGGATGAATCAATGCTAAGGTATAGGTAGGTTTGTTGCTGAGAATGGAAAGCAAAGGATTGGTAGCCGCGTCCTGAGAGGAATATGTTGCAGAATAGCTAGACTTGTTGCCGCTGATCAGATTTCGTTTCACCACTGATGCTGTTTCCGGATAAAAGACCCGTCCCATAATCCTTCTGAAGCCCACTGGGTATTGTGAAAAAACGATCCTCCTCAAGTTGAACGCCTATTCCATCGTCTTGAGCAAATTGCGCAAAGTGGTCAGATTTGACTCGGTTATCGAAGGCCCCCTGAGAAAGCTGCGTGAGTAGGTACTACTGTCTCGGCGACAGACTTGATTCTAAGGATGAAAAGTGTTCTCGCTCATTCTTTACCTGAGAATGAGAAGAGCGTCCGTGCTCTTGGGACCGCACCTGATTTCGCAGAGATGGAAGCTGACGCCGCCTCGCGTTGATAAACCAGTTGCTAATCTAGAACATCTGGTCAGCAATTTTCCTTGGTTCATCCTTGTAACATAAAGTGTTGCATACCTGACTGATAGATAGTCCTGTTCTTGCAATGAACATTTGCTTATCTTCCTCCGTGGGATAGGGATGGTCGAGATGGTCGTGGAACCACGCTCTCAAGATATCTGTGACCTGTTTGGGTAGGTTGCCACGTCTCCTCTTGCTGCGAGGATCATGTGTGTCTCCTAGCACGCCAAAATTGGGTTGCTGAGGGCCGTTCACGGGCTGCGGCGGATAGTCTACGTCCCCATAGACTGACGAGTACCCACGACTGGGAGGCTCATACGTAGGCTGGCCATATCTTGAGAACTCTCCAGCAGGCGTGACGTGGCTAGATCCAAGTGCAGGATACGATGTATGGTTTCGAGGATTCTGGTCATAGAAGGACGGCCGTCTTGGCGCGTACGAACCATGCTCAGCATCGGGCGTCAGACCTGGAAAATGACCCAGATTATCGTTTGGGTACGAAGGCGCTGGTGCATTGCCGCTGTTGCCATGGCTTCCCATCACTCTGTCTCTGCGATCAGGCATTTCTCGGATGGATGGTAAACTTGAGGTGGGTTGATATGATTCGAAATGCTGACTATTGAGAGGTTGCGCTGGGTATGGCGTTGGTAGTTCAGGATACTGGGGGACACCGTTAATCCCGATCATGTACTCGGCTGCTCTGTGGGGTTGCATCTGAGAATACCCGGTATTCTCAGCATAACGCCCATTAAACTCATCAAATCCTTGGGATAGCGACGGCATAGGGGCCGGATGAGACTGAGTTGGTGGTGCCGCTAATGGTCTTGAGCTTGAAGATATGTTCGAATATCTGGGAGAGGCAGGTGTAGGCGACGGGTAGCCGTTGGAAGCATTGTAAGTGTGTTGCTCGGACTCCTTAGACCCATTCTCAGAAAGAAGCTGAGCGAACCGTTTAAAGAAGTCAAGAAAAAGGAGCAGCAATGACTCACTGTTCGAAACGGAGGCAACCTTTGCTGAGATTGACTGTGAGAATACCGCTGATGAAATGAGTCTGCTGCAGAATCTGAATGGCCGCTCTCACGTCCAAAGGGGTCCATACGAGCTTTTCGCCGCCCCGCGGATCTGAGAATGTATCAGAAAAGGCGACCACGACATGGAATTTACGGACAAGATCTGAGGCACGAAGTGAATGACAGCCTCAACGGTATGCTCAGGTCAACAACGGTGACAGGACGTTCGAACGACTGAATGACGACAGGTTCAAAAAAACCCCTCGCGTACTCGGAGTAAGAAGGTCCTGGGCGCAGACGCTGACGGTGACATGCCAATGAATGGCACTGAGGACGAGAAGATGCGGAGGTCGATGGAGGCTTCCAGACCGCCCTCTAAAGTCATTGGTCACTGACTCTGCTTCTCCTGGCTATTGTACAATCGAAGGCGAGGTTAAGGAAGAGTGCCTTCCGCAAGAACCTTAATTACCAAAGGCAGGCTTGGGATTGGGCTTTAAGATGGAATGCTGTTCTTGGTGTCGATCTTCAAGCTGTTCGGGAAGTGCTTGACATATACGTGCGGGAACGCAAAGACAAGCCCGCGTCGACACTTTTGCAGGACCCTAATGCTAATCTGACATCTGCACCAGGGAAGTGACAGTTGGAATGGGTCCGGGGGGGGGGGTCATCCAAGGTGGCGTCGAGATCGAACCAAATTTCCGAAGGCCTTTGTGAAATGTCCAGAGTCCGTGGAGTGTCCAGAGAGTCCTGGACCTCTCATTGGATGGAGGAAAGGAAGGTAAGGACCCTCCCCTTCTCCTGATAGTGGCATTATTGGCAGATCCCAAACTCTGTACAGCCTCCGAAGCCGCCACTTGAGATGCAAGCGTACCCATCTCATAGACAGACAAGGCACGGTAATGGCTTGTACTGGAATGGGTTGCTGAAGCCAGAGATCGACTAGTCCAAGGAAGGGAGATTTTGTGGAAGCCGAGCCTTTCCTTCTCGGGGGATCAGGGAGCGCGAACCTTAACCAAAGAAGAGGGTGGGTGTGTTGGTGGTGGAAGAAGTGGCAAGTGTGCCAGAGTTATTCCCCGTCACATTTCTGCACACTGCACAGGGGTCTATTTTGTGAGTTTGTGACCTTAGCAAGCGGTAGGCCTTGAGGTCGCAGTGCAGCGACAGGAAGCGCGGTATGTTTCTTCATGACCCAGTTCCGTGATGTCAACTGGCGCCTTTTTCCTGATCTCGGACGCCACACCATCTCTTGGCTAGCAAGCCGCATTGACAGGGCGAGCTTGCATTGACACCACCCAATTGTTCCCAAGACGCTCAGGAATCCCGCTGGAACAGCCCTTCAGCCCGTGTAGATTATTCTTCCTCCACACAAAACATCCAACTTCAGGCTTCCAAGAACGCCAAAGGCCTCGCGCGGGGAAATTTCCGAGACCTTCCCCTGCGATCCAGGGCTCTGGAACAAGTGCTGAAAAGTTTATGGCAAGGCTCTGGTCCCGCGGCTCAACGGCACATGACAAGCTGGAAAGTTCGGAGAGTTGACTGTTTGGCATCTGCTAGTCACCAATGCTCCGGCTCCGAAACCGGGAAAGATTGCTGCGTCTGCCGCCTTGAGTCGCAACCGCAAAGTCTTAGAGCAGACAGTGACTGGGCTAAGGTGCCAGGAAAGGCATGGGGTGGAAAATGATCTGCTTCGGGGGGCTTCCGACATGTGGCGCTCAAAGCCGGTGTCACTGCATGCATGATGGATCGATTGGATCGTTGGTGCCAGATTGCCTTGGGCCTTTGCAGATGCCCAATGCCCGACTTCGACCGAGAGGCTGGAAACGAGTCGTTGGACCCTTGCAAGCTGGAAGGGTTGGGTTTTACCAGTACCAGGACCAGTATGGATCTGGATCTGGGTCTGGGGCTTTGGCCTGTCGTCCTGAGCCATGGAACAGTGTGTGGGAGGTGGTCAGCCATGATCATTTCCACCATCCACATTTGTCATACCCTTGGCATCCACACAACTAATTGAACCTCTCCGTAGGAAATATCTGACAGCTATCATCGTCGTAGCACAACGAACCTGCCCTACTCCAGACACCATCTCTGATAACGATGACCCTCACTGAGATGCCCAGTGGCTCAATCAAACGCGGCTGCTGAACTTTGAATCCCCGGCGTCTTGAAGCCTCACATCCTGTGCACAACTATACTTCATGACCGGACGAAGATGGCTTTGCGCATGCTCGCCTGCTCTGCGCAGTTCCTTCTTACTCGACTTTCTGTGGATCGATTGAGGTGAATCTGGCGAGATCGTTTCCATTTGGTGTTGGTTCATGCAGCTGCAAGTTTCCATCTGGCCTGGTGGAAGGTCTCCTGCATACACTTTCTAGATGCCGGACACATCAGATGCGCGCTGTGAACCACTGAGGCAAGCAATCCGATTCAAGGTCTGATGCTTCACTCGTATCATGGACACACATCGTTTCCGCCATGTGCTTGCAGATCTGCACACCGAAAGTCTCAACCAATCAATGCTGGTGCTATATTGGTGATCAGCCTCCAGCTGGAGCACAGCGAGCAGAACATTTTCTATTGCATCTGATATATTCCTGGTAGATGCCATCACCACTGCCACACTTGCTGGCTGCAAACGGAAGAACATGAGCTTCTCATTGTGATCTCACATTTCAACAGGCCATTCAGATACCAAGAGACCACTTCTCCGTTGGTAATCTTGCTATGGTAAGACTGACGGCGCAACACGCACGGCTCTTGCCTGCGTAGTCCATTCTACTTACCTTGAGAGCTCCGCAGGCTTCATGTCATACATGCCTTGCATCAAGTGTCTTCGACATTGGATAGATTTGGCTCATATTACGCACAGCAGGCAGCTTCACTACTCCAAGCACCAAAGATCTGTATCATTTCAGCATCTTCTGATTTGAACGGGTGGACCCCCTCGACAAACAACGATTTAACAGGCATTCTGTACACGGGAAACTCCGGCTCGAATTTATACAGGCCGTACCATGCATCTTGAGATGTGGTTCCAACAAAGAATGGTTACTGTGCATGAACATATGTTTTAGCAGGACTCTCCCGTGCTTTACTTCCAAAGATTCCGAATCATACTAGACACCAAATGGCATCTATTTCTGACTAACGTAACCTTTGCAGTCTGATTTTGATGCTACTACCTTCGATGTGAAAACGCCAGCCAGCGCCGAGCAAGCCAGCGCCCGATCTCGCAAATAAGATCACACGCAGGGATCAAACTGACCGTATCACATGACCTCAATATCATCAGGACGGTCTGAACGGCATTCGCAATCACGTCACGACACTCGAGGTGATCTGTCCGGGCGTTACGTACTCAGGCAGACTTGGCTAGGCCGGCGCAGGGCTGGACCTTCCGGAGGCAGAGGTGAGCTGAAGCCTTTGCGGAACTGATTACCGTGTGTGCCCTGATATAGCAACCTATTGGACGTGCTATCCAGCCTCCTAGCTCCACTCAACCTCGGCTCCATACTATGGTCCTGCCTTTTCTGGGAAGTTTCATTTATCGACGCATACCAGAACGACCAAAGTCCCAAGTCTGCAATTAGTAGAAATTACATCAAGCCACCCTGTCCAGCACTGGCAGGTGGCAGACGCCCAATCCAGGGTTTTGGAACCGGCGGAGCGCCTTCCGAAATATCGAGTCACGAGCCGGGCGGAAAGATCTCATGCGGCTGTCCTTCCGTCAATATTCCTTGTGCCATCCATGTTCTCCATGAAGGTTGAACTTCAACCTCTGAATTCTGGCGGATCTCCTCGGAGCATTCTTTCAGCTTGAACAGCTGTCGCTGGTACTCGAACGAACGTTTTCTTTTGGCCCCTGAACTGCGGTACAGTTTCAAAGAACTCTCCACGGACTGCTATAATTTCAACGTTTGTTGCTTCTCCCTGATCAAGTTGAGGCTTACACATCTACTCAAGACTTCGTTGGTATGAGCTTCTCTTTCACAGACCCCCATTCCAGTGTTCTATTTCTCCTACACTCACCAGTGCATGTTTCTCTCATCGAACCTCTTTTCCCGAATCCTCAGATTCCTCTTGCGGCCAAAGCCCTTGCTCACGCTCTCTCGTGCACAGTCTACGTTTCATACGCCGCTAAGCAGAAACATGGAAAATTTGTGGTTGCACGTCCTTGGACAGCATGGAGAATATAAATAATGGCTCGTCCGCCACTATGACTGACTGTCGATTCTACTATTCCTGACTACCCTTGCTACGAAACCTGTTGCGGTTTCATTTTCCTAATACCATCCGAAGGGATGTACCCCTCGGGTATACCAGTAAGCCTGCTGCCGTTTATCACGGATTCAAACGGCCCCTGACTCGATTTACTCCCCTATGTAAGTCTTCTGTCAAATCCTTCCACTAGTCATCGAATGTCCTGCTCGAATGGTATATCATAGGCTCGCCTTGAGCTGCCTCTGGCAGCTCATCCCAGCTCTTCCCTCTTCCCTCTTCTCCCGTCGAAGTAGTCGAAGTAGTCGAAAGATTGTACTAACTTCTGGTCATCATGTAATACTTCAGACATTCAGACATCTCTCGCTTGGAGACAAATCTACCATGGATCTCAAGTCTCAGATACCAGGCCACAGCGCTCCCAGAGAGATCCTTCATGCAGAGAAAATATAATTACAGCCATAACGACATCTAAACCATAAAGGCACAAATACATCCATCTATCCATCCATTCATTGCGTAGTAGCTCTCAAAGCCTGCAACATTAACGCAAAGGTCAGCCCTCTCGCCACTTCTTCAATCTGCAGACAATCAAAAACCCTCCCCAACGCCTCCCCACTAGCAGCACTACCCATAACGCTCGTCAAAGCCTGCGGCATGCCCCTCTCCACTAGCAACCTCCTCGCCTTAGCCCTCAACTTCTCCTTCTCGGCATCCGTCATCTCAGCCGGCCACTCCTTAAGTTCCTCCTCGGTAGGCAAAGTGCTCTCCCTCAGCTTCAGTATGTGCCCCGCTAGACCAGTGTCAGACACGAAATTGGCATCGATGATGCTGTCCTGGAGTAGGAGGCGGATGGACTCTAATTGTGGGTTGTTGGGGCGGAGGAGGAATGTTTTCGCGGCGGCGAGGAGGGAGAGGCGGATGGTCCAGGCGGAGGAGAGGGTGTAGAGTTCGGTGATGATGGCGAAGATTAGTTCGATGGATGCGCGGGTTTCTTCTTCGGTCATGGGTTTGTTGGGGGGTCTGGTGGAGGAGCTGGTGTTGGTCCTAGATGGTTCGGATTTGGGTGGGAGGGTTCTGGTAGGAGACGGGAGAGTGGATCGGAGTTCACTTGTTGCTGTATGGGGTATAGAAGATGTCTTGACATGACTTGGTGCCTTTTGTGGCTGGCCATAGTCGTCCGAGATGTCGCTTGGTGGAGGCGGAAGATGAAGGTTCTCTGTTGATTGGCTGTGCTCACTTCTCAATGGCGATGCTTGGTCACCAAGCACTTGCAAGTCACTGCTTTGACGAGTAGATGTGGGACGTGAGTCCTTGATCTCGGTAGGACTCGAGCTCATGCGAACACTCTCCTGACTCACTCTTTCCGATTTCTGGCTGTCTGGCTTTTGCAGGTTTGTGACAGATGCAGATTTACCCGACCTTGCCATTCCAGGGGCAGGTTTCTTTAGGCCACTGCCAACGGCGCCAAACACACCTTGTACACCACCTAGCACGGCCTTGCCACCTCCTGCAAGGCCTTTCGGTGCTTGTCCAAGAACGTTCACGAACCCTTTGCCCATGGTCTCCAGAGCTGCGGGCCCTTGGAAAGGAAAGACATTCTTGTTAGGACTCGGCGCTTTTTCAAGACCAGTTTCCTTTTCCAAGAACTTCTTCATTGCTTCACTTTCTGCTAATGGCTCAAACTGTAGAGCATGGCGCAAGTAACGTTCAAGGTTCTGACGCAAGTAATACTTTGATTGGCCTTTCCACGTTGGTAACGCAGCGTGCTTCCCGGCAAAGTCGGGCACTCCAGATATCACTGATATCCTGCGTAGAACTTCGTGCAAAGTTTCAAAGTCCTGGTACCTCCTCACTATCATCCAGCCGGGAAACTTAGAGTATGCTGGCTCAATTTGGAGAAGATACTCGAGGACCGGCTTGGATCGTAATGTAGACTTGTCATTCGCGTCTCCATCGTCCATGATTGTGACCGCAGCATTGTGCAATGTCAAAACATTTGGCAAACTCGGTTCTATTGTAGGCAGTGACGTACGGGATGTCCTCAGGGCTGTTGGTATCTCTGAAGCAACGAGCTGATCGAAATCTGTGAATGCATTGACTTTCGGTGATGTTGCTTTTTGAGGCGGGCTTTCATCTGCTGTCGGCTGTAGAACCATAGACGAATCCAAGGACCTTTCGTGGAGCCTGTTCCGATCACTATCCGAAGACGTTGGAGTTGCCATGCCTTCTGTGGTGGCTATCGAAAATGCATCTTCATTCTCCGCGATTGATGGAGTGCTTCGCTTCTTGCGTGCGTCCTCTTCTGCGATCATCTCGCTCATACGTTTTGCCTCGGAAATCGCCTCTTGCATAGCTTCCTCAGCCCTGCTAACACGTCGTGCATGCCTCTTTTCAGCATCGGCCTGGACTGGTGACTTTGGCATAGTTTGCGTGGAGCTCTCCATGTTCTGAACACTTACATCAATGACGTTCATGATCTCTGGTTCCCCATCTTCAAGAAGATATACGATCCAACCATTGATCCATTCCGGTTTCGAGCAAATTTTGACGGTCATCTCAAGGACAACCCCTGCAAGTATTTCTCGAAGGAAAGATTTTGAAGGAGGAAAGTTGAACGCCTTCGTATCAAGAAAGCTTGCCAGGATATCATCCGCGACCAAGCCCAGCTTTCGTTCTTGTTGCTGCTTGCTAAGGACATTCGCCAAATTAGAATCAGGCTCCTCCTTCAGGTATTGGTGGATGGCGTCCTCAGGAGATTGTCCCTGACCAATTCGAAGAGCAGTGGACAGCTCACCAAGGAAGACGATCACGATCGAGGTTGAATTTGTCAGAAAATCAAGGAATGGATCTGCGGGCCGCTTTCTTGACAGGTGATTGGAAATTGAAAGTATGAAGCTTGTCAACGTTTGTCTACACGCAAGTGGGAACGTCGTCTCGAAAGGCAGGATTGGGCCATACCACCACCTAAAAGTTAGGTCAGTAGTGATTTGCAGCACGCAGCTACTTTATTAGTACATACTTGACGTAGTCCCGTAAAATCGCATCGGTGAATGCGCTCAAAGCCGCCCCCGTTGCTGGCTTGAACTCAGAATAGTCAAGTGGCTTTGTTGCAACCGACGCTTCAACTTTCACATCTTCGTCTTCCGCTCCTTTTTCCAAACCTCTTCTCGTGTCTTTCCAGTCGAGGAGTCTCTTGGCGACTTCAATTCCAAGCTCTTTTCTTCTAGAGGCGCTTTTCTGTAGACCAGTCTGCGGGCTGTTTCCATTATCGCTCGAGCTTTCCCACGTAGCATGTAATACGACTCCAACAGCAGTCCCAATCAAGACCAATCCGACTCTTCCCAGGACCAGATACGTCGAAGCGCAAAGTCCAATTGCACATGCTCCGAGAGTCTCGTTGCTCGCGTTGGACAGGAATCTAAGTGCTGCATCTGTAAAGCTGCGAATCTTGTCTGATGCATTTGATATTCCGTTTTGCTGTGGAGTATGTTCTGGGCTCGACCTCGCTATTTCAAAGTCGTCGGCAGCCGCAGGATCGACCTCTGGGGCCAGTGTCGAAGGCTGGTCCATTCACGATTCACGCGCTCGCTGCGACATTGAATTCCATTGGTCATCTCATGCACTTGGATATAGCGGAGGGAACGTTTATAAATTGCCCTCAGATGTCGTTGCTGACGTGTAAGGCGAATGATAAAGGTGCTTGTATCGTGGTTGCTAAAACAATGGCCCCCACATGCGTTCAAGAGGACCTCCGGACCCTGAGCTTCTTCCCTGCAGGGATTACAAGAAAAAGTTTCTGGACATATTGAATATTTCTTCGCCTTGATAGACAGGTAAATACGCTGCATGACTACATCATAAGCTGTGAAAATGTCTTCCTCAGATGTTTGCGTTACATGCCAGGAGCCGCTTCTGCTTGAAATCGAGCCTGATAGCGATATTGAGGAAGATAGCTCAAGTCAATCATTTGCGCCTACTGCAGTCCCCGATGATGTCGAACTTCCGTGTGGTTGCCATTTCCATTGGTAAGGCACAACATTGTTAATCGTGTATGTTTTTCTAATACTGTACTTTTGCAGGGAATGCTTTCTGGAAGCCTATACAGTGACAGAATGCCCTCGTTGCTTGAAGCCCCTATCCTCCTTGAACGCCAAGGGCGAGCAGCAAGTCCTCTGCACGGTCCGAAATGAGGGCGGCGTACAAGAAAACTTCAACATTCTACCCTCTGCCACAGATGAGGCATACCTGAGAACATATCCCGAAGAAAGAAAAGGTCATGCTTATCTTGACTTTTGCCGCATGGGCGACATTGACGCTCTGGTCCATCTGATTCAGGACGGGAACACGGAAGAAGATAGTGAAGGATCACAAGAAAGCATCGACGTTCTGAGATACTCTGGGTCGTTTGAGGGCATTGAGGGCTCAGGACTGCATGTTGCCATCCGAAACAATCAGCAGGAGGTTGCTTGGCTTATGCTTGTTCTCGGTTCTTCTCTTGATTGGTCTGAATTTCCGCCTATGGTTCTGCACGCTATGGAAAGCATTGGACTCAGCAAAGATGATCGTAGTGCGCAGCCAGATATTCGAAAGTTAGAAGACAGTGAAGGGAAGACTTCGGCAGTGGTAGCTAAAGAGGTCGGAGGTGTATGGTCAGATTGGATCAAGAGCGGCCGTCTCGACCCTCCAACATGAACTGTCCCATTCAAGTGTCTCAACCCAAAATTCCATGCCGATGAGCTGATGGTTGACATCGGCAAAGATCTAAAGCAGAGGATCGATTTCAATCCTTGCTATCCGAGTGAATCCGGGCATTCAAAGTATTTGCGTTCATGCCAGATGCAAAGAAGATGGCGGTGGAGTATTCAGAAAGAGCTGCCATGATCCGTCCGCAACTTGGGCCAGCTATAGGCTTATTCTGCGTTGTGTGGAAGGGTAAAGACCAGACGTCCGGACAAGATCCAGTGACCATTGCGGCATAACGCGTAGCTGCGTTTAAGACCTCGTTTGTGGTCAAACCTCAATCTCGACCTCATCATTTTTTGCTCACTTGCGTGTCCCTCATAATGTACTTCGAGTGAGTTCCATGCGCCACAACAGTCCCCATCGACTCGTCTCCGTTTGCTTTGTAGATTGTTATGGTGGTGAAGCCCATATTCCTACCCACCTTTGTCGTCTTCCCCTCGATAGTCAGCACATCGCCCAGCTTAGCCCCGGAGGAATATGTGACGTGTATATCAGTGCTAAGTCCAGTTTGTTCCAGTCCATGAGTTGCGATTGCCATGCCGCCTGCCCAATCCACGATAGCGGCAGAGACCGAACCATGGAGCGTGCCCTTGGAGTTCAGATGGTTTGGTCCAACTGTGAGACGTGCGATCATGGATCCGAACGAAGCTGAGACGAATTTGATATCTGAGAAGATGAAATCGTACACTGGGGAAGATGAAATTCGTGACCAGCAAGCATTCACGCTGGCAAGAGGGTCTGGAGGAGCGTCGACCATGGTGTAGTGGGCTTCAGAAAAGAGAAACACAAAGAAAAAGTGTAAGGAGAGCGAGGTAGCGAGAAGAAAAGACTAAAGCTGAAAGAAGACACGCTCAGACAAGCCAGGTGATCAAAAAGCTCGTTGAAGTTGTCGATAATTGAAATGTGGAGAGCTAAGCGGCAGCACTCCCGGACTTTAACCACGAAACTACCGCCTTAATTCGCCGGCCGAAAAAATGGGAAGGGCTTGGTACAAAGCAAAATTCGAGCGGCGATCCGCCAATATAGCAATTGCTCTACAAACAAGTCATGGGCAAACGCTTACACGATGACGGTCAATTGAGCAAGGAAGAGAGGAGACGTCTCAAGAAAACTCGAAAAGGACCACTTAATCTCGAGGACATTACACCTTCTTCGACACACACTCCAAATTCTGAAATTCAAGATGACAGCTACGAACAACATCCTGGACTGAGCGCGCTACCACAATCAGACGTCGACCGCTTTCTCAAGTCTGACGCTATTCAGGTCGCTGATACTCAAGCATCTGGCCTTCGACCCATCACATCCTTCTCCTTCCTACCACCATCCTTTGCCTCACAGTTCTCGAGTATCTTCAAGACCTTTCCTACCCCATCATCCATTCAAGCAACGGCGTGGCCATTTCTTCTTTCCAATCGCGATGTTGTCGGCATAGCAGAAACGGGAAGCGGTAAGACACTTGCCTTTGGACTCCCGCTGGTGGTACGCTTGTCAAGTTTGAAGAAGAAGAAAGGTGTGCGCGCTGCGGTGATAGCGCCGACTCGAGAGCTGGCTATTCAGGTCTTCGAACAGATTGATGCTCTCACCAAAGTGGCGTCGTCTTCTCTCAAGGCTGTCTGCATATATGGCGGAATGTCAAAGGAAGATCAGCGCCGATCGCTAACGTCAGCCAACATCATTGTCGCGACTCCTGGTCGGCTGAAGGATTTTATGAGCGACGGTTCGGCAAACGTCAGCAAAGTCAAGTACCTCGTTCTTGACGAAGCGGATAGAATGCTCGATAAAGGGTTCGAGGACGATATCAAGGAGATTGTTGGTAAAATGCCCAGCTCGAACGAGCGACAAACGGCTATGTTTACCGCTACGTGGCCAAAGAATATCCGTGAGCTGGCGGCTACCTTTATGGTTGAACCTGTGAGAATAATAATCGGAAGGACGGAAACGGAAGATTCTGGAGAGTTGAGAGCAAATCCAAAGATAAAGCAGACCGTTGAAGTCGTGGAACAGCACGCCAAGGAGGGCAGACTACTGCAGCTTCTGAATCAGATGCAAAAAGGGGACAAGAACCGGGACCGAATCCTCGTGTTCTGCTTGTACAAGAAAGAGGCACAGCGAATTGAAAGATTCCTTCGCTCAAGAGGCTTCAAGGTTGCCGGGATCCATGGAGACATGTCCCAACGAGATCGAATTGCAAGTCTTGACGCATTCAAAAAGGCAGATG
>JAABUK010007501.1_pt1 | contig 15724 bp, 18 predicted proteins | sample 5559141 | NCBI WGS metagenome assembly JAABUK01 (sample SAMN10711869, study PRJNA513367) | rock metagenome | isolation source: Antarctica rocks | place: Antarctica: Victoria Land, Pudding Butte nord | collected 2016-01-03
TCGGGTTGAAGGCACACATCGGCGTCGATGCCAAGCAAGGCACGGTGCACTCGGTTGCGGCTACGGCGGCCAACGTGGCGGACTGCCACATGCTGCCGGAGCTGCTGCATGGCGAGGAGCGCAAGGTGTGGGGTGATGGCGGATACCAGGGACAGGCCGAGGCGATCCGGGAGGTCGCACCCCAGGCTCAGGACATGACCTGCCGCAGAACCAGATACAAGAACCGCATGGACGAGTTACAGAAGACCAAGAACCGGAGTAAGTCGAGTGTGCGGGCTAAGGTCGAACATCCGTTCCGCATCCTGAAACGCATCTTCGGCTTCGATAAAGTCCGCTACCGGGGGCTGGCGAAGAACCACCATCGACTGTGCGCCTGCTTCGCGCTGGTCAATCTCTACCTCCACCGCAAACGCCTGATCGGCCTCGCGCAGACCTGCGCCTAAAATCAGCCGGTTGACTGCTCAACCAGCACGTAAAGCCCGGTGTGACGCAAATAGCTCACCAACCAAGCACAACCGCTCGAACCTCAGCTAAAACGCATACCTGTACAGAGGTTCCTTAGCTCTCGAAGCCTAACCACTCCGACCAAGGCAGCAGGGCACCCACGGGTCGTCCTGCTGCCTGACTTGTGAAACATGTGCGATGCGTGCCTCAGTCCGGCTTCCAGTTTTCGAGGGGATGGAGAACCCAAAGCGGCGCTCTACAAGCTCCTCCGAAACACGCCGCCGCGGTCAGGACAGCCGCTCCCGCCTGTACGACCTCGCTATCTTGCCCAGTTTAGCCTTCCGTATCGCGTCATCGCGTCAGCCGCCGACCGGAGGGATATGCTTTGGATCTCATTCCCCGCCATCTCGCAGAGCATAATGACGTCCTTCTCTGGACCGCCTTCGTCCTTCGCCTTGAAGTAGCAGGAAAGCAGGTGTAAACCTGCTGAGTCTTCATCCTCTCGCTCTGCGCGCATTGTTGTATCCTCCCGAATCGAGCGCCAGACCTTCTCTGATTCCAGAGAACTCGGTTTGGGCTCTTGGCTGCCTTGTTGCACGTACCGCGCCATCTGCGCGGCACTATTCTGGAATAGGAAGTGTTTTCAAAAAGTAAGGGCTTAGCCCACAACGTCAACTTCGATGAGACTCTCTCTTCCCGTCTTTCATGGCCGGAGGATAGCGCGTTTTCTCACCCAAGGCACTGCCTCAAAAGGGGAATACGCTATCGGGCGGAGCTGGCCACGCGCCTTCAGAAGTTGGGTTACGAGATCGAGCGCGGCAAGGACGGCCAGCCGGAGATCAAGGGCTACACGCGGGAGTATCTGGAGGCGTCGAGTCCACGCCGTCAACAGGTGCAGGACTATAAGCGCGAGCAGGGCATCGACGGCGCGGCGGCCGGCCAGATCGCCGCCCACCGCACTCGCGACCGTAAGGAGCTGCTGTCGCCGGAAGAGGTGCAGCGGCAGCATCGAGAATTGGCCGAGTAGTACGGCCATCAGGCCGATCGGGTTGTGGCCGAAATGCGAGAGCGGACGCCTCATAAGGAACAATTGCAGGCCCGGACGCCGGAGCAGACGGCGCGGCAGGCCGTGACCTATGCCCGCGATCATCTGTTCGAGAAAGACGCCGTGCAGGACCGGAGAGCGATCTACGAGACGGCGTTGAACCGCGGCATGGGCGAGATCACCTACACGTATACACAACCGACTTGCGGTTCTCCGTGCGGAGCGCGGGCTCAGCCGACAGGACTTGGCCAAGGCGCTCGAAGTCAGCTATCAGACCATCGGCTATATGGAGCGAGGGGAGTTCAACCCGAGTTTGGAACTTGTACTTCGAATCTGCGAGTTCTTTGAACTTCCGATGGAAGCCGTTTTCTCAAGGACCCCGTTCCGGCCTCTGAGCACGGAAGCGTATTCACGACTTACCACATGGAGCAAGACGTAAACGTAAAGGAGAGAAATGGACACACACGTATCGATGTTTGGACTGAAAATTAATAACCGCTTTCGTCGGCGCATGATCGTCGGGTCACTCTATCTGAGCTATTCGTTCGTTGTCACACCTTTCTGGCTGGCTCATAGTGTCGCTAAATGGACTGTCGTCCTTGCAATTCCCGGCTTTCTGGTGCTCTCGGGCTTTGCTTGGGCCCTCTGGCAGATGACAAGGTCCTACACATTCCCAGCGGGCTTTTGTACCCCAACAGCAGGACTTTACCCTCGCTATTCCGAATATCTTTGGTCTCCTGGCATACATATACTTTAGTTTGACATCTAAACAGCCTCGATTAGGCAGGATGCATCAAATGTTCCGATTCTCTGGTTTTGCGGAGACATAATCTCCCGTCAAGACGCCATACATGGCGTTCTCTCCAGAGCCTCAGAGTCGGAGAGCGTATTACAGATCGAAGGTTTTCACCCCAGCAGTCGTCCCAGACGCTGACAGGTGAGTTCCAGGAAGCGGCAACAAACGGGCCAGTTGGATCCCCCTTCCCCTACAGATCAAGCACTTGGAAATTAGAGCAGCCCTCCGCTCGCGATATGGAAGAGCGATTGGCAGTCGCGACCATTGCCGCAGACATAGGCATCTGGGATCTTGACGTCCGTTCCGATTCCCTTCTTTGGTGCTATCACTGCGCAAAGATCTTTGGTGCCCCGTTGGAACCGGGTCGATGGAAGGAAAGCGTCTTCGAGCGCATCCACGTAGAGGACCGGAAGCGGGTTAAGTCAGCAATGGCGGCAGCACTCCATCCAAGCGGGACAGGTGTCTTCGATTCGGAATATCGAATCGTTCGGCCAGACGGAAAGACCCGCTGGATTGCCTCTAACGGTAAGGCTTTCTTTGAACACGTGAAAGGCAAGCGCACCGCAATTCGCTTTTTGGGAACCTTGCTCGATAGGACTGAACAGACCGCGCCGCTTTCTGATCACGGGTTACTGTCCAAGAGTTCGTTCCTCGAGACGGTGGAAGAGCTCGACACAGCCTCTTCTGACGAGCACTTCTGCCAGAGCTCCCCTGTGACCGTCGATAGGGGTCGTCCCGCAACAACGGCCTCACCAGCTCTATTCGGGGGGGGGCAACTGTGAACACACCTCCCTTTCTCATGCCACATGCCGTATGCTGGGCCGCCGCCCCCAAACTAATCTGGACGATGGTGGTCGCCAACCTCGTTACTTCCCTCAGTTATCTCAGCCTTTGCGGCACTTTGCTCTTCATCGCGCGGCGAACCTTCCGGGTCATGGCACGGGATTGGGTGTTGTTCGTCGTTGGCTTCGCACTGTTTATCGTGGCCTGCGGTTCAACTCACCTGATGGATGTCGTCACAACCTGGATTCCGGTGTTCTGGGTCGACGCCTGGGCGACCATCATCACCGCCGTCCTCTCGGCCTGTGTAGCCGTCATGCTCCATCGCAGAGCCGGCCACATCAGCTTTGCGATCACTGACTATGCAAAAAGGCTCGCATCCACAGAGCAAGAGAAAGACAGCATGCGCGATAAGTTGCTGGCCGCACGTAAGCTCGAGGACTGGAGCAAGATGTCGGCCGTCATCTCCCACGAGATCGCAAATCCGCTCGAGTCGATCCAGAACGTCCTCTACCTGGTCCAGACCGACCCAACCGCTTCCCCAGAGACGATTGAATTGGTGCAGCAGGCTCAGCAGGAGGTCGCCCGCGTCATGACCATCTCGCGCTCGACGCTCTCGTTTCACCGCGAGTCCGCCAAGCCGGAACTCGTCAATCTGCACTCTGTCGCAGAATCCGTCTCCTTCCTGTTGCAGGGCGTCATCCAGGAGCGGGAGGTCGATTTCAAAGTCATAGGGAGCGGCCTGTACGAAATCGAGGCCTTTCCCGGCGAGACCCGTCAGGTGATGCTGAACCTCGCGCGAAACGCCTGTGAGGCCACAACGACACCCGGATCTAGGGTCACCCTCCAGTTTGCAAACGTCGACGGCGGCGTGGAGTTCATCATTACGGACCAGGGTCACGGCATAGATCCCCACGTTGCCGCCACGCTCTTCGATTTTGGAAAATCCACCAAGGGCGCGGATGGAAACGGCATCGGGCTCTGGACGGTCAAACAGATTGTGACCAAGCATTGTGGCCGAATCGCACTGGATGCGGACTACCACGGCGGAGCCCGCTTCATCGTGTGGTGGCCGAAGAGCTTCTGCCCGAATGCGACTTTCGAAATGGGAGCATTTTCCAAGAGCGCCTGACTCAGGAAGCAGCACTTCGCAGTTTTGAGGGACGACCCAACCGGGATCCTGCCAGATCCCAACCGCTCCAGAACGAGGACCACTTACGATGAGTACGTTCGCTTGCCGAATCCTCATTATTGATTGCCACTGAGAATGGCTGCGTCCATTTGGCCGCTCATCACTATGATCTTGAGATCAGGCCGCACTTTAACAATCTCTTCAACTAGGGTTAGCCCGTCCATCTTCGCCATTGTCACATTCGTCAGCAGCAAATGGATTGGATCAAGGAACTTGCTACAAATCTCTAACGCCTCTTCTCCGTTGGCAACCGGCAGCGTCCCATACCCTTCCTTATTCAACATCGCGTTTACCAAAATCCGAATCGTCACGTCGTCCTCGGCAATTAAGATCACTGTCTCGGCAGGGTTGTGCTCGGGCATCTTTAGAATGTTCCATTTACAATGGAGACGGTCCGGCTAAAGTTCGCTCCCACTGTACATTCGGCACGGAGAAGCTTTAATTTGATGGGCCAACCTTCGTCCGCAAGTCTTCCAGCACACGCCGAAATCAAACGTCATTCTGATTACTGGGTTCAGTCCACAACACATCACGCCGGAAGTTTCAAACTGGCCCCTACCCTATTTTGCGAAGTAAGTTATTGCCCTTACTTGGCTTGCAGGCTTCGCCACTTCCCGCCCGATATAACGATAGATCGTGGTCCGATCTACCCCGAACTCGCGTGCCAGCGCTGCTTTGCTTTCACCCTCGCCCAAACGACGGCCCAGCTCAGCCGCCCGATCTACTGTCAGCAGGCGCTTGCGGCCCCTATAGACGCCAGCCCGCTTCGCCACTTCGATTCCCTCTCGCTGGCGTTCCCGGCTCCAGGCCAGTTCGAACTCCGCGAAGGAACCCATCATGTTCAGCAGCAGCGTTGCCATCGGAGAATCGTCGCCGGTTAGGGTTAGGTTCTCTTTGATGAAGCGAACGCCGATCTTCCGAGCGGTCAGATCAGTAACCGTCTTTCGAAGGTCCACCAGATTCCGGCCCAGGCGATCCATCGAGTGACCGAGACGTGTTGACGCACGCGGAATACGACAAAGGAGATTGGAAATGATGGGACTCATTGCAGTACCGCTTGCTGCCCAGCCAGAATACGCACAGCTTCTCTCGGAGATGCTGCCCTCAGTGATTCACAGCGAACAACAGAATGAACTTTACCTCCATCAGGTTGAAGAGCTCTTGCAGCAAGAAGGGTCGTTGACTTCTGCTCAAGGAGAACTTCTAGAACTTCTCACTGTGTTGATCGAAAATTTTGAGAAGAATTACAGTCTTCCGAAGGCCTCCCCCCTGGCGATGATTACGTTTCTTATGGATCAGCACGGCTTGAAGCAGATCGATCTTTCCGATGTCTTCGGCACACGCAGTATCACCTCGGAAGTCCTTAGCGGCAAACGGGAACTGAACAAAGGGCCCTGTTGCATTAACTAGCTTGAGCGCGGTTCGCCTGCGTCCGGGCCAGCGATCAGGCGGCAACTTGGAAGAGTTGGTCTACAAAGCGGATTTCATTCGCATGATCTCGAACCCCTTGATTGTGGCTGTCGCTGTCCGCATGGTCTGAAAGCCAAGTGTGGGTCGTATCACCCTTTTGAGCGCCCCATGGTCGGCCTCGATGATGTTGTTCAGGTACTTCGAGGTTCGATGTCTCGTGTCGTTCGATAGCTGGCCATCGCGCTTGAGCCGGGCAATCGCCTCAGGATAGGAGGGAAGCTTATCGGCTGTGAGCGATGTCGGAGGCCAGTTCTGCATGGTGGTCACCGCTTTGCTCAGGAACCGGTGTGCAGCGCGGGTGTTTCGTCGTTCCAGGAGTATGAAGTCGATCAGCCGGCCGTGCTTGTCAACTGCACGGAACAGGTACTTCCATCGGCCGCCGACCTTGACGTACGTCTCATCGACTCGCCAGGAAGTCGAGCCATAGCCCTGATAAGCCCGCACGCGCTTCTCAAGCTCGGGCGCATAGCGATGCACCCAGCGCATGATCGTGGACGGGTCTACCTCCACGCCTCGCTCCTGCATCATCCCGGTCAGATCCCGGTAGGAGATCCCATACTTGCAATACCAGCGAAGACAGACCAGGATGATCTCGACCGGGAAGCGACGGCGCTTGAACATGAACCATGCTAGCGCCCGGAACCCCTGATCCCTATTACTGCAACAGTGCCGGTAGGCGGACGCAAACGGCAGATGACGGATAGCAAGATCTGCTCGGAAGCTGCTCGCCGGCGGAGTTCCGCCCAGGGACGTTGCCGGCAATCTTGGCGTTTCAATCCCCACCCTGTATCGCTGGATTCCAGCTTCAACACTCTCTGAGATTTAGGCCTACGTTGACAAGAGGCAATTGTCAGGCACCTCGATCCAGTTCCTGATCAAATCAAATGCGCTAAACTGTAGCTGTGAATTGCAGGGAAAACACAAGCCGCGAGAAGAGCCTTATTTGCCTGTTCGGGGTCTGCTTATGTGGGATTCTTCTGTTTTTTGCGGTGACGACTAAACTTGCCGGCTATCGCACCCAGGAACAATCTGCAAAGCAGATCGCCGCGATGCACATTTGGCAAGACGGTGACAAGGCTCCCATTCCATTCGGGCAGTCAACACTTATGCCAGTAGTAATCGCGCTCGTTGCTTGCATTGCGCTCTTCGTTGCGAAGCTGAAGTGGTTTCCCCGCACCGGGGAGCCGAAGGTGACCTCCCATCCCTGGTTCTCTGCTGATCTATCCGTAAGACCTCCTCCCGCACTCTAGGCCTGGCTCCCATTCTGCATCCCGTAGATGCAGTCCTGTGCCCAACGGCACGGCCGTTTAGCCAATCGAGTGTTCCTCATGAATGTTGCTTCTATTTCAAAGGCCCGAGTGTCTCTAGCCTTTTTGTCACTGCCCGTGTTTGTCGTGTTCGCTTTAGGCTGTCGCAGCCGCGGTGAAGACGATCAAGCTAAAGAGCAAGCACCTACAGCGCCTATTGCCGTGGTGTCGAGGGCTCCGCTAACGAACACTTTGAGTGTTGCCGGGGAATTCCTTCCCTTTCAGGAAGTCGAGCTTCATGCGAAAGTAGCCGGTTACATCAAGCGCATCACCGTGGATATCGGCGACAAGGTCAAAGTGGGACAGGTCCTTGCGACATTGGACATCCCTGAGTTGGTAGCGCAGGTACAGGGCGCAGACGCCGGTGTGCGCCAGACACAGGAGCAGATAACCCGAGCAAAGAGTGAGATCATGCGTGCTCAGGCGAACTACGATGCGCTCCACTCCGGCGCTCAGCGGCTTCAGCAGGCATCGGCGTCTCGCCCGGGGCTTATTGCGCAACAGGAACTGGATGACGCACTAGCCAAGGATCGCGCCGCTGCGGCACAGGTGGATGCGGCGAAATCAGCGCTTTCCGCGACCCAGCAGCAGCTTGGGGTGTCGCAGGCCGATCGCCAACACTACTCCTCCCTGGCGGACTACTCACGGATCACGGCGCCGTTCAGCGGAGTCGTAACCTGGCGGTATGCCGATACCGGGACACTCATTCAGGCCGGCACTTCGAATACGGGCTCAATGCCGGTGGTCAAGCTGGCCCAGGTGAATGTGCTTCGTCTTCGGCTCCCGGTTCCCGAGTCGCTGGCAGCGTTTGTTCGTGTTGGCGACACCGCATCGATTCGTGTGGGAGCGATCGGAAAGACCTTCCCCGGAACTGTCACGCGAGACACAGCCGCGCTCGATCCGTCCACCCGAACGATGCAGGTCGAGATTGACGTGCCAAATCCCAAAGGCGAACTCACCCCAGGCATGTATGCAGACGTGTCCCTCCCTATCCAAAGAGCGGGAGACGCTCTTGTTGTACCGCTCCAGGCTGTTGATCGGAGCGGATCACAACCGTTCGTCATGACCGTTGACGGATCCAATCACGTACAGAAGCGATCGGTACAGATCGGCATTTCGACGGCAAACCGGACTGAGATCCTCAGCGGCCTCAATTTGGGAGACAAGGTGATCGTTGCCAACCTGGCGACCTTCCAACCCGGCGAGGCGGTCACTCCTAAACGAAGCATCATGGGCGATACAAATGCCTCAGGGGAGGACCAGTAGATGTCTGGATTCTCCATTCGTTACCCATTCTTCATCATCATGATCTGCCTCGTGATTGCGGTGGTCGGCACGACCACGGTTGCCCGAATGCCGGTCGATCTCTTCCCCGACATTAACATCCCTGTTGTGGTCGTCGCCACGTTCTATAACGGGATGCCTCCGGAACAGATCGAGTCCAACATCACCAATCCCTTCGAGAGATTTTTCACTTTAGGAAGCGGAATCGACCATATCGAATCGCGATCTCTTACAGGTGTGAGCCTCATCCGCATCTATTTTCAACCCGGGACCAACGCCGATGCCGCGGTTACTACCATCTCCAACCTTGCGCTGGCTCAGCTCAGGCGGCTCCCTCCGGGCACACTCCCACCTGTCGTCCTAAAGTTCGACGCGTCCAGTCTCCCTGTTTGCCTTATCACTCTTAAGGGACAGGGACTCAACGAAACCCAACTGCACGATCTCGCGCAATTCAACGTGAGAAACCAGTTGGCCAGCGTTCCAGGTGCCTCCGTTCCGCAGCCTTTCGGCGGCAAATACCGACAGATCCAGATCTACGTCGATCCGGTAAAGCTGGAAGCTCATCAGCTCAGCCCTATGGATGTCGTCCGTTCGGTCAATCAGGCCAACGCCATTCTTCCGGCAGGCGATGTGAGGATCGGGCCGAAGGACTTCAACATCTACACCAACTCCCAGTTTCCTACGACGCAGGAGATCGACCGTCTTCCACTCAAGACTGTTGGAAACGGACAGTTGCTGGTCTCTGACGTCGGCGAAGCAAAGGATGCTGCGGCGATTCAGACCAATATTGTTCGCGTCGATGGTCAGCACTCCGTGTACCTGCCCATCCTGAAGCAGGGTGGGGGAAGCAACACGATCGCTGTTGTGAACGGCATACGTGACGGCATAAGCCATCTCCTCGACATCCCAAAGGCGCTGAAGACGCGAGTGGTGTTCGATCAGTCCGTCTTCGTCAAGACGGCGATCACGAACCTTGGCAGCGAAGGAGGCATAGGCCTAGTCCTGACAGCTGTGATGATCCTTATCTTCCTCGGTAACTTCCGAGCCACGATCGCTGTAATGCTGTCGATTCCACTCTCAGCCTTGGCTGCTTTTCTGGCTTTGAATCTGCTTGGCGGAACGATCAATTCGATGGTGCTGGGAGGTCTGGCTCTTGCGTTCTCGCGTCTTATCGATAACTCCGTCGTGGTGCTGGAGAACATCTTCCGCCATCTGGAGATGGGGGAGTCCGCCGAGGTCGCGGCGGAAAGAGGCGGTCAGGAAGTGGCTCTCCCCGTTCTCGCGGCGACCTTTACGACAGCAATCGTGTTCTTTCCGGTCGTGTTCCTCTATGGAGTGAGCCGCTTTCTCTTCACCGCTCTCGCTCTGTCGGTCGTCCTCTCACTCTTCGCCTCTTACGTTGTGGCACTCACTGTGGTGCCGCTCTTCTGTGCCCGTTTTATCAAGAACGCACACAATGAAGCGGCTCACCACAAAGGCGGTAACTGGTTCGAGAAGTTCGTGCGCTGGTTCAACCGAAAGTACAACCAGATGCTGCTGCGCTATGACATCAGCGTGCGGTGGAGCCTGCTTCGGCCAGCGGCCACTGTACTCGGAGTTCTTGGCATCTTCCTCTTCAGCCTCGGGCTATTCCCCTTCATGGGACTCTCGTTTTTCCCCAGGACGGACCCGGGTCAATTCGTCATCAATGTGAAGGCGCCTAGCGGCACTCGCATAGAACTTACCGATAAGTACATAGCCCGGGTGGAAGATGACATCCGGTCTGTCGTGCCGGCAAAAGACCTGGGCATGATCGTCTCCAACATCGGCATCACTCCCGATTTTTCTGCCATATACACCAGCAACTCTGGGCAGCATACGGCCTTCGTCCAAGTGAGCCTCAAGGAAGGACACGGGAAGAGCAGCTTTGCGTATATGGACCTTGTGCGAAAAAAGTTGAGAGAGGACCTGCCTGAGGTGTCCACTTATTTCCAAACGGGAGGTCTCGTCGACGCAGTCGTTAATCTCGGCCTTCCCGCTCCGATCGATATCCAGGTGAGCGGGAACAATCTTCACGATGCTTACGCGACTGCAACCAAGCTCGCCGGGAATATCAAGGCGCTGAACGGGGTCAGCGACGTCCTGATACCGCAGGACCTCGACTATCCAGGCCTTCAGCTCAACGTGAACCGCGAGATGGCGGGGCGACTTGGGCTGAACTCAAGCGAGATCGTGGACAACGTCATTACGTCGCTTACCTCAAACGGCATGATCGCTCCGAGCTACTACGTCGATCCGAAGACAGGAAACAACTATCTACTCACCGTGCAGTTTCCTGAGACGCAGGTGAAGTCATTAACGGATTTCCAGCAGATTCCGGTTCGATCGCACGATGGAGCACAGACGGCGAATTTGGGCGCGGTGACCGACATCAAGTCGATCAACACGCCGACAGAGGTCGATCACTACCAACTTCGTCGAGTGATTGACATCTATGTCTCTCCGTCGGGTCAGGACCTTGGAGGCTTGGCAAAACGCGTTGACAAGGTAATCGCTGATTCAAAAGTTCCGGAGAATCTGAACGTCACGATGCGCGGGTCCGTTGAAGGTATGCGCAAGTCCTTCACCAGCTTCAGTGTTGGGCTTATCTTGTCCATCATTCTCGTCTACCTGATCCTCATGGCTCAGTTTGCTTCGTTTGTCGATCCGCTGATCATCCTGCTTGCTATCCCACCCGGGATCACAGGAGTGATTGTCTTTCTTCTTCTAACCGGCACGACTCTCAACGTCATGTCATTGATGGGCGTCGTGATGATGACGGGAATCGTGGTCTCGAACTCGATCCTCATTGTCGAGTTCACACGTAGCCTTCGCTCGAAAGGGATGCCGATCGGCGAGGCAGTAGCCATGGCCTGCCGAGTCCGTCTGCGACCCGTCCTGATGACCTCTCTGGCGACGATCCTCGGCATGATTCCGATGGCATTGGCGCTAGAGGCAGGAAGTGAGCAGTACGCTCCACTGGCACGGTCGATCATCGGCGGCCTCACCGTCTCCGTCATTGTGACCGTGTTCGTCGTACCCGCTGCTTACCTGTGGGTTCATCGCAAAGAGGAGCGACCGACAGCCCCAGCAGGAGAAGGAGCCTAAGATGAAGACCACCCAGCCCACCGCTTTCCTCCTTGCGATGTTGTTGGCACTCCCACTCGCAGCGCAAACACCCAATGCAACAACATCGCAGCCGAATGCTGCTCCTGTTGGGCCTCCAATGACGCTTGCACAAGCCGAGCAGATGGCTCTTCAGAACAACCCCCGGATCGCTGTCGCCAGATTGCTGGCGCTTGCGGAAGGCCAGGTCACTCGTGAGGTCCGGTCTGCTGAACTACCAACGTTAACTGGAAACTTCACCGCCGTAGACTCCCACCAAGGCAGCCGCATCACAGCAGGCGCTCTCAACAACCCGGTCGTGTATCAGCGTGCGGCAGGCGGCGTCACCCTGTCACAGCTCATCACCGATTTCGGGAGAGTGCGCAACCTCGTAAGCAGCGCTTCTCTCCGAGCTCAGGCCGAGGCGAGTGCGCAGGCTGCGACTACCGCTGACGTAACGATCGCGGTGGACCAGGCCTTCTATCGGGCTCTCGGCAGTGAAGCCGTTCTAAGAGTCGCCCAGGAGACGGTTTCCGCTCGTCAAACAACTTCGGATCAGGTGAATGCGCTGACGGGAGCGAAGCTCAGGTCTACCCTGGATCTTAGTTTTGCCAACGTCAATCTAGCTCAGGCGAAGCTTCTCCTGCTCGATGCGCAGAACGAGAACCAGAACGCCATGGCAGCGCTCAATGCTCTTCTCGGCCAGGAAGGGCCGGCTGCTTTCACTCTCGTCGACGAGAACCCATCAGCGGCAGCACCCGCTCCCGACGATCCTGAGCCTCTCGTCAATCTGGCCTTCCAGGCTCGGCCTGATCTGCTCTCGCTCAACCAGCAGTTCGCGGCAGCGAAGAAGTTTAGCGCTGCGGAACATGATCTATTTCGACCCACTATTTCGGCCCTCGGCACCGCCGGTGGCACGCCGGTTCGGGCGGATGAGATCACGTCCTCCTGGTTCGGCGCGGTAGGAGTAAACATGAGCATCCCAATTTTTAACGGATTTCTCTACTCCGCTCGCGCGAAGGAGGCCGATCTCAGGGCTAGTGCGGCAGACCAGCAGGTTAGACAGTTGCGAGAGATCATCGCCAGAGACGTTCGGACGATAGTGTTGCAGGCGCAATCCAACTTTCAGCGGATTGCCGTTACGCAACAACTCCTCGACCAGGCCAATGAGGCGCTTGATCTCGCGCAGGTCAGATACCAGATTGGCCTCTCATCTATCGTCGAGTTGAGTCAGGCGCAACTCGCTCAAACCGGAGCGCTGATCGATTATGCGAACGCTCGATATGCCTATCAAGGCTCTCTGGCAGCGATACGGTATCAGACGGCTCAATAGACTCATTACAGGTTGTAGCGGGGAACAGCCAGGAACGTGTCCCCCGCACCCGCTTCAAGCCCGAGAATGATTCCTAGCTACGGACAGTGAACCGTCAGGATCGGACAGACGGCCTCGGCCAAGAGCTGATATGCGAAGCTGGTGTGCAAATGCTGCCCCCAGTGAGACTGCCTCTTAACGCCCAGCACAATCAGACCCGCCGATTCGGATCTCGCTCTGTCCAGGACCTGCTCCTTTGTCAGGCTACGATCGAGCTGAAACGCAGCGGAGGACCAGCGGTGTGCGTCCTCTGGAAGCGTGTTTTTGATCCGTTCACAGTAGGCGATGGCAAGCCTCTCATGCAAAGCCGGATCGTCCTTGACCCCATCAGGAACAATCTGGCATACATCAACCCATGCATTGAAGTCTTTGCCGATCATCAGAGCGAAGGGTGCAGCAGCCGCGGCTTCTAAGGAAAGATCGGATACATAGAGGATCTCCTTGAAGCGCAGATCGAGATCAACGCCTCCCAGTACGTGGTGACCGGCCGTCAATGTTGGACAGCACGAGGCCAAGAAAATCCGCTCAGTGTTGGAGCCGAGAAACAGATGGTCCAGGCCGCGGTGGATACCGTGTGTCCCCAGCACAAGTAGGTCGGGTTTATACTTGTCAACTGCTTCGAGAAGGACGTCGCAGGGATTTCCTTCCGCGATGAGCGTCTCGACAGAAATCCCAAGTCTGCGTACGCCCGCCGCCAGCGCCTGTATACGCTCGTCGGCAGACCGTCGCAGCATGCTAGCCCTGCCGCTCATCATCTCGGCCTCTTGTGCAGCTTGCGTAAGCTCGATCGCATGCACCATGAGAACGCTAGCGCCGTAGTGATGGGCGAAACCGATTGCATAATCTAAAGCCAGTCTCGAACTCTCAAGGAAGTCAGTTGCGATTGCGATTCGTTTGTTGGAAAAGAGTGGTGAGTCCGTTGCGGGAGTCATACCGTTCCCCCGCGTATTTTGGATCTTCCAACCGCTTCTCGCCCTTTAGAGGGCCAATCATCGTTGGAGTTCCACAGCGTCGGCTTCGCGTGTAAATCTACAAGGTCCCGGACCTCCCTCTCGGCCTGGGTATCGTTTTCTCGCTCGATGGCGTTTCTCCGGGCTACATAAATCCTGTAAATCCCAGCCAGGGCAGCTATTGCGACAAGCACATATATCAAATACATGAGTCCACCACGGACCTCTCAGCCGAGGTTGCGTTTTCTCGGCGTTAAGCAATCCTGAAGGTCAGGATTGTGCTCTCAACATGCAACGTAGTGTGACGTCACAGGAAAGCGGCGGCCGAGTAGGTTGGTGGGGGTCGCCCAAATAATGGCGGTGAAAAAAGAAAGGTCGAAGGGCTAATGGGTCTTCCCACCCGTAGATCAGAGCCAATCCTGGGACCGGCGCTCCGATCGAGTACAAGGGCGAGGAGTAAACAAGACGCGAACGCGGGAAGCCTGTGCGATGCCGACTGCTGATCTTGAGAAATCGAGAGACGCTGTTGCTTGTCTTGCGCAAGTTTAGCTACAGAAATAGCACGTGTCGGAGACGGGGGTTGGTACAAAGCGAGTTTCGCCTGTAGTCCCCATGTGAAGATCGCCGCAGCAAGGAATACCAGCCCCACTCGGAGCGATTGTCCTACCGGAGGCTTTGTACATATCTTCAACATTGCCGTCTCTTGCTCGCAAAGCCGGTGGACTCGCCTCGAGCGTTGACAACTATAGTCCTTTTGGACGGCGACGCGGAATTGCCAAATCCAATCTGCGTGCCTACCGGATGAAAAGCAGGTACAACGCCATTCCGGCGCCTAAGCACGCCAGCAACAGTGCGAGGGCCACGGCACTCTTCGACACCCTTCCCGCAGTCCAAGAGCCAGAACTTAGCTGATGAACAATCTGAAAATGTCGGACGATGGCATCCACGATCACAATGACCCCCAGAGCAACCAGGCATACGCCGGACCAGACGGAAACACCGGTCGAGTGTTCGGCTTGAGTGAAAAGGCCCGGTGACAATTGCCGCAAAAACAAGCCAAATCGGGCGACGGCGAATCCAATCCCCATGAGCGCGAGCCCGGTACGAATCCACGCCAAAAAAGTGCGCTCTGCCGCGAAGTAAACACGCGGGTCGCGTTCAGCGGAACTTTCCATCAGTGGATTATAGAGAGGCGGCTCACCGTGGGATATGGATAGGATCAGGTGCGTCTGCAAGCTTTTGATCGGAGGGAAGATATGCAGTCCGTTCTCGTTCTGGTGCTCGGCTTGGTCGTCGGCGCTCTCTCCGGTGTGATCGGGATCGGAGGTGGTGTCCTTATAGTCCCGGCACTCATCGATTCGATCGATGTCACTTCCCTTCCGGGCCTGCGTGACCGAGCTCTCATCGGGCTGATGGTCTACACCTTTGCCCGAGTAGGAGCGGCGATATCGATGAAGGTCGAGGATTTCTACGTGCAGGGCCGGCGAGGTTGGTCCGGCTTCATGAGAAGGGCGGCAAGGAACACGAGATGCCAACGCACCACCATCTCGACCGCTACTTAGACGAGTACATCAGGACAGCCGGCAGGAGATCTCGCTCGATGAGGTCGAGCGGATAGGGATCTGAGCACCGAAATCAAACTGACACTTCTGAATGCCAAATTGAACTTGATAACTCCAAAGTTGCATACAAACCTTCGTGTGCAGGCCTTACTCACATGGAAAGGCTTAGTAGCCTAGACAGAGTGACACCAGTCTCAGAAGTGGGCGTTTTCGGAATTTTGTAGACACCAGAGACACCCCACAGTTTTATAGAATTGAGCTTATAAGTGGATACGGATCCATGCACGTTCAGATATAGGATTTTGATCGTCGATGATGAGCCCAGCCTGCGGCAGGTCGGCAAGTTGCTCTTGGAAGCGCAAGGCTACGAGGTACACTGCGCGAGTGACGGGTTCGGGG
>JAABUK010007502.1_pt1 | contig 15724 bp, 15 predicted proteins | sample 5559141 | NCBI WGS metagenome assembly JAABUK01 (sample SAMN10711869, study PRJNA513367) | rock metagenome | isolation source: Antarctica rocks | place: Antarctica: Victoria Land, Pudding Butte nord | collected 2016-01-03
AGGTGGTCCGTTCTCTCCCCCACGAGTGCGTAATCGCCCGAGAGCCGAGTCGCGGAAGGCGGAAAGCATTTAGATGCTACGAACAACGATCAAAAAGCCAATTGCATGAATGATCCGGGTAGGGTGTGCATACGTGTTTCCACATGGCCGACAACTCTGCAAGGCGAGTCTGCAGCACGGTGCATGAGCATGTCGGCTCTTTGGGCCTTCATTAAGGTCACCTCATACTAGGTGTGGACTTGAAACAGGCCTGCAACATGCACATACTGTATCAACCACCTATTGTTTCAACTCGGCAAAGCGCTTGATATTGCCCGAAAGTTGACCTCTGTTCTCGCCGGTAGGCTGTTTGTCTCGTATGCTACTTGCCGCTTCTCCATTCCATTGCTTGATTGCTCTTATCAATCGTCGGTCCCTTCCACATTATTACCTAAATCTATACTCTCCTCTGTCTCAAGTACTAGCTCGTTGGTATTTGACTTCTTCCGGGCACGTCAAACTGAGAATCTCACCTCTCATGTATCGTACCAAGACACAACCTTCCCCTGATTCAACAATGACCGCGCTGAGATGGTGCTTCGTTCAAGGAGTGATATCCGAGTACGGTTTCCAATGTTCCCTGATACGTCCAGAGTATGGTGACTTGGTAAATCATTCCCATTGGGGGCTGCGGCGGGACTCTATTCGGCCCCTCGAAAGTTCCGTTCATGCACATAAAGTTCAGCTCATCTTCATGCAACCGCCACAAACAGCGTCAAACGTATAGTGTCAAAACCCTTCTCTCGGATCGTCAGCTTACTCTTCGCACGCCTGGCTAGCACCCTACTTCTCGTTCGTTTTAATTCTGATGCAGCCATAGCAACCACCAATATTCCAAGTCTTGAGTAGGATCCAGCCGCCGGCCCATTGTGTGACCAAGTAGGGTTGGAAACGTCAAGAACATCAGGTTGATTATCGAACTCATGTAACGAGACACTGGTCTGCTGCTCTCCGAGTATACATAGCCGCTCGACCGTCCTCACATTCACTTCCCACATCACCGCTGGACTTTCGGTTGTTGATGTTTAGCAGCCTCCCTTAAATTCTCTGATACCCACTGGCTGGGCTACCTACGTTCTTTAATATTGATAATTGAGTCCTACATAACTCAGCTTGCCGCATTGCTCCGTGTCGGATCCATCCATTCTTTCGCTAGTTACTGTTGACAGTAATCTACAACATCCCAGATACATCGACGTGTTTTCTTCATCTAGCAAGACTCGAAGTAATATCAGGACATCCAAAGCTCAATTAAAGTACAAGATGTCGTATACACCCGCGCAGTCGCCCATGACAGATGCGACGCCCATGTTGAAGCCATCGCCGGTTCTTGACTCGTCCAACGCCAAAGACCCACCCCAGCGAAATAGGAAGTTGGCGTCAACAGGGGGTGGACGAGCATGGTCCGACCTGGAGGTAACAATTCTTTGCCTGCCGGTCTTACATGCTCTTAGCTCACATTGCCTTATAGGAAGCCTATCTCATCGAGACACGTAACCAGAAGATGCCATATAAGCACATTGCTGTTCATCTGAAGAAGACAGAACTAGCATGCCGACTACACTTTCACCAACTCTCGTACGGCAACAAAAACCGCCGACGTGCAGCATCCACCTCCACTATTGGGTCCATTGAGTGGTCTTCAGCATCTCCTCTAGATCATCGTATGCAAGGGACTCCACAGCGGCAGCTCCCAACATTTTCAGTGCCTAGCACACCTGAGACCTACGGATCAACCGGCAATAGCCAATCTACCTCTCCTCAGAATCATATCCCAATTCTACCTAAACCTCACCCAACCTCCCAGAGGCCTGCTCAACAGACCAAGGCACTTCGCCTAATTACCAAAGACATCAAGCAGTTCAAAGAGAAGCAGGTCATTGATACGGCAAGGCTCAACCGAGTTTACGATGCTCATCGGGTTTCATTCTGGTCAATGATTGCTCATAACTACGGCTGCAACCTATCGCCGGCCACTTTAGAAGAAGCTTGGCGCCAATCCCAAGGAGTGGTCCAAAGCAATCTTCCTCCAACTCCTTGTACGAGTCCTCAAAGTTCTGAATCGGCTTCTATCCCTAGAGTTCTTGCTGCTACAGTGGCGGCCGACCACAGAAAGGGGTTTACTCCCATCAATACACCCCGGAGCTCTGTTTCGGCACCTGGTGCAGACAAGGGAACATTTCCAATTTCCTTCCTGCTTACCGCAGATAAGGAAGTGAGGAGCCCGAGTCAGGAAAAGAAGCAGAAGGATTGCGAAATGAGATAAGAGGTATTATTCTTGAATATTGTTCTTTGGTCGGATTGGAGTCTCTTATGCCTGTAAGTGCTATTACTTGCACGTCCGGCAAGCTTGAAACGAGGTTTCTGGCACACTTACGAGTCTCCTTATGTCCAAAGACGCATGGCACTCGCGCAACCATCTCGGTGTTGAAGGGTACTTTGCTTTGAACCCACCATGTCTGTCCTTATGACCCAATTATTATTATATTTCAAACATGAAAATCTTCTCACGTACCTGTACTTATTTTCCAGTGGGTGTGCTGGGCATGAAACCGAGCAATAGCCGAGAGGGTGTGGCCCGAGCTTCGGAGATGCCTCTTTCGGCCAACGAAACGCCACACCTCTATCGACTTTTCTCTACACCAACCACAACCCATCTAATTGGTATACCCCAGTATGGCAAGTATACGGCTTCTAGAACGTCTATCGGCGACGTCAGTGGGGGCATCCCTGATAGCCTCAATTAATATGTTCCGGATCGCTTTATGTTTTTCCTGATAAGAGCTCTGGATAAGAGAATTCCATCTCTGCAGATAACCACGTATCCACTGATAGCTTGATGAAGCTAGCTACCGCGCGACCTTACTGGCATTCCATACACGTCTGCGAAGAGATGTTGACAACTCTGGTTCCCGGTTTTTTCTCTTTATGTCCTCTCGAACATATCTTAAGCACTCCGTTCGTTATCAAACCTTTCACTACTTTCATAGGCCAAGATGGGTCAACCAGACATCGAAGACAAGAGAGAAAGCCTCGTAGACCGAGGGGATGTAGATGCCGCCCTCGAATATCTTGACCATGAAGACAAGACTGCTATGAGTACTATCGATGAGAAGAAGCTAGTTCGGAAGATTGACTGGATGATTGTGCCGTCAGATACTCGATAGCCAACTTCAACCTCGCAGAATTAATATGAAATATAGGCTCATGTGGTGCTGCTACAACCTCCAATACCTTGACAAGACATTGAGTAAGCAAGTCTCGGACTGGGAAAGTCTGAAATAGCGACTGACATTATCTAGTCAACTATGCTGCGGTCATGGGCCTCTACCAAGATACACACATCAACACCGACCAATTTGCTCTGTTGGCACTTGTCTTTTACGTCACATACCTAGCCTTTGAAATACCAACAGGATATCTGATGCAAAGACTGCCGACTGCCAAGTACTTGGGGTTGAATGGTAGCTCTCCCTGTCAATTTTAAAAAGAGAGGAGAAGGCTGATAGGGAGATAGTAATCTTGTGGGGCATCTGTGTGGCAATGAACTCTGTCTGCAAGAACTTTGGATCACTGATCACAGTCAGAGTGCTTCTTGGATGCTTTGAATCAGCGGTTGCCCCAGCGTAGGATGCTCCGTCCCTCTAAAGCGTCTTGTACTGACATGCTACTAGTCTAATATTGATTACTTCCATGTGGTACAAGAAGAAAGGTATATCATCCTCCTCTTCTCAAGAACAGGCTCTAACTTGTCAGAACAACCCCTCCGCGTCGGCTTCTGGTACATTGGCACCGGCACTGGAACCATTATTGGCGCCCTTGCCAGCTACGGCTTCCAGCACTACACCGCCAAAGCCTTTAAGTCGTGGCAGATCCTCTTCCTCCTCATGGGCCTCATCACCATCGTCGTCGGCGCCTGCGTCATCCTTTTCCTCCCTGACAACCCGATGAAATCCCGCCTCACACGCGATGAGAAAGTATGGGCCATCGAACGACTGAGAGAGAACCAAACGGGCATCGAGAACAAGCATTGGAAGATGATGCAAGCGGTGGAGTGCTTGAAGGATCCGCATACGTGGATGCTGAGTTTGATCACGATCAGCTCGAGTGTGCCTAATGGGGCTATTAGTAGTTTCCAAGCTACCATCATTAAGGGGTAAACCATTTCGCTCTACATCCCCCACGTCAATCCCATCACCGCTAACCCCCCTCCAACAGCTTCGGCTACACCTCCAAACAAACCGCCCTCCTCTCCGTCCCCTCCGGTGCTGTCTCCATCGTCTCCATCATCTCCGCCACTTACATCGCCGGCCGCTTCAACGCACGCGCCTTCTGCATCTGGTACGTCTCTCCAAAGCTTAGGTTCCTTTCTTGTGCGCCCTCGTTTGAGTCTCAAAAGATGCATTGGGAATCAATATCCAGCTTTATTTCCCGTTTCTTGCTCTTAATCCATCATCAAACTCAATTTTTCCAACGTAGTACATCAAGACTAACTCCAACCCTACTTCTAGCATGCTCCTCCTCCCCGGCATGCTCGGCGCCATCCTCATGGCCTACCTCCCCGCCCACGCAAAAGCCGGCAAACTCATCGGTAACTACATGACCAACTGCATCGGCGCCAGCCTCCCCCTGCTATACAGCTGGGTCGCGGCGAATTACGCGGGTCACACGAAAAAAGTGGTCATGAACGCGGTGCTGCTGATGAGTTTCTGCTTGGGGAATATCATCGGGCCTGAAACGTTTCGGAAGGGGGATGCGCCGGAGTACTTGCCGGCGAAGATTACGATTGTTGTTACCACGGCGGTGGCGATCTGTTTGACGATTGTTCTGAGGATTATTTACCAGATGGAGAACCGGAGGAGGGAGCGGAGGGGGGTGGGGGTGGAGCATAAGGTTAATCAGGAGTTTTTGGATCTGACGGATCGGGAGAATGAGGAGTTTAGGGTGAGTGTTGACCCCCTTTGGTCTTGGCTGGGGGGCGACTTGGGCTGACTTGAATAGTATAGATATTGAGCTTAGGTTTTAAGGGGCCGGCCAGTTGGAAATATGTATGTTACTCTATATATATATTACCTGAGCTTGCGACGTAATCGATTCTGACGCAATGAGCAGTAATGGTGTTTCCAACGGGCTTGTTAGAATTGATGCAGCGATTTCGCTATTTGCCCGGATAGAGGCACAGCTACAGTATCTCAGACCTATTTATGCCATTCAAACCCACCTCCTCTTTCCCATCCCCTCCCTGCTCTCTCCTACGTATCTCTCTCCCAATTCTTCCTCCCCCACCCCTGCCCCCCCCTCAATCATCCAAATCTCTCAAAACAACCACCACCACTTCCTCTCACCGCACCCCGCCCAAACCATCCACTAAAACCCAAAGAAAAATCTTCCCCCCTCCAGAAAAATCCTACAAAGCCTACCCAGCAAAAACCCCAAACCCCCCCCCAAAAACGCTGTTCGAAAAAATCTCAACCCTTCACGCATGCCCAAAAAGCTCCTTTTTTTCTTTCACAGGGGTTTGTTTTCATCTTTCACGTTTCTTCACACCCCCCCGATTCTTTCCGCGCGGCGCTTCACTGCCGTCTTCTGATAATCGGATATATAAACAAAAAAACAAAAACAAAAACAAAAACAAAAACAAAAACAAAAACAAAAACAAAAACAAAAACAAAAAACGCGCCTCCCCATCTCCACCCCTTTCATAGGTCAGAAAAGATGAGATTCTGATCCCGTTTTTTTGGGGGTGTGTGATATGTAAAATAATCATCACACGAATCAAAAGCTGGGAAGATTACGATCAAAATCTACCATATTGCACCTACCAGAAGAAACCCACCACCCTCCTCCTCCTCCCTCCAACCCTCCTAACCAAACCTCCGTATCCACCGCCACCGCCACCGCACCCCACACGCACAAACCCCCCACGTCCAGCCTCCTCTGCGCATTGATTTTCAGCGGATTGCCGATCTCGCCCGTCTCTGCAAAAGATGTTTTGGAGGGGAAAAAAAAAGGATCGGATACGTTGGGGTAATGGAGTACCTATCCATTGTGGTAATCAAAAAGGCAATGTGACATTTTTCCCGCCTTTGCTTCTCCCAAGGACGGAAAGTAGCATCATGAAAAACAGAAATGGACGCTGCTGGTAAAAACAACTTCCGTGATAACCTTCATGACGGGCTTGTTGGGGTAGTCAGGATGGGTTTTGGGATTTTGAGGGAGGGGGTTGGGAGAGGCGTGTTAGGTGGGTAGTTTGAACTTTGTATGTGTAGGGAAGGGAGGAGAGATGCTGGGTTTTTGGGGGGATGAGGGTTTTGGTATTGATAAATGGGGTATGCGCATCTCACACTCTCCTGCCCTCACTCTGCCAATAAGGAAAATTGGCGGTTGTAGTTGAAGAACAAGGGTAAGAGGACGAGCAGGGCAATCCGGTTGTTGGGGAGTTTGCGGGAGGGTTGGGGGCAGGGAGCGAGATGGGAGAAGAGGGCAAGGCGATTGGGGAGAGCAGGAGTGAGCAAGAAAAAGGATGGAGAGCAGGAGAACGATCCAACAGAAAGCCAGTTCCACCCCGCCTACCCAATACAAGCAAAATTCTAGCTTGGCGAATACATCCGAAACCACCCCTCTCCAGCTTCAGAACCCCATAGTCGGCACCAGATCACACCAGGTATTGAAACAGGGGAATCGTTGAGACATAAGATAGAAACCCAAACGAAAGCTGGAAAAGTATGGCATGGGTTGATGGATTGGGGTTTGAGAGACTGAGGGTTGGAACTGGTGGGTCTTGAGTCCGAGAGGTTGTGGGACTTGGAGGCCGTGGTAATTGGTGGGTCGAAACTCTGCAGATAAAAAGGTGTAGGTCATACATGCAAAGTCCCACATCGTGAAAGATGTCATCGGACGACGGTACTCGTAATGACTAGCTGAAACGCCGTCAATGATCTCAAGGCGAGACAGCAAAAAGAAGATACCGGTAACACTGGAACCGAAAGAGAGGGGAGGGCGCAGCTGAAGTCCAAAGGGGAGTTTTATCGTCGAGTGTCATGCGCCAGCCACGATTCTCAGGATACGAGATACCGCAAAGAGGGCACCCGTGTTGCCAGATGGTGCAGGGTGAGAGTGGGTGCAGGTATGGAGAAACGGGAGCGATACATCAGCTTCGCAGGCCTGTGCCAGCGATTGAGAGATCGTCTGAAATATCCGAGAGCCAACAACCGGAAGAGCAGAGACTACGGGAGGATCAATTGAGCAGGCTAGTCGAAGGTTGCGGCTGACGATAAGAGGCAATGTCAGCGTCAAGTTTCACGTTCGAAGTTACGGCAAGCAATTCCCAAGATATCGCCTAATGTGTAAATTGATGGGGTTTCACAGAGGCGGCGTAGATGTTTGAAGAATTCATCTCTAACCACCTTGACATGTGAGCATCCGCATGATCGCCTTAACTTGAATCCTCAGCTTACCGTCTCCTACTCCTCGTCCTCGTCTTCGCTCTCCTCGATTGTCGTTTGTGCAATTCCTGTAACACGTAGATGCAAAGTCAGCTCTTTATTCTTGTATCAAGACATGACCCAACCATCCTCTACACCTTCTCTCCTTCACCTGTATCACCGAACCTGAAACTCGACCACCCCAACCCCAGGGCAATGAAAACTCTTTACTCACGGTCCAAATCTCTCTGCCCACTCTGCGTGATCCTCCTCCCTCCCTTCTCCTCATCCTGCTCCAACACACCAATCTTTTCTAAAGCCTGCATCACCTTTCTATCCACACTGCCAGACGCGTCAACATGGTGCGAGGGTCGAGACCCGCGGTTCTTAGTGCTGCCGTGGTATTTTCGGAGACGGCCTACACCGACGGTTTTGCGAAGGTAAACATGGCGAGCGACGGAGGCGGCGCGGGTGTAGAACCTATATTTGGCCAATTAGCTGGTTGAGTGCATTTTGGGGTTGAAGCGAAAAATGGGTGGGGGGTCCATTGTGAGAAAGCGGAGGAGGGACGGAAACGAGCGTACCAGTCAATGGATTGGGGGGGAAGTTCTTTTGAGGGGGAGGTTTTGACGGTATCAACCCAACCTGGGGGCGTACAGAGTAGAAGTTAGCACGTTTAATATATCTCATAACCCAATGTATTGCCATAGAGAGAGCTTAATGGCGTTGGGAAGACAAACCTGGGATTGGGAGTTTTCCTTGTCTCTTCAAAAAGGCCGAGTATGCGTTGATGAATTGCTGCGCCTGGAATATCCCAAAGTCTCGTTAGCTAAATGACCACACTGCATTTCTTTTTCTGCCCCGTAGTCAAAGCCTTCGGACACCACTCTCATTAACCAGCATATAAACGGTACGATATTGCTTCGGTGCCCCCTCTTCGGTCTTCCTTCTCTTGGAATAGTAGACCGAGTTTCCACTTACGTCGACATCGCGGACACTGACACCCCCGGTCATGATTGCGGTGTTATTTGAACCTTAGCAGTCTCGATTGTGCATGGGATGTTATGAGATATCGGCGTTGCGCTTGAGAAATCCAAATGTGGGCTTAGGCTCGCTTAGCCCTCCAATATCAGTCTAACCACTTCGAGCCTGTGCTATCAGTTGTTATCTCGACGGAATCTCTCTGCGAAAGCATCTTCTACCCAGCGAAGACCGCATCTGCACTGTGAAGCAAAATTCCTACTTCTTCACTCTTTGCTTCAGCCATCTTAGCAGGCCACGCGATCGTGTAATCGTCGTGTGATATATAAGGCACATACGATAGAAGCCTTCATGTCATTGCTCATACAATCTTTACAAATCGATGCCTTCTTGGACAGGCTTTGTCCTGCACCACCACCAGTCTCGGCAAACCTCTCTCTCTCCCGTATACCTCAGAAAAAATCTGTTACAGCTCCATGACTTGCATCGCTCACCAAATGCGCATACTTAGCCAACACCCCCCTCGTAACTGTCTTCCTCGGCTTCCTCCACGCCCTCGTTCGTGCAGCGATTTCTTCGTCACTAACATTTATACTGATCTCGTTCGTCTCCGCGCTAATAGTAATGATATCCCCATCCCGGACAACCGCAATCGGCCCACCCACCGCAGCTTCAGGCACTACATGTCCCACTATGAACCCATGGCTCGCCCCACTGTACCGACCATCCGTCACCAACGCCACGTTCGTAAGTTTCGCACCCATAAGCGCTGCAGACGCTTTGAGCTGCTCGGGCATGCCGGGGCCACCTTTGGGTCCCTCGTACCGTACGATAAGAACGAGATTCTCGCCGTGCTTTATTGAGCCTGAATTCAGGGCGGCATCGAGCTGAATTTCTTTATCGAAGACGCGGGCCTTACCTATGAATTTCGTTCCCTCTTTTCCGGTAATTTTCGCAACGGCCCCACCAGGAGCGAGATTGCCGCGCAGAATTTGGAGATGCCCAGTGGATTTTATGGGATTGGACAACGGGCTAATGATGACTTGGTCTTGAGCTAGAGAGGGAAAAGAATCGATGTTTTCGGCGAGAGTTTTGCCTGTTACGGTTGGAATGGAACCGTCAAGGAGACCCGCCGCTACTAGGAGCTTCTGGACCGAAGGGACTCCGCCGATGTCGTACAGATCCGCCATGTAATACTTCCCGGACGGGGCGAGGTCGGCGATGAATGGGATTTTGTTGCTGACGCGCTGAATATCGTCGAGAGTCAGGGGGACGCCCGCGGTGGCTGCCATCGCGAGGAAATGTACAACGCCGTTGGTGCTTCCGCCCAGAGCCATGGTAATGACCATTGCGTTTTCAAATGACTTTTTAGTAAGGAGATCGCGCGGTTTGATGTTCTTTTCCATGCAGGTCCTGATGGCATCGGCGGCTTTGACACATTCACGCATTTTAGCAGGCGAAGTGGCCGGGGTTGAGGAAGAGCCAGGTAAAGTAAGACCCATTGATTCAATGGCAGTAGCCATGGTGTTAGCCGTGTACATTCCTCCACAGGCGCCGGCTCCTGGGCAAGCATGCTGCTCGATATCGTCCATGATCTCGTCCTTGGTTTTCTTAGTGTCTCCACCATCCTCGGGCTGGACCAGACTATTGTAGATGTATGCTCCGGAAGCTTCGTAGCATGTTGAGATGTTGATTGGCTTTCGAAGGAGCTTACTATACCCCACGGCGATTGTGCCACCATAGATCATCAACGAGGGTCTGTTATGACGGGCCATTGCCATAACGCATCCTGGCATGTTCTTGTCACAACCTGGTAGGGTGATACAGGCGTCATGATGTTGGGCGCATGTGACGGTCTCGATACTGTCGGCGATGATCTCTCGCGTCTGAAGGGAGAAGCGCATACCTGGACGCCTTAGTCCAGAAATTATAGATCTATTAGCCCATCAAACAAACCTTCACCACCCATCGTGATGGCATCTGAGACCCCGATGGTGTTGTATTGCCAAGCTAGCATGCCCTGCTTCTGCACGGCGTCTTTGGCGGTTCGGCCGAGATCCAGTACTGAGATGGCCATCACGTCAGGCTCCAGGCTCAAAGCTCACTTCAATCTTCAATCTAAGACTCACGGTGCATGCTGTATCCGAGTTCAGCACGTAAAAGATACACGGGACTAAAGAGACGTCTTACTTGCATGGATTCCCTTCCCACCACACAGAAGCTACCCCGACATGAGGGCTGTTCTTCATGGCCTCTTTATTTGGCACGCCTGCAGCATATAACATTGCCTACGTCCGGTCAGTATCGTTTTCATTCGGTCCTGACCAGGAGTCCGTGTGAAAAGCTGAAAGGGCCTACCTGGGCACCTGGGAAGTCATGGTCTTTGGTAATGGTTGAAGAGTACTTGTTGAGTCTCAGCTTGCCATCTATGTCTGTGGCATTGTCTGGCAGATGAGGGAAATCGAGGAACCTCGGTTCCTCAGGCAGGTCCTGCTTTTCTAAATTCGAGGGGTCCATTGTATTGTTCTCCAACGAAAACAAGGTTCAACTTCCCAGAAGAAAAGAGACACCACGGGGGATATATTCTCGGAAGGCTACTCAATCATAGAACATCAAAGGCGTATTTACCCAGAAGAGAAGAGAGTATATGTAGTTTGGTACATAGGTTCTAGAATACAAAGTTCAAAGAGAGCTTGGCGAAAGGTCAGCCCGGCATGATTGATGCGGTTATAGAGATCACGAGGTTTGAAGAAATGGTGATATGATTAAAATTGGCGGTGTAACACAGTAGTCGAGGCCGAAGGTGGCATCTCCGAAACAAGGTAGGCTACCTTGTGGAGAACTAAAGAAGTCCCTCGTGGCAAAAAAAACACAACTTCTATGCATTAGACTATCCATCAACCCATGAATCGGGCAATCAATCATGGCTAAAGTAGATGTCCTTCCGTTTGGCTAATCCGACAAGAGGGAAATGTTCCGCGGGACCAAACGGTTGTAAGTAAGCTAGAGTAGCCATCCATCTACCTTGGCAGCAAACAACTCATTAGTTTCGTGTTCTCTGCCGGTAGACGGATTGTTTCTTGTTCTCTTGGCAGCATCAAGATCCAGGAGTGATTGGGGATGCGTTGAAAGATCAGAATAATCGTCATACAGAGTAAAAAGACTTGTGACGCACTGATCTTCTTCCCCTAGACGATTAACGATTAACCTTCTTCTGCAGCCAATCGAATAATCTAGAACGTCCGAAGGGAACTAAGTACTGTACCGTTTGAGTATCGTCTGGATGTATGATTATATTGTTATTGTAAGGTAAGGTACACAGTATAATCCGTACCTCCGTAATGATGGCAGTCTTTTCAAATGGGGAGTGGCGATTGGTCGTAGTAAGCATAATTGTTTCCGTCAACGGCTGGCTCCTCCAGCTTTATCTGAACATAATCCCGCTTCAGCGCAAGCAGGGAGACCTCCTTCAGGTGAAAATGCTTGAAGCGTTGGCGGTCCATCTGTAGCCAGCAACCGCTGCAGCTGCGCTTCTGCGCTCATCATTGGCTCTCCGACGTATCGATTTATCGATACACCTGGTCGCTTCAAGCACAATCTATGATATTACAGCCGTGGGACATGGCGATATGGCCTCCCTGCTTGATCGCAAACCGTCATACTATTCATGTATTCATCTTTCTATCCTTGGGCGCTGTGAGACTGACAGGAGCTACACCGACATTCAATTTACAGCATCTAGGAAAGATCTCGAGCTTTACGCTCAACGACCTTCAACAGCGCTTTCGCTCCTCTATTCAAATACTCGCAGCCTTGACACGTGAACAATATGTACGGGCAATCAGTGGTCAGCTAGGGGCGTGGGACATGGTGCAGCTAATAGCAGCATGCACCTTGATTGGGGCATTCAGGCTCTGGAAGCAGAGGCGGACAGCACCGCAGGAAAACTCCAGAGCAGCAAATTTGCTGGGAGGTGATACGCGTAAGAGTCTCGACAGCATAAGAGCATCATCACAGAGTCTTAACAGAAGCTCAAAATCAGGTGAGTCTGCGACATTGCCGGTAGTGAAGTTCGCAGGTGCTCAACGGTGTGTCATTGATCCTGGGTTAGATGCAGAAAACACCGACCCCGGTCTCCTGAGGAAGCACTCCAGCATTAAGTCTTATACTACGTCAACGGCAACCTATCCCTCAATTCGAACGTTCTATAGGCCGCATCCTCAAGCCGATAAACTCCCTAACAAACCAACACCCCTTCCTCTACTCGTATTCGTACATGGCATCGGAGGTTCGCTGGCACAGTTCCACCATCTCCTGACCAGTCTGGTCAACATCGCCCCATGTCTTGGAATAGACCTACCCGGATGCGGTCTCTCTGAGTTTTCGCCAAGCGCATGGAATTGTTACACAGCGGAAGCTTTGGTGGAGTTGCTTGCCAAAGTGATAGAAGAACACTGTGATAATGAAGCAAAGAAAGGGGTGATACTGGTGGGACACAGCATGGGCTGTTCGCTTTCGGCGCTTCTGGCTTCTTCAACCTCCGGCGTGCAAGCCAAGGGAATTGGCGTCCTTGCCCTTATTGCCATATGTCCGCGGGCTGCGCCACCAACTGCGGAGCAAGTTGCGACTTATCAGCGACTACTACGCGTACCGACTCCTATATTCGATATCTGGCGAAGCTGGGATCGGAGAGGAGGTCCGGAAAGTGTCAGCGTTGCTCGGTTTGTTGGATTAAGTGCAGATATCGAAACCAAAAAGCTACAAGAGAGGTTCAATACCCAGAGTCGCACAGCAGTTTGGCGCAGAATGGCTTGGGGGGCTTTGCCGATATATAGGGCAGGTACAGTGGCACATGGAGGGTTGCCTGGGCTGGAAGTATGGGCTGGACTTGCCATGCCGCTTTTTCTTGTTGGTGGTGAGGCAGACAACCTTACCAAGCCGGAAGAAATTGCCAAGATCGGTAGAGCGCTGGGCAGAATTGTCAAGTCGCCAGTGGGTATGTTAAATAGTACCACGGAGACACTAGCAATCAGCACAAGTGCACCTGGCGATACCGGAGACGGGAAGTTAGAGCGAGCTAGTGGAGATAACGATCAGAAGCAAAGTACGTCAAACACGGAGACTACAATTATACGAGGCAGCGAAGAGCCAAACGGCCAGATTACGGATGGACAGCCCACTTTTACCAAACGACGGCAAGTTCTGAAAACGAGTATCCTGCCAAGCCCGGCCTCTCACGCCCTCCTCTACGATCCAGCCACTTACCGCACCCTAGCTGGCCTCATCCAAACCTTCCTCTACGAGCACGTTGACAGCCGGCTCTCCCTCGGATGGCAGCTCCAGCACCTATCAACCGAAGGAAAATGGGATGTTAAGAACCTCGCAAAGTGGCAAGCGGTGCGGCCCGTATCCGAGCCCATCGCTGGCATCTTTCGAGCCATGAAAACCCTCCGGGAGATTGACGATACCCACTCTCCAGATATTTTTGTCAAGAATTGGAGAGGTAGGATCAAAGCCGTCATTGACATCAGCCACGAAAGCCCCGTCTATGACCCTAAGGCTTTGGATCAGGGCGGCATCGAATATAACAAATTCCCTACCGTCTCCAAAATCCCTCCAACCGCCGAGGAAGTCCGCGACTTCATCAAGCTCGTAGACCGTCTGCGCTCCAAGCCCCCTTCCTCTTCACCACCCACCCCCTCAACCCTTCCCCCCTCCACATCAACACTGGCACCGCTCATCGGCGTCCACTGCCACTACGGCTTTAACCGCACCGGCTTCTTCATCTGCGCTTACCTGATCGAGAAAGAGGGGTTCGGTGTGCAGCAGGCGATTGATCTGTTTCAGGAGAAGAGACCGCCCGGGATTAGGCATGAGCACTTTTTGGACACCTTGTTTGTGAGGTATTGTGTTGGGTTGAGGAGGGCGCCAACGTTCTAGGTGGGGGTCGGGGCGGGCGAGTGTTCTGGATGGGGGAGTTATAGAGGGGAGGGGCGTTTAGAGGTAGGCGTTTTATGTTTGTAGAGGGGGGAGTTGGTTTAGATATTTACAGATAGATATTGGCTAGTCCTTTGATATGATTGAACGAGGCCTGCTCTTTATGGTCTGTGAACTGAACATCGCCTACTCCTTCTAACTTCGTTCGATAACGCTGGCCTTCGTATCCGCAAAACCATCTGAGCCCACCCCGTCAGCTGCACTGAAAGTAGCAACGTCTAACATTCCCAAAACAATACGATACCTGGCACACGTCAGCATCACGAATGGACCAACAAGGTGGAGGGGAAAGGCACTGACTTGTATTTTCCCAGAGTATGTTTCGTAAAGATGTCCACCGTGGGGAGCAGATTGCGGACACTACGCTTTTCAAGCAGATGGAGTTGTGCTGGACAGGTTTGGTCGATGATGTTCTGGATTTTCAGTGCACCCAATCAAGAGCTTTAGCGCACTCGGAGCATTGCCGGGATAGGGTCCTTGATTCGGCGGGCGGTAATTCAGAGTAGCATATCTAGTATGTATGCATACTGTACAAGCGTCTTCACAACCCCCATCCACACCATACCCAAGATTAGTAGTACACCACTTCGCCCGCATCATCAAGTCAACAGCTCCCGCATATCCTGCGTTGAGAGCTCGAAATCTCCGTAATCGGACCTCTCCAGCCCTGATATGTGCAGAGGTGCTGGGCAGGGTGGAGTGTGAGTATCGGATGGGGGAGATGAGTGAGGTTGGTTGGTTTCGTAGTCAGCTATGAGAGTCTGGAATTCGGAGTCTTTGATCCCATCGTCGAAGTCAAAGTCTGAGTTTTGAGGATCGGGACTAAGGGTTGGGCTATCATTGCCGTAGTCGTCGTTTGGGAGCATATCTGCAAGTCCAGGCTCCTTATCTGGCTGGTTGACTCCGAGGCGTTGGTCATTGCTCAAACAAATTTCGTCAATGTTCTCGACTTTAAGGTCGAGTTCGTATCCAGCATCGTCCCCATAATCAGATTCTGACTTGCCTGAGCCTTCGTAGCTTAGTTCTTTCCTGACTTGTGCTACTGTATAGCGGCATTCGTTTTCGTGACCATGGATACATTCTTTCTTGACTTCGTCCCTGGAGACCGATGCTGCCTTCGAGTAGCATTCAGCTTTAGACTCCAGGTTGGGAACCCTGGGCTCGACAGGTACGTTATCGTCCGTATAGTCTAGATCCTGCGTTAAGATCATGTCCAGTATGTCTGTGGTATCGTTGACGGGTATTAGAAAAGGACGGGCTGATGGAGGAGAGGCGGTAGGAGA
>JAABUK010007504.1_pt1 | contig 15724 bp, 14 predicted proteins | sample 5559141 | NCBI WGS metagenome assembly JAABUK01 (sample SAMN10711869, study PRJNA513367) | rock metagenome | isolation source: Antarctica rocks | place: Antarctica: Victoria Land, Pudding Butte nord | collected 2016-01-03
GCGGGACAAGCCTTGTGAAACCAAGCGGAACGGTGTCTCACATAGATGGTACGACAACTCTATCATTTGGGGGAGGCTTAGCGTTACAGATGTGGCCATGACGACCACCCTGATTGGCTACGCCCGCTGCTCGACCGACAAGCAGGACCTGGCCGCCCAGAAGGCCGCCCTCGAAAAGCTCGGCGTCGCCGCTGAGCGCATCTACACCGATCACGGGTTGACCGACACGAACCGGTCCCGGCCCGACCTCGACCAGGCCCTCGCTACCGTCCGCACAGGGGACACGCTCGTCGTGCCCAAGCTCGACCGGCTGGCTCGGTCGGTCCCGGATGCGCAGTTCATCGCCGACGCTCTCGTTGTGCGCGGCGTCAGGCTCGCATTGGGATCGAGCGTCTATGATCCCGTCGATCCCATGGGAAAGATGTTCTTCAACATCCTCGCCACCTTCGCCGAGTTCGAGGCCGACCTCATCCGGCTCCGCACCCGTGAAGGCATGGCCATCGCACGCGCTCGGGGCAAGCTGCGCGGCAAACAGCCCAAGCTGTCCGACCGGCAGCAGAAGGAGCTGCGCCGGATGCACGACACAGGCACCTACTCGATCAGCGACCTGGCCGAGCTGTTCACGGTTTCCCGACCGACAGTTTACCGGACCCTCAGCCGGCAGAAACCCGTCACATAGCGGCAGCAGAACCCCGCCAACTATCGCCGAAGGTCACAGAAAGAGCCCGGCTCGGCATGCGGTCTGGCGGTTCACGACAAAGAGTTGTTTGTCGTGGAGCCATAGCCGTCCGTTAGGGTTCACCTGGTAGCGCACAGGCTCTCACCGTAGCTCTTAACCTGGGTTCCCATCCCGAGTATCTAGACATGCGAAACCGCGCCGACGCTATTCCGCATCAGACCTGGGAACTTCTCACGGCCACTCGCTAAATGAACCCTACAGGCAGTTGGCCCTCCATTTCCCTTGTTGAATGTTGCGCACGGCACGTCCGCTCTCGACCGGGGCCGTATAAAAACGCAGTTGCCGACGAGAGTCGCGTATCATTCTATCGCTACGAACTGGTGTGAGGCACGGACTATTCAAGCAAAAAGACCAGGCAGCAATGCTATTGGTAGCTGTCGTTGCGGTACGACATTTTCACACAGCCTGGACCCAACTCGGACCTTCACCGGCTCTACTTGGTGAGGTCGCCCGATAGTGGCGCAGCGGTCCTACCCGGTCCCCTCGTCCGCCTTGGTGCTATGCCACGATTTTGAGAAGATGACACTTGCCCAGCCTTGTGCTCACGGCACCAAACGTTAATATAGTCGCACAGCAAACACGTTTGCGCATGAGGAACTGAACGAGATGGGTGCAGTCGAGCGGATGTTGGAAGAACAATCGTCGGTTGACAGCGTTGTATGCGCAAACTGTTTCAAGGATGAGGATATACAAGCATTGATTCGCGACTATGATGGGGATCCCGGCTGCGACTATTGTGGCCAAAGCGATGCGCCAACTATTGAGATGGATGAACTTGGATCATTTCTCCGCAGCCGGTTTTCACAGGAGTACGGTAGGGCGGTAGATCAGCTTCCATACGAAACCGCCGAAGGCGGCTATCAGGGTTGGCACAAGGACACATATGATCTGATTTTTGATGAACAGATTATTCCGCTTGTTCGTTGGTCTGATCGACTTGGACAGGACCTTGTCACTCTTCTCGGCGACGACATCTGGTCCGAGTGGGATTGGCTGAGCTTGAATGACGACAAAGCGCTCGAACTGTCCTGGAAATCTTTCTGCGATATCATAACCTTCAAAAGGCACTTCTTCTTCGACACCTTCGATAGTCGTGGTGACGATCATGACCACCATACTCCTCTTGAACTCTTGCGAGAGATAGGATCGATCGCTGACAGCCTGGGGCTGGTGCAGACTGTGGCTGTGGGAGCCGAGTTTATGCGGGCACGTCCTCGCGATGCAGGCGTTCACTGGCAGGGTGTCGCGCAACTCGGTCCCCCTTCTGCAGGTGTAGCAGTGCAGTTCAACCGCATGAACGCGCCAGGCATACCAGCCATGTACGTATCTGACTGTTTGGAACTCGCGATAGCTGAAGTGCGAAACAGCCGTGTCAGCGTCGGACGGTGGCAAGCCACCAGACAGCTCCGCCTGCTGAATTTGGCTCACCTTCCATCTTTTCCCGGCTTGTTTTCGCCTCTTGACCGCCGAGAGCGCTTAGCGCTCCGCTTTCTTCATAGATTTGCAGGGGAGATCACAAAGCCGGTTACCGGTGATGCAACTGTTAAACTGGACTATATCCCAACGCAGGCACTGACTGAGTTCCTACGCGACTTTCCATTTCGGTCTGGCAGCATAGACGGTATTTGCTACCCGAGTGCTACGGGAGCGAGAGGATCGAACGCGGTGCTGTTCGTCTCAACAAAGGTTCTCCTCAGCGACAAGACGCCACTGAGGCTTGTGGCGGTCGACCAACTGGGAGAGGACTGAGCGACACGTCACGGAAGATGCGCGCACTGCTGAGTTGACATAGACTCACCCAGACTCCACACCGAGTCCATGGCGCAGCACCACATCCTGGCGACGATTGGATACGAGGCGGCGGAGCTGTCGGACTTCATCGCCACGCTCCACGGGGCGGGGGTTTCCCGGCTGATTGACGTCCGTGAGCTACCTATCTCTCGACGTCGGGGCTTTGCAAAGGCGGCGCTTTCGACGGCACTAGCCGCTGCGGGCATCGACTATGTCCACCTTCGAGGCCTCGGCGACCCCAAGGAGGGCAGGGAGGCCGCACGGGCCGGAGACTATGCGCGCTTTCGGATCGTCTTCGGCATTCACATGAAGACGGAGGTAGCGCAGAATGCCTTGCGGACGGCCGTCCGCCTCGTTGAGGATGGCGGCGCTTGCCTCATGTGCTACGAGCGCGACCATACCAGATGCCATCGCACTATCGTGGCGGATGCCATTTCGAGTAGTTTGGTGGCGAAGATTCGCCACCTCGGCGTGAGAAGCGGCATTGGCAAACGTTCCCGAGAGCTCGGACAAGTGGACCTCCTTACAGCGCGGGCGTGAGCGCGTCTTAGTCCTGGTTAAAGCGCTACCCCATGTCGGCCAGCGGCATGGGGAAACTGTCTGCTGTGCGGGCGTGACCATAAGTGGCCAGTGGCGGCGCCAATATCCCATCCACTTCCGGCGGCTGCGGGACAATCAGTTCAGTCGCTGGCAGTGGATCGAATACGACTGGATCGCCCCTGGCGTTGAAGACAAGCGCAAGGAGAGCCGTCGGGTCCAAGAGGACAGCATTCAAGTCGGCGACATCATGCCCGAGCGCGAGCGCGCCACGTTCCTCGCCCCCATCATGACCGGCTCGACCGCCGAGGCGGCCTCAAGGGGGATGAGCCTCACGCTGGTCCGACCGACGAAGGTCAGGTTCCGCTCCAGGGCAAAAACCGGTAAGCAGATGGCCCAAGAACGCCAGGCCTATGAAGAAGCAGCGCGCCAAACGTCCTTCTTGGATGCCGAGCTCAATGCGCTGAACCCCTGCCCGTATGGGTTCCACTATGACTGGACGGACGCCGACGGCGCCTCCCACAAGGCCACTTGCGATGACTGGGAGACAGCGGCGACCTACTATCGGCGCGAGAGGGCGATGGGAGCAAAGGCCGCAGTCGCCGACATGGAAAAGACCTTCGGCGAGGATTACCCGGCCAAGGGGATGGCTTTCGCGATGGGGACGCACTCACGCCGTGCCGAGCAGTGGCTCTTAGTTGGCGTGCTGCGGCTTGATCGTGCCGATCAAATGTCTCTGACCTTCTGAGCTCGACTTTGGCCATTCTAGCCGAGGCTGCTGATGAATCGAACGTGATTACGTCAATGAATCACGGCCGGATGTTTGTATCCACCCGGTGAGGGTCGCCTGGGCGTGAGCCACTTGCCGCGATAAAGCGCCAGTTAAGTCGGCGTGTAAGGTGTGCGGATGGATGCCGGACAGGCCGTGCTGGGCGGCGCGCACGGCGCGGTCGAACTCGGCGCCGAGCCGGGCCAGGAACGCCTGCCTGTCGGTTGGCAGGTCGAGGCGCCGCTCGACGGTGTTGCATACGAACGTTCGTCCGTGTAGCATCGCTCTCAATGCCTGACTGAACAGTCGGGGTGGCGTGTGCCCAATCATGGGACCGGTCGCCGGAACGGGAGGTGGATGATGACTGCTGTGTCTCAGCCTGATGCCGAGTGGCTCGGCGTGTTCGACAATGCGAAGCTGACGCCGCGCTATTTCGTCACCATGGCCCTGATCGTCATGCTGGAGATGTTCGAGTTCTACGACTTCTTCCTGGTGGGCTATCTGGTGGCAGCCCTGGCACCGGGTTGGCATCTCACCTACGGCATGTCGGCCGTCATGCTGCTCAGCTCCGGCCTAGGTTCGGTGGTCGGCGCGGCCATGTTCGGCCGCTGGGCGGACCGTTTCGGCCGCCGGTCGCTGATCGTCGCGGGCGGGGTGCTGTTCTCGCTCGGCTGCGCCGGGTGCGCGCTGCTGCCGGACAACGCCTGGATCGAGTTTTCCATCCTGCGCTTCGTGGTGGGATTCGGGTTCGCCGGCGCCGTGACGGTGCAGAACGCCCTGGTCGTCGAGATCACGCCCACGCGCCACCGTACGTTCCTGTCAAGCCTGATGCTGGCGCCCGTGGCACTCGGCACGTTCTTTGCCGCCCTGCTGTCCGCTCACCTGATGCCGTTGATTGGCTGGCGCGGCCTGGCCCTTACCGGGGCGCTGCCCATCTTCATTTCGCTTGGTATCTGGTTGTGGGCGCCCGAGTCGGTACGCTGGCTGATGACCCGCAACCGCATGGAGGACGCACGGCGTGAGGCTGCGCGGCAGCTGGGCGTCGATCTCGCGAGCGTCAGCCTGCCCGCCAGCCTTCCGCAGCTCCCTGCCCCCACCCCGTTCTCCGATCTGCTGCGCGACCGTGGCCGGTTGTGGTGGGTCATCGCTATCTGGCTCGGCAGCTCCATCAGCACCTACGGCGTCCAGCTGTGGGGTCCGACGGTCGTCTCGCAGCTGCTGCACATCTCGCCCGGCGAGGCCGCTTCCTACTTCGTCGCCTTGGCGGTCGCGTCCTTCCTGGGCCGCATCGCCTTCTCGTTTCTGCCCCTGTACATCGGGCGGCGCCGGTCGGGCCAGATCATGGGCTACGGTTCGGCCTTGATCCTGTTGATCGCGGGCCTGATGAGCGACCAATTCATCGGCGGGTGGTCGGTGTTCGCGCTGGCGATCGTCCTCGGCGCCGCGGTCTACAGCGGCGGCTTCGCCAATATCACGCCCTACACGGTGGAGGTGTTCCCGGTCCGGCTCAGCGCACGGGGGTACGGGCTGGGCCAGGCCTGCAACGGTCTCGGCAAGATCATTGGGCCGCTCTTCCTCGCCGTCATCGCCGGAACAAGCGACGTGATCTCACCCAAGGCTACGGCCGCCGCAGTGCCGCCCGCGTTCGTCTTCCTGGCACTCTGTTCGGCCATCGCTGGAGTCGCCTTCACCCTGTTCCGGGTGGAAACGCACGGTAAGCCGCTCGGCCTGTTTGCGGGGCCCGAGGGCCGGTCAGCACCGGCCGTGCCTGCCGCCGCTACGTCCGCACACTCATCGTCCATCTGACCAAAGGAGATTGTCGCCATGGATCAGAGTCTCGCCAATCCGGCTGAAGCCGTTCTTGTCACGCGTGCCAACGGCATGCGCATTATGTGGAACGTGCCGGTCCCGATGGATGACGGGGTCGTGCTGCGCGCCGACATCTTCCTGCCTAATGCGCCCGGTCGCTATGCCGCGATCCTCAGCTACGGCCCTTATGCGAAGGGGCTGTCGTTCCAGAGCGGCTACAAGGGCAACTGGGACCGCATGATCGCCGCCTACCCGGAGATCGCGGAAGGGTCGTCCAACAAGTATCAGAACTGGGAGCTGGTCGACCCGGAGAAGTGGGTGCCGGACGGCTATGCTTGCGTTCGGTTCGACAGTCGCGGCGCCGGCACCTCGCAAGGTCAGCTCGATCCATGGTCCCCGCGCGAGGCGCGCGATCTGCACGATTGCATCGAGTGGGTCGCCGCGCAGGACTGGAGCAACGGCAAGGTCGGCATCAACGGCATCTCCTACTACGCCATGAACCAGTGGGCCGCGGCTGCCCTCCAGCCGCTGCACCTCACCGCCATCTGTGTGTGGGAAGGTGCAATTGACCACTACCGGGACGTCGCCCGGCATGGCGGCATCTGGTCCGGGTTTCTGTCGTCGTGGTTCAACCGCCAGGTTGTACCCCTACAGTACGGCTATGGCGAGCGGGGCACCCGCAGCATCGTCACGGGCGAACTGGTGGCTGGTCCGGAAACCCTGGACGAGGGGAAGCTCGCGGCTAACCGGGTCGATCCTGGGGCGGAAGCGCTGCGGCGTCCGCTGGACGGCGAGCACTACCGCGAGCGCACGCCTGACCTCAGCCGCGTCGTCGTGCCGCTACTGTCCGCCGGCAACTGGGGCGGCATGGGGCTGCACCCCCGTGGCAACTTCGAAGGCTTCATGGCCGCCGCCTCGCCGCAGAAATGGCTGGAGGTGCACGGCGATACGCATTTCAGCCCCTTTTACCGCAACGAGGGCCTTGCCCTGCAGAAGCGCTTCTTCGGCCACTTCCTCCAGGAAAAGGACACCGGCTGGACTAGCCAGCCGCCGGTGCAGTTGCAGATACGTCGCCCCGGCGAGCACTTCACAATCCGCGACGAGAAGGAATGGCCGCTCGCCCGCACCGCCTGGACACGCTTCTACCTTGACCCAGCGAAGCGCAGCCTGGGCACGCAGCCGGTCACGGGTGGCAGCCTGTCCTACGATACCGGCGGCGACGGGCTCACCTTCTCCCTGCCACCGGCGCAGGAGGAGCTGGAGATCACCGGTCCGGTTGCGGCCCGGCTGGTCGTGTCCTCCGACACTGCAGACGCGGACCTGTTCCTGGCGCTCCGTCTGTTCGCGCCTGACGGCAAGGAGGTGCTGTTCATCGGCTCCAACGATCCGCAGGTGCCGATTGGGCTCGGCTGGCTGCGCGCATCCCACCGCAAGCTCGACCTGGCGCGCAGCCTTCCGTACCGGCCCTACCACAGCCACGACGAGGTCCAGCCGCTCATCCCGGGCGATCCCGTGGTGCTTGACATCGAGATCTGGCCCACATGCATCGTCGTGCCGCCGGGCTACACGCTGGCGCTCAACGTGCGCGGCCGCGACTACGACCATGGACTCGGCGACGTCGGGCTGGCCAATGCGATGTACAAGATGACCGGCATTGGCCCGTTTCTCCATTCCGACCCGAAGGACCGACCGGTGGAAGTGTTCGGCGGCACGAACACGCTCCATTTTGAGGAAGGTCAAGAGCCTTTCCTCCTCTTGCCCGTGGTCCCTGCCGGGAAGAAGTGATGGTGCCCCGCCCCGGCGGCAGGACTTGCGGCGCCGCTGCCGGCGGGACCCATGAACCAAGCGGCGGCACGACGCAAACGGGCGCCGGCCAGACTTCCATGTCGGCCTCGGCACGCGCACTCCGGACTGCTGGAGCAGCGCGCCAGTCTCCCGCCTTCACCTGAAACGAACCCGTGTATGACCACCGAACCAACCTACACACCAACGACCCGGCCCAGCCCCGCCGCAGCTTACCCGCTGTCCCTTGCGGGGCGTGTCGCCCTGGTCGTGGGCGGCACGGGCGGGATCGGGGCCGCTACCTGCCACATGCTGACCGCGTCCGGGGCGAACGTTGTCCTGACACACCGCGACACCCCCGGCGGGGTCACCGCGGCCAGCGCGCTTGTCGAGGCGATCGGATCAGGCAAGGCCGCCGCGGTTCCGGCTGACGTGGCCGACACGGCCTCGCTCCTGCGCCTGCGGGACCACGTGGAGGCGCTGCACGGCCGCCTTGACATCCTGGTCAACGCAGCCGGCTTCACCCGGCCGGTGCCGCACCAGAACCTCGACGCGCTCACGGACGAGTTGATCGACAGCATGTTCCAGGTCAACTGGCGCGGCCAATTCGCGGCCATCCGCACCTTCGCGCCGCTGCTCCGGGCATCCGGCAACGGCCTTGTCGTGTCCGTCTCGTCCATCGCCGGGTCTACCGGCGTCGGCTCCTCCATCGCCTACTGCGCCGTTAAGGCCGGCATCGACGCCATGACCAAGTCGCTGGCCCGGGCGCTCGCCCCTTCCATACGCGTGCTGGCCGTGTCGCCCGGCGTCGTCGACACGGGCTTCGTGCCCGGCCGCAGCCCAAGCTTCAACGAAAAGGTGTCCGCCTCCACGCCGCTCGAGCGCGTCGCCACCCCGGACGATGTGGCGGCCGCTATCGTCGCATGCGCCACCATGCTCGGCTTCTCGACCGGGCACACCATCCTGGTCGACGGCGGCCGGGCACTCTGAACGGGAGACGCGCGTCTCGCCGGAAGCCGCCTGGCGTTGGAGAGGTTTCCGGTCGGCTTTGGTTCTCAGTCCAGGCGTCTTAGCCCTTTGCCGTATCGGCACGCATTCGTTACGTATTTGGCTGCAGATGCACGCAGGCCCTCAGTTGTGGATGTAGTCAGCTCTCGCACGGCCTTGGCAGGCGCGCCCACGATCAAGGAACCGTCCGGGAACACCTTGCCCTCCGTCACCAGCGCATTCGCGCCAACAAGGCAGCCCGCGCCGATGCGGGCGCCGTTGAGGATCGTGGCACCCATACCGACCAATGATCCTGCCCCGACATGGCATCCGTGCAGGATCGCATGGTGGCCCACGGTTACCCCGGCTTCGATGACCAACGGAAAGCCGAGGTCGGTATGCAGCATGGCACCGTCCTGGACGTTGCTTCCGTTACCGATGTCAATGATTTCGTTGTCTCCGCGCAGGACGGCCCCGAACCAGATGCTCACATCCTGTCCCAACCGCACGCGGCCGATTACGTGAGCGTCTGGCGCCACCCAGTATTGGCCATCGCCCGGCAGTTCCGGTACGTGCCCGCCAAGTTCGTAGATTGCCATCGCTCCCCTCCGCTACTCGATCTGCGCATTTCGATGCCGGGCAGCGCCGTCGGCCAACACGATTAATACTGAGCTGGCCGGGCCTTCATCAGCGGATCACGATGGGGTTCAACGGCGACCCGACGGCGCCCGTGATGGGCAGCGCCGGTGCCACGAACATGAACTCGTACACCTTGTCCTCGGCGCAGACTCGGCCGAGCTCGTCCAGCTTGAAAATCTCGCCCATCGTCAGGCCCATGATGGGTATGCAGATCCAGTGCCAGGGTTGGTTGATGCCGTCACCCGTGTTGTTGGGCCGCACCTCGACGCCCCAGGTGTCGGTCGCCACGGCCGAGACCTGCTTGGCCTGCAGCCAGTCCAGCGTTTCGAAGTCCAAGCCGGGCGCATCGCCGCCGGGGTAGCCGTCCCAGGACCCGGCGGCCAGGCACTGCTCCATCTGTCCAGTGCGGATCAGTAGATGGTCACCACGACCGACCATGACGCCCTGGGCGGCGCAGCACGCGTCCAGCACATCGTTCTTGATGGCGTAGCCTCCGGGCAGCCAGTCGATGCCGAGATGCCGCGGGATGTCCAGCAGCACACCGCGGCCCACCATCTTCTCCTTGGTGTGATGAATGCCCGCCTTGGCCGCCCCGAACGACGACACTTCGCGGCAATCGTAGCCGTTCCACATATGGTCGTCGAAGAAGATGTGGCCCAGCCCGTCCCAGTGCGTGCCGGCCTGCAGCGGAAACAGCACCATGTCGTCGGCCGAGCGGATGCCGCGCTTGTCCAGCGTGCCGGCGTAGGCGTCGGACCCGCTGCGCAGCATGGTGTGCACGGGGTTGAAGCGGCCGACCGGCGGGAACTTGGTCTTGCCGCCCTGCGGTCCGTCCTTGTCGTAGTTCAGCGCGAGGGAAATGACCTGGCCTTTGCGCACCAGCTTGGCAGCCTGGATGATGTCGTCCGCGGTGGTGTAGTTCAGGGTGCCCACCTGGTCGTCCGGACCCCACTTGCCCCAGTTCTTCAGTCGGGCGGCGGTGGCATCCAGTTGGGTCCGAGTAACGTGGGTAGGCGTCACAATGTTTGCATCCATGACAGTCTTCCTTCTCAGGTGTTGGTCTTGCGCCGCGAACGGCGGGCAGGCTTGTCGACGGGCGGTGAACGGAACCCGGCAGCGATGAACGGCACCAGGTGCAGCAGCGCCGCCTCCGTGTCGCCAGGATCGCACGCTCCATTCGTTAACGACTGGATTCGGCCGGGATTGGCCATGGTGTAGACCATGGCGCCGAGCAGGAAGTGGAAGCGCCAGGCAAGGTCCACCGGAGGCAGCTCCGGCAGCATCACCTGCAGGGCCGAGATGAAGGCGCTGCTGGACTGGTCGAATGATTTTGACAGGATGCGCCGGCTGAACGATTCCGGCTCGGTCGCCAGGCGGGCGCGCAGCCTTGCGAACGCTTCGCCGCCGAACCGCATGCCGACCGTCGATGCAGGAATGAGGAAGGCTTCGATCACTGCCTCGAGCGTGGGCGTCCCTCCCGCTTGCACGGCGGCGAGCAAGCGCATGCGCTCGGCCGCGATGGGCGCCGCCCGGGCGGCGAAGATCTCGGCGAGCAGGTTCTCCTTCTCGCCGAAATGGTAGTTCAACGCCGAAAGCGTGACGTCGGCCTCGGCGGCGATCGTGCGTATGCTGACGCCGTTCCAGCCATGGGCCGCAAACAACTGCTCGCCCGCGTCCAGCAAGCGCTGCCGCACCGGCCTTGCTTCCATCCCAATCGGGTCCATCAACGTGCCTTGACTCATACGAACGTTCGTATACCATCACCGACATGGGTTGCTTGTCAAGCAACCCGATACGATGCGGGAGGCGTCCATGAGCAAGACGATCGTGAGTTGCGCCGTCACCGGCAACCAGACCACGCTGGCCCAACACCCCGGCCTACCCTGCACGCCGCAACAGATCGCGGAAGCGTGCATCGGCGCCGCCAAGGCCGGGGCGGCCATCACCCACATCCACGTCCGCTACGACGACGGCCGCCCGTCCATGGAGCTGGCCCACTACAAGGAGGTGGTCGACCGCATCCAGGACAGCGGCACGGACGTGATCATCAACCTGACCACGGGGCCCGGCGGGCGGTTCATCCCCGGCAAGGACGAGCCCAGCGTTGCCGCCCCTGGGACGACGCTGGCGCACCCGATGCGCCGGGTCGAGCACGTCATCGCACTTAAGCCGGAGATCTGCACTCTCGATCTGAACACTATGTGGTCCGGTAGCTCCGCCGTCATCAACCCGCCCGAGAGCCTTGCGGTAATGGCGGCCGCAATGAAGGAAGCCGGCAGCAAGCCCGAGCTCGAGGTGTTCGATAGCGGTGACATCCAATTGGCCAAGCAGCTCATCAAGGATGGCGTGCTCGACAGCCCGGCACTGTTCCAGATCGTGACCGGCATCCGCTTTGGCTTCGAGATGACGCCGGCCACTATGGCCTACGCCCGCTCCATGCTGCCGCCGGACGCGATATGGGCCGGCTTCGGCATTGGTCGCATGGCCTTCCCCATGGTGGCACAGGCCTTCCTGCTGGGCGGCCACGTGCGCGTCGGGCTAGAAGACGCAGTCAATCTCAGCCGCGGGGTGCTGGCAAGGGACAATGCCGCAATGGTTGCCAAGGCCGTGCACATCGTAGAACTGCTGGGCAGCGAGATCGCGAGCGTGGCGGAAGCGCGCACGCTGCTAGGGCTGAAGCCGCGCTGACGCCCACCGTGCATTCACGGCTGTCCGGCTGGGATTTTGCTGTACGAGGCGCACGACATTGAGTCTACTTGGGTCCGACGTTTGGCGACGTGACCGGACATGAGAGGACCAATGTCGTGCCGCACCACAATAGCGTATTCCACGCCATGCTGAAGCACCTGCCCTGGGACGAGCTGGACGCCGCCGTTGCGCGGCATGACGCAGCTGATTGCGTGCGCGGGTTCAGCTTCAAGAGCCAGGTGGTCGCCATGCTCTACGCCCAGGTCTCGGGTGCGGCCAGCCTGCGCCATGTGCTGGGCGGCCTGCACAGCCACGCCAACCGGCTCTACCACCTGGGTGCCGCCCCACCCATGCGCAGCACCCTGGCCGACGCCAACCGCGACCGCCCGGCGGCGGTGTTCTCCGACCTCCTTGCCGCCATGATCGGGCGCAGCCAACGCGGCCTGCGCCGCACCATGGCGGGCACAACCTTGCTCATTGACAGCACAAGCCTGCCGCTCAACGGCCTCAGCGCGGCTTGGGCACGCGTCTCGGACCATGCGTGCGGCGCCAAGCTGCACCTGGTCCTCGACCCCGACGCCGACCGTCCGACCTACGCCGCCGTCAGCACGGGCCGCATGCCCGACATCACCGCAGCCCACGCCATGCCCGTCGTGCCGGGCGCCACCTATGTGTTTGACCTCGGCTACTACGACGACGCCTGGTGGGCCAAGCTCGACGCGGCCAGGTGCCGCATCGTCACGCGGCTGAAGGCCAACACGCCCCTGCGCGTGACCGAAACCGCCCCGTCCCAAGCAGCGTCCCAAGCAGCCCGGTCCTGTCCGACCGCATCGGCCACCTGCCCGCGCGCAAGGGCAAAGGCCGTCCGAACCCGATGACCAAGCCGGTGCGCGAGGTTCGGGTCAGGATCGACACCGGCCCGGTGTCAACGCCGGCTGAACATCTGCTTGGGGACTTGGTGGCTGCGGCCATCCGCGCCCATGAGGACGCGACTTGCTGACGGCCGAGTTGACCACCGACCTCGCTGGTTCACCCGCACCCACATGGGCGCGCTGTCCATAACCGTGAGGTTTGTGACGCAAGCCGCGGGTTATCCGCGCCCGCGTGGGCACGGCCTGCCTGCCGAGCGGGTGTAGTGGACGGTATGCAGGCTATCCGCGCCTGCGTGGACGCGACTTAAGAACGGGGTCTGCGGGGTTGTGGTCCATCAGGTTATCCGCGCCCGCGTGGGCGCGATGCTCGCCCATCATGGCCTGACCGTCGAGACCGCTGGATCATCCGCGCCCGAATGGACGCGACATGATGTGCATCATTGCCTCGATGGTTACCGACGGGTTATCCGCGCCCACGTGGGCACGACGCCGCCCTTATTGCGCGCTCGCACCATGGCGTCGGGGTTATCTGCGCCCGCGTGGGCGCGACGGACGCGCGTAATCCGGCTGTTCGTTCACCGATGAGTTATCCGCGCCCGCGTGGGCGCGACGACGGCACGCTGACGGTGGGGATGATCACCGCCGAGTTATCCGCGCCCGCGTGGGCGCGACTATGGGCTGAACCAGCTCATCCTCGGCCCCGTCGGCGACCGCGAGTTATCCGCGCCCGCGTGGGCGCGACGTGCCAGGGTCGAAGTGTCCCCGGCCGCGCCACGAGTTATCCGCGCCCGCGTGGGCGCGACGTCTTCAGCTACGACTTTCCGGAGAGCAGGGGCGAGTTATCCGCGCCCGCGTGGGCGCGACTCTTCGTGAAATGACCTGATTTAATTGACTAAAGAGCGTCATCAGACCTCCACCAACCTAGAGGCGTCAATGAAGTCCAATCATACTGACGAGTTCGGCCCTTGTCCCCATGAGATCGACCTGCATGGGCGAAACGCAGGGTTCCTCCCGTCCCGTCCAATAGGGCGGAGACGCCCTTTCATCGGAAACCACTCTTTGCGGGTGTTCCGCATCCCCGATCCTCTTCCATAGATCGACCGGCATGGTTCGTGCCGGACGGCCGTTGCCCACCACGAGACCCGTGAGTGCCGCATCGTCCACAACCATCACCTCGACCCCCGTGGTCCGACCGTATCCGGTACGTCCCATCCCACCGATGTTCGGGGCTCGGGAGGCCAACTCCGACACAGTGCCAGGAGCTCCCCGTCCCGTGAACCAAACGGCACGGACCCCACTAAGGCAAGAATACGGCGTCAGCTGGTTCCGTTCCAAGCTCATAGCACCTATGATGCGGTCCTCCTTCGGAAGCCCCTTGGCCACCGCTGGGGGCACCGCATCCTTGCGGACGTGCTTTAGACGGACCTGCTGGCCATAGACGGGACCGAACGGCCCGACCTCAAGCATCGCGGCGGAGCCCTGCCAGATACCCTCGTAGCGCTTGAGCGGTATGTCGTCCCACCGCCCGCCCGCTGTGGCGGCGAGCGAACAAAGCAGGCTGTCGAGGTGGAGCAGCCGCTGCAGGGCAATCGGCGTATCGATGCCTATCCGCAACGCAAAGGATGCGCTCACCGGCTCGCCCTCCCACCCTTCGCCGCGGTCCGGTCCGACATGTGTATCGCCCGCGGCTTTCCGCTCCGCCCATTGGCCTGCGTTTCCGAACGCCCCACGCCCTCGTGCGCTACGCCGATCGCCGCCGCGTCTGGGTCGCGCCCGAACTGCGCGCGGAACCGCTCGGGTATGGCGGCCAGCATCGCTGCGTTCGCACTGCGGTGGGGCATCAGGCCCGTAGCTTCGGTCACGCTCTCCGGGATCGGCATCCGGGGGTCGGCGAACCACACCGTGGCATCGTCGCCGGCGCCGCGGATCGCCCGGCCGATCCCTTGGGAGAGCTTGCACAGGACGTCGCTCATCGCCCCGGCCATCCCCCCTTTCGGGCCAGACTCGCGCGGCCGGAACGGCAATCGGGGTATCACGAGGTTCTGCACGAGCCCAGGCAAGTCGGCGCCCACCCAAGCAGCCGGGGTCAGCAGGCAGCATTCGGGCGTTCGCCTGTACTCGGCAAGCACGTCCTGCAGCGACCGCCCCTGGGCATGCGCAAGGCACCCCGGCACCAGCGGCGCCAGGCGGAGCACGTCCGCGTAGGCGGGCACCAGCACCAGCGTGCGCCCTTCCCTTGCTGAGGAATCCCGTCGCGCCGCAGCGATGACCTCGGCCGCGTAGGCGACGGCCTCTGGGTCCATCCGGTCACCGTCGTCGAGCCTCGGGACCGGAGCCCTGGGGTCTGCGAACCTGACCCGCATGCGTCCGAAGTCGGTCGGCTGCACGATCCTCGCCAAGTCCGCCAGCACGTTGCCGTCCGAGGGCGACGCGCCGGTCGCGATCTCGATCCCCTTCCACCTCGATTGCTCGCCGAAGCCCGGGGTCGCCAACGTCGCCGACGTCAGCACAACGGTCATCGCGAGCGGCTCGACCCCCTCCGCGGTCGTCCACAGGCGCTTCATGATCCGGCCCGGTGCCTGCGCGGCGACGCCGATCGAGGGAGCGCCCTCCACCCGGGACGTCGTCCACTTGGCCGTCCAGAAATTGCTGCTGCGCTTGATCGCTTCCTGGATTCGCCGCAGGTCCTCTGCCTGCGACGCCATGGCGTCCACTGCCGCCGCCATGTGACTGCGGCGCCAGCTCGCCGCCGCATGGATTGCGTCCATCCCGTCCGTGACCTTCCGCATCATCGACAGCATGTCGCCATCCGCCGCGACGGCTACATTCAAGTCCTTGCCCTGCGGCGCCATGGCGGCGAGCGCCTCGACTTCCACAAGCGCGGCGGTGGCCAGGCCGCACAGGTCTTCCCCGTTGCGCACCTGCCGGGCGGCGGCGAGCACATTTTGGATGCTCCGGAGCATGGACGCCACCGAAGCCTTAACCAACGAGACCGAAGCGGCAGCACCAGCCCACTGGTCCGCTTCGTCGACCACGAGCGAGTCGAACGGGTCCTCGGCCGACCCGAAGAGGGACCGGCGCGCCAGCGCGAGGGCCGTGTATGCGTGCGTG
>JAABUK010007506.1_pt1 | contig 15718 bp, 11 predicted proteins | sample 5559141 | NCBI WGS metagenome assembly JAABUK01 (sample SAMN10711869, study PRJNA513367) | rock metagenome | isolation source: Antarctica rocks | place: Antarctica: Victoria Land, Pudding Butte nord | collected 2016-01-03
TATATACTTTAAAGATAGCCTAGTATATATAGTATTAATTATATAAAGGTTTTTATTATAAGTATAAATATACTAGGTATATTCTACTTTAATATTTATTCTTAAGAATATTAAATCCTATCTTATAAATCTTATAAATCTTATAAATCTTATAAATACTATAAATATCATAGATTTATACTTCTAGATAGGTAATTAATCTATGATTATACTATAAGATAATAGATCCTTAATAGTTCTATATTTTTCTCTTATAATACTAAGACTACTATATAAATATATTAGTATAATATAATAAGTAGTAGTTAGTAACCTTAAGAAAGGATTACATTTTAATTATATACTTGAAATATCTAAATAATATAAACTCTATTTACTAAACTTTAATAGCTATATTATTTCTAGATCTTAGGCCTATTATCTTATCTTAACTATATATATCTTTAACTAATATACTATTTAAGGTATAAAAGCTACCTACTAAGGCCTAAGAATATAGTAGATAGTTAAAATTATACTAGACTAATTATGAAGTTAGGATTTAACTCTAACTTTTAGAGTTAATTTAAATACTTAGTACTTCTTTTAAAATTAACTTAAATACTTAATTCTTAGTTAGGTATTAACTTAAATACATAATACTTACTCATGAAATTCATTCTATAGCTGATAGGTAAAGACTACAATCCCTCTAGCTTCGTTAATTGGTATGCAGGCAGCCGCCTACGCTTTGTCCACACCGTGCCTCTTCCAGCGATGTGGAGCTATGTTTGGAAAGAGGCTGTAGAAGGAAAATGGTTGCGGCTCGAAGACTATTCGCCAAGCTTTCTCAGCTGGGTATACAGGTACATAGGTCACGACTCGGCGCTCGTTCTCGCTACTGGAGCCAGCCTTGCTGGGAGGGCAGCAAAGATGATCGCTTCAAGGATACACAAACGCTCCACCAGGACTTTATCCTCCACGCCATTTCAAGTCGCTGAACCGAGCGGCTCAGACAATCCGGTATGCGAAAAGCATCCCCAGCAAGATCAGCAAACCGACAGCAGGAGAGAAGCCCTGTAGTCCTTCTTCACGTCCCTAGATCGCCCTCCATTCTCCATCGTCCACTGGTGGACGAAGTAGACGTCCCTATGCCACTCGACGATTCGTATGAGGATAACGATGAGGACCAAGGTCATCCAATAGAAAGCAAGGCTGGTTCCGACGAGGCTGGTAAGCCAACGACTTGTCGGAACTGCTGTTAAGGTATACAGAAATGGAAGGGTCGTCATTTCTAGTGCGGAGTTTCCTTTAGAATTCCGTACTAGCAAACCACAAGCCCAGAAGATCTGCAGCTTCGGGAGCACGCCGAGTATTTACTTCTCGCCTACAGATATCGAAATTCGGGTTGACAAGGAAGTCGTCTATACAAAGCCAATTGAACGTCTTCTGGGGTCTCTTGTAGGAGCTGAGTGGTTGTCTCAGTTGATTTTTGAAAAACAAGCGTTTCGGCGAACACCGCACGAAGATGAATTGCGGAAGCAGAAGCTCATAGTTGCTTTAATCTCATAATCTCATAAGCGCCATGGTGGCACTTATAAAAACGGAGAACTGAAGAAAAAGCTTCTGCAAGGTGCTACTTTCCACTGCGCTCAGTTGAAAAGTCGCTGAGCTCATACTGAAAATAGGGTGTTCTTTCGAGGCGTGCAATTGACGGTTCCCTTGAAAGCGAACACTCAATTAACTTGTGTTCGGGTCGACCATATTCCAGAGGGGACAGTCCATCCGCATGAATGTATCCGCGGTGGTGAGGTAGGCGATCCAGCACATCGTCTCAGCATCCACACCCAGATGCAGAACCATACATGAGAATGAACAGGAGAAATTCTGGTAAAGAACTTCAGCTCAAGGCAACATCAAGAAGCTCAATTCCCTAGTTGACTTCTGGGAGGATAAGGATGGAGATTGGACAGCTAAGCAACGACGGCGAGTTCTTGATAAAGGTTCCAGCCGCAGGAGGTTCAAGACATCATACACAAATTGAGGGCTACGAACCGCAGCTAAAAGTAAGACCCAGGATTCTCTCCTCTGAGGACTATTATTCCTACGATAGCAGGCAGCCCTTGGTTTTGTCAAGCCTCGAGGAGGGATTGGGAGGGAGCTCACTGAGGAGCAGAGGCAGATCCCCGTGGTGGTTATATACTATGGTAAACGAGTCTAAACGAGACATTAAGAACAGGTGTGTGGTGGTTGATGTGAAACATGGTGTGGCACACGTCGTTTAGGCTTGAATGATCGACGGACTCCTCTAGGAATTTCAAGATCTTCGGCTAGCGTAAACCAACTCGGAATCAGTAATAGGGTTGGAGGATACGGCGTTTGAAACCTGTCGTGGAGGTGAAATTTAGTATACATTAAGCATAGAAGGCAGGTATTATGGATGTCCAGGATCAGCAAAGACAAAGCTTCAAGACATGGTGGCATTGTCAAGTGGAGTGAAGACTTGGAGTATAAGGCATCAATTCAATCGAAATGATGGGTTATCAAGTTGATTGCCCTCTGCTCTCGGAGGGGGAAGATGGACCAAATACAGTGATACACGCTAGAAGTTGATACAAGGCTTCTATGTTAAGGGCTCCACGCACATTCAATATCGTGACACCAATGCGTGACGCTTGAAACCATATGCGCGATAGGCATAGCTCTTCGTAGAACATACCTTTACTAGGACTGATATGATGGCTGCGATGGCCGCTAGCTCACTGAGGCAGACTTCTGCCCCTCAGAGGGTAGAAACATCTCAGGCGGCCCACAGTACATACCAGAACAAAGGTGGTAGGGAAGTGCGATATCTATATTATACGAAAAGTAGCATCTAATAGATTCAGAATCCTATATAAGAATATAAAGTCCTCTTCGAAATATCAAAGTGTTATATTTAAATTGTAACACTATCTATGCTGGACGTGTGGCCCAATGGTAAGGCGCTTGACGTTAGTACCCCACATCCACATTGTTGATGGTTACTAAAGCATGCTACAGTACGAATCAAGAGATTCACGGTTCGAGCCCGTGCACGTTCATTTTTTTCTGTTTTTTTTCTTTTTCTCAAAAGATTTCCTAGGACAAGAGATAGAAGTAACACTATGCGACTTTACTACTCCATAGCCAAAGGCTACCTACTACTGCTGAAAAGCATCTAGCCGTACCAGCCAGCTATCGAGCAATCGTGGCGAATTTGTGTATTTGGTTCAGGTACAGAAATTCAGGTCCTCCATACTATGTTCTGGATTCAAGGCGAAGGGAGAGAAATAGATTAAGCTTCTAGTACATCCCCTTCAAGAATCATCTCCATGCTGGGAGGGCACGGGGGTGACACAAGTCGTCGCACACCCTAGTACCGATTGGGGACCCATCTCCTAGCCGTTTGCGGGTTAGGGTGGAGGGGAAAAATTCTGGCGGCGACTTCGATGAGGAAAACTACGTCTCATTTTGTTCGCGTCTACAGCACCTGCACTTTCATCCCTACACGCTAATGATACTAGTGGCTATGGCTGCACCCGACGGCTGGCTGCATGGTTTATACATGATTGGCTGTCGTCTGCCGGAGACCTTTCAGCTGAGGGGCGCAAGGCTACAGCAGTTCTTTATGTATCGCGCAAAACGAAAGGGTGGATTTGCTTCCTCCATACCTGCAAATTCATTGCCAGAAGGCCAACCAGCAGGGAAGGATGTCGAAATAGAGATCGATTTATTCAATGACTGACCCCCTTTCCGTCGCGGGAAGCGCAGCGGGATTGATCTCGTTGGGAGTTCAAGTCACAGAATCGCTGGTTGATTTCTACAATGCGTATAAAGACCTTGATTCGGACCTCGTCGTTATCACGCGGAAATTGGAATGCCTTTTAAAGATCTTCTACTCTCTTGAAAAAGCGATTGCGGATCGCAACTTTCAAGAGGACGAACGAGACTTGATTAGAAACATCGAAACTTCTATCAGAACGTGCGACGAGTTGATTCAAGAACTGCAAGATGAGTGCAAGAAACTCAGCAAGACTCCTTCGAACGGAGTCGGAGCTGCTTTCAGAATCGCCGGACGCCGAGCGGCGTATCCTTTTCGAAAAAGCACCCTGCAGAAACTAGACGAAGATATCGACGGAATTCGTACCAGCTTATCGTTCGCCCTGGAGGTATTACAGCTCCAGGACAACACAAAAACTCAAGATGATGTTACGGAGATCAAAACCCTCTTATATTTGATCAAAACCAATCAAACATCATCAAACCTCCGTGACTGGCTAAAGGCACCGGACGCCACTATTGATCACAATAACGCGTGCTTGAAGAAATACCCTGGTACAGGATTGTGGCTTGTCAAGGATCCCCGTTTTACACGATGGTTGACAGAAGAGAATTCCACTCTGTGGTTGAACGGATTTGCCGGGTCTGGAAAGTCAGTGTTGTGCTCGACAGCAATAAAATCTGTCCTCCGCCACCGGAACTCGGACCCCAGAATTGGCATTGCATTCTTTTATTTTACGTTCAACGACGAGTCCAAACGAGATGAATCGGCTATGTTACGAGCGCTGCTGCTACAATTATCGACCCAGCGCCAGGACGGTCATGTAGATCTTATCGGGCTGTACGATTCATATAAGACTGGTACAATTCCATCGCAATTGTTGGTCATGTATCTTCGGCGCCTGATTGAGAGATTCCGGGATGTCTTTATTATTTTGGATGCTTTGGACGAAAGTCCTCGAGATGGACCACGAGGGCACGTCCTTGATACGTTAGAGGTGATGCGAAAATGGGGCTTACAAGGTCTGCACCTCTTTGTTACGAGCCGGAATGAGCGGGATAGCTACGAATCTTTCGATCCCTCTATCAATCAGGTTACAATACAGAATGCCGGGATAGACAAAGATATTGCCGGGTTTATTTCGGGTCGTCTTGATACAGACCGACGTCTCCAGAAATGGAGAAAATACCGGGACAAGATTCAAGCATCGTTAGCCAGACGTGCTAATGGAGTGTATGTGTATAACCACTATGAGGTGACGGCAGTATCAAAAGAATATCGGCTGAATCTGTTACAGGTTTCGATGGGTTGAATGTCAACTGAAGTCTTTAGAATCATGGCCTTGCAGTCAATCTCATCTTGATCGCTTGTTGAACTCGTTGCCTCAATCGTTGGACGAGACGTACGAGCGGATGCTGTGCAATATTGACCAGAATTTGATCAAAGATGCTCGACGAATATTGACTTTGCTATGCTTTGCTTCCAGACCGTTGACTTTACGAGAGCTTATCGATGGAATTGCCGTCGAAATCAACGACCCTATAGGACTTGACAACGATTGTCGATTGGAAGATTACAACGATATCCACGATATCTGTCCGGGTTTCATTGACATCAATCTCGCTGCTGATCAGACAAGTGAGACCCACACTGAAAAGGAATTTTCGCCAACCCTACAGATTGCTCACTTCTCCGTGCAAGAATACTTGGAATCGGATCGTATTCGACACCAGAATGCTGCAATATTTAGCCTGACTAGCGTTACGGCGCATGCGGAAATTGCACAGATTTGCCTAGTATACTTACTTGAGCATGACCTCTCAACACCGGAGCTAGACCAGAGCATTCTCAAGGAATACCCACTTGCCAACTTCGCGGCCAGTCATTGGTATCATCATTATCAGCGCACGGCAGATCTCGCTGCCGAAATGAACCACTTAATCTTAAGGCTGTTCCAACAGAAGGGGTCATTTATGACCTGGGTCAAGCTACACGATATTGATCAGAATGGGAGAGAATCGGTTCATCTTGACCGTACATCGGACGATATTGCAGACCCAGTCTACTATATATCTTTGCTCGGACTTGACAAGGCTTTATATGACTTCATTAATATTCGGCAACTAGAAAGCAGCGAGATTCCGGCTATATCATCTACGTCTGCCTTGGAGATATCCAAAATGATCAACGCTCAAGGCGGGTTTTTTGGCAATGCATTGATCGCGGCATCAGATCGAGGCCACGAGAAAACGGTACAGCTCCTATTGGATAGAGGGGCAGACGTTAATGCTCGGAATGGACGGTACAATAATGCATTATATTTGGCATCATGGCAAGGTCACGAGAATATTGTACAGCTCCTGCTTAGCAAAGGGGCGGATATCGACGCTCAGGTTGGATATTATGGCAATGCGTTACACGTGGCATCATTACAAGGCCACAAGAAAACAGTACAGCTCCTGTTGGAGAGAGGGGCGGACGTCAACGCTCAAGGTGGACGGTTTGGCAATGCATTACAGTCAGCATTATCTGGAGACTACGTGAGCGTACAGCTCTTGTTGGACAGAGGGGCGGACGTTAATGCTCAAGGTGGATATTTTGGCATTGCACTACAAGCCGCAGCGTATGTAGGCCATGACAGAGCAGTACGACTTCTATTGGACAGAGGGGTAAACGTCAATGCTCAAGGGGGACGATATAGTAACGCATTATACGCGGCGTCATTTGAGGGCTACAAAACGATAGTTCAGTTTCTCCTAGACAGAGGGGCGGACGTCAACGCTCAATGTGGATACTATGGTAATGCATTACAAGCGGCATCAGCTAGTGGCCACGAGGATGTGGTGCAAGTGCTACTAGATAACGGAGCATCAGTATCCAAGGTGGAAGATATGGTTGAGAATTAAGATTGATTCGAGCGATAGCTCGCTGCGATCTTCCAACGGGGTGACCTGCCCCGAGAATTTATGAAGCCAAATTGACCAAATAAACTCTCTCAATGGCCTTGCCTACCTCGCTTCGAAGGAGCTGTTACATAGCCCGCTGGTTTGTCCCACCATTTTCCTCGGATACGTGAGGTGTCATCAAGGTCTGTATGCTACCCATCCATCAACGAAACATCGACTGACGGCGAGAGTAGTCGATTAGGAGAGATGCAGCAAGGTCAACCCTCCGAAAGATAGTCACGCGGATCCAAGAGCCCTTGATCAGATTGCGGCGGGGCTGGCGAAGAAATACGATGAACAGGATAAGGCGAACGGAGTGGAGATCTAGCTTGCTGGCCTTCTGATTCCAAAGCTGTCGGATTTCTATCCAAGACCTTATCCGCTGCTTCTGTGAACGAAATTGCCGCGGTGAGAAGGCTGGCCGGTTTCTGACTACAGTCTTTTGCGAAGCGTTCGGCTGGACAAATGTCGTTGTGACCGCCCGTCCAAGACCGCCGCATGAAACTTGTACAATGGTACAGAGAAGTCACTAGGATTATTTATTCAGTCAATCTAGGTGAAAGTCCCGAATAATGCAAAAGCGTTTGAGTTGTCTGTAGCGAACACCTAGTAATTGAAGTTCGGTGGGAACAACGTATGCCGACAATTATGAGACTAGCTAAATGACTGTCCGTCAAGGATTCTTGCAGATAGGCCATTTTCCGTTGTAAGATTAGAAGAAGGTTCGATTGATCATCGATTCGATGGTACACAGATTCTCGATCGCTACTCCCAGTCATGATAATGGTACAATTTCTAGAGCCATTCACGGCCTCTCTGTGGCCACATGTACGCTTTCGGGTCTAACAGCGAGGGCTGGGAGCTTTGGGATCGTCTTGCAGTCGGAGCTGACCATAAAGCGAGTACGAATTAGGGCATTGCTCTGGATCGAAGGATGTAGTTCAGACTGGCTTTAATTCCATCGTCGAGGGTGAGGCTAAGTTCGAGGTGATGTATCAATCCGCCAAGTCTGTTGCACACGTGACCTACCCGGATATCACCGATAGCACAACGTTCACCGCAACTAACATACTTAAGTAACGACCGGGCACCAATGCTTACTTCACTTTTACACCAACCTTCGGGGGCTGGTTGCCCAAAATCGAAGGTGGTGGGCAAAATGTAGATATGGACTACTAAAGGTGGAAAAAGGAGCACAAGGTGATTACACTGTTGTATACACTCCCTGATCTGCCTTCAATCATTGGATTTGCCTACCTTGCGCAGTTTTTCGCCTCTGTATCTGTTTCAGCGTGCTCTCGAGCTGATTTGATACGTATCCTGACGAATGTTTTGTTATTTTCCGTTTTGTTCTATTTGTAGCGTTATCTGTGTACAATTATTTTGGTACCGAATTCTGAAATGTTAACCAGACATGGCGCATGCCAAGGTGCGTGAGGTCATGATTGTGAGGGGAGCTTGCGTGTCGCAGCATGTATGGGGCGCGGTCAGTGGCTCCTCCAGCGTACGAAACTTAATTGATACTACTAAGTGAGCCTCAAAATGCGTCAGTTGAGGCGAGATGAGTCATCTACCCTCTTCAATATGCTTGGAGCTACCATCCCTTTTTCAATGTTGCACGCCGTAACACGACACTCCCGTCACTCAATTCTGTTGCTAATGCCATCTTCCCACCCTTTCCCTCTCATAAGCGTCTTCAATATACCCCTCCCACTCCTCCCTCATGCTTCGCGCCGTCCGCACCGCCGCCCCAGCTTGAGGCCGCCTCACCCCGGTAAAATTACATTGTCCGTACACACTGATGCAGCCCTCAATGTTTCCATTTCCTAAGAACGAGATCACACCTTGGCAGTGGTCCCCAAACTCCATCTCACCCTCCCCGTTCTCCCTCCCACGCCAGGCAAATGGCAGCGGGTCGTTGGAGGCTTGCCATGGGCGAGAAGCAATGAAGAGGACTCCAGAGAACACATCGAGATCGTAGGCGCCCCAGACCGTGGTACCGTCGAGGGAAAGGGTGAGTGTAAGGTCTCTGCAAGGCCAGTGTTCCTCTATGTTGGGGCAAGAGAGATCATAGATACCGTTGATAAGGCCTAGGGACGGTACATTAGGAGCTGGGGCCCGGATGACATTAGGTTCACGCTTGACAGAAGATTCTTTCTTCACCCCAACTTCCTTCTTAGGCTTTGGTTCTTTCTTGGTGCTAGGCTCCTTCTTGACTGGAACCCCACCTTTGACTTTGATGGAGTTTTTGATCATTGGTTCTTTTGCTGCTGTAAAAGTTTGACCTTCGCCATACGGATCAGATGGAAATGGTGGATAATCCTGTTGTAAACTGAATCCACTAGACGACGTTGTGGGATACCCAAGTGCTGCTCGATTGACGGGTCCTGGGCCTTTGGTGGGATCCTTCAGCCAAGCTTCAGTAAGCCTGGCGGATTTCGCGGTCTGGCGGGGCCTCTGCTCTTGTGCGGGAGATGAATCACTCCCTGCAATGGGAGTCTTCTGCCCTGTCTTTGATGATTGGATAGCCTTAATCTCCTTACTTCCTGATTTGGACGTGGCTGGCTTGCTTTTCTTTGCTGGCGACTGACCAGGGCTAGCATCGAAGCTCCTTGGGAATCCTTGGAGGTCACCTCCCATGTCAATGCTGACGTTGATGTTATTGACGTTGCCGGAAGTGTCGGTTTGCTTTCGTTTCCTACTTGGTGCGGGTCCTGCGGGAGTCTCTGTCTTCTTCGCAGGGGCTTGGCTGGCTTTATACTGAGCTTTTGCTTTCTTGTCAGCAGCGCTATACTCTTTCTTCATCTCGGCTTCCATCTTGGCTATACTGGAAGGGACAGAGAGCTTAGGGCTGTTGAGTGCTTCCAATAACCGCATCTTCGCCCGAGCTTTGTCCTTCGATGGTGGGAGTCCATAGTGGATCAATTGAGCTTCGTACCAGTGACCTACTTGATCTTTTTGTGCGTCAGAAGTAGCTTTGGTGGATTTCTTCAAGTCCGGGCGGAGAATAGCGGTTATCTCGTTGACGGTTGCACGTCTGTGTCGATTGCAGTTTCCAACTTCGACGTAGAGGTCGCCGTTGTAATGGAAGTTGCCTCTTGACACAGGCGATGCAAAGGCCATGATGCTCACCTATTGATGGCAACACCGTTGGATGTCTTATGGAAGCAAAGTGTTGAGGCTTTCTGGCGGGGAACGGAGAAGAAGCCTTCAATCACGGGTAGCTTTTAATACAATACAAGCCTTTGGCTAGCTCGATTAAATACACTTTAGAATGATTTGAATGATTTCAGATGATGATCCCGCAACAGAGGCAAAGAATTCTCCCGGTGTCCATTAATCCCTTACCACGGCAATGAGTGACGGTACATACTACCCTTGGAAACTGTTTACCAACGGTAGTCCGCCAACACCAAGTTTACCTATTATAAATTTGCCACGTTGTCCTCCAGATTGAAAGCCACTTTCGAAGGCCTGCAAGCACATCAAACCATAGAGATCCACAATCTGACGTCAATCAGCTGTCTGAAGTAAAAATGAATGTGATCGCTATAAGTCGCGCTTCATGGGCCAGCCAAATATGCAACATGTAACAGGCTCAATTGTTGATCTCCTCAGCTGCTGCGAAGACGTCTCCCTGCGGGCTTGTTACTGCCGTATCAGCCTCGTTGCATAGATGGTCTCATGTAAAGGGGATTACCAATCCGCAACGGCCACCATATACTTTACACACTTTCACAACCAATTGACAGATAATGCTGCGGTGGAGGAGAAGCGACGGCGACCGCGAGCCGAATTGATCAATTTACAAAGAACTCAAAGACACGAAGCCTTACTACAGCAGCAAGCTGGCCGAACAACGCCCTTAGGCAAGCGATATTGGTTGTGACAATAACACCTCCAATATCGCTGCTGATGCGATCGAAGAAATCGAATATGGCAAATCCCGTGAGAGCTAGGGAATTCAACCCAGGAATCGGCGACTATAGCTAACTCCCTCTCAGTACTCCCACCAAAAAAGTCCACAAACGCGCTTTTCACAGCGAGAAAATTATCTGGCTCATTCCGTCCTCTATCTGCGAGACCCCTTCGTTACGAGGCTCTAGCTGCTTCTTTAACTTCTCTTCGACCCGCGTTTGCTGACTCTCCTTGTACTTCTTCCGTTGCTCGTCTTCCTTTCCTCGAGGAGCCGCTCGCTGGACCGCAATCATCATCCTAGGGACTCCTCGATTAGCACGGATGGCACGAGGAAGATCTACCACATCAGTGCCCGTCATTTGACTCAGTGATGTGAGCGGAGCAGGGTCTGGGACGTCATCAACGTCGAAATATTGCGATTCTTGCGATTTTGGCCGACTTCGCGGGGTCATTCTAAATGGCTTCCTGACATCAGGGGATCAGATTTGGGGATCAGTCTCAGCTGCGGGTAAGTCCACTAATAGCTCCTGCTTTTTTTTCGAACTTATATACTCTACATCTACGTCATTGCCCCTGTTATCTGCTGGATCTTCGTTCCCCACACTTACAACGCTCGTTTTCCAACAACTGAAAGGCCACCAGAGTCCCGGCAGAGTTCTGCAATCCGTACACACTGTTCTCGTACCTAGCATTAAACATTGCCGGATGCCCATCGTGACTACTATCATGGTCACCGCACACATTTGTACAAAGAACTTTATCGTAAAGCCGGTGAAATGGGAAGACTGCAAGTTGGCCTGCGCAATAAGGTCTATCCTGCAGCCATCTGATCTGATCTACACCAGACACTTGCCTGTTCGGATGGGTGAGCTTCTTCCTGGACCACTTTGACGTGTTTTGTCTCCACCAGCTTATTGTTTATCACGTCAGGCGACTTTTATTGCTTATCTTCCCTTTGCATGCGCTATCGGAACTCATGGTGGTGGGACTCATCAGTGGAACCTATACTACCCAAATTTGCAATACCAGTGGCGGGTAAGTATATGAGAAGAATCAACGCAGAACCGGCACCCTTGCTCTAATCCAAACATCGTACCTTTCACCATAGCAGTACACAAATATCTCGGACTCCATCTATAGACTGTCGCTCTTTGGCACAAAATACTCGCTCCTGCTCCTAATTCTCCGGGTCTTCTGCTCGACCCACCATGACCTCGGTTATTGGCTCACGGTGGGCCTAATCATCCTGAACGGCATGTTCTACATAGCCTTCTTCTTCGTTCCAATATTCCTTTGCTCGCTACGTTCCAAGATTTGGAACCCGGAAGAGCCTGGGCGCTGTCTGGACGTGAATGCTCTCTATCTAGCTTCGGCCAGCTTCAACATGGTATCAGACATTGCGACGCTGAGCGTTCCTATCTACTTGATCTGGAATCTTCAGATGTCGGTATAGCGCAAGATCGGCGTTTCCTCCGTCTTCGCAACTGGTGGTTTGTGAGTGTACATATGTTCTTCTTATTCTAGGCTGTGGCACTGATAATATCGTAGAGCATTGCAAGCATTGTACGCCTCGTCGACCATGTCCATCTAGTCAGCACTGAAGACTGGTTATACGTGAAACAACAAACCGCTCTCTGGGCGTGAGTCACCTCCTCCCCGAATTCCAAATAGCAAACCTGTTCTGCGCTGAAACTTTCCCAAAGAATTGCGGAAATAGCTTGCGGTCTTATCTGCAGCTGTCTGATAGTGCTTCCCCGCCTCTTCCAACATCTAACCTCCATCACTCCTAACAATGGTAGCCCCTCGAGTCCGGCTACAGCGAACACAGCGCCACGCCAATCTCGAAAACAATGGATACAAATGGCCAAGCGTAATGATCGAAGTCTGCCGTCACTACCTTCCGAAGCTTACAGGAAAGAGCGTAGTGGGAGCGATGAGTTTGAGAGTGCGGTTGAGGGGAAGCCAGTTGATGTCGAGGAGGGCCTCTGATAAGCGAGGAATTCAGTAGTCTTGAAGCCAAGTTGGGTTTCTGCAAACGATCTTTTGTCAAGTCTCCTAAGTACTTGGTCGATGCTGGGATTTTTATCACGACTGTCACGAGTATGTATACCAAGACGCTATTTGTTTTCATAGTCGCAAAATCCTGGCTCAATCACGCGTATTGTATCATTGGTATTGCTCGACCTCAAGTTCTTTCCTAGACGAAATCTACCGACTCGTTGGCCATCCGGAGTGCCGCAGCTCCTCATGCCGAATCGAGAGGAGTTTGATCTCGATTGAGGAAATGGTTATATTTTTGAGCGTATCGCATCCAGACCAATGCCATTTTACAATTATTAGATTTGGGTTTCTTGGACAGAAGCGCGCTGCGGTAAATGGAGAAGACAGCTGAGACTTTAGGCGGAATAATAGACGAGATAGAGGGAGACAAGGAAAGCTGTATTCCGATCGCGGAAAGACGAGTATATTAGTTGATGTCCTGTCCTGTGCTGCGAATAAATCGGTGTTGAATCGGTAGTGAATTTTTTCCTATCTTCCCTGACATCCAACATCCTCGCCCCTTGTCTATGATTATTCTGGTTCCTATTCCTACATTTCAAATATCAGGTTCGTGCGGCTGACCAAGAAGTGTATGTAGATGCAGAAGACGACCCTGCATTACCTGTCCTCCTTCAGTGAGATGGTGCGAACTTCGACATGTTGTGCAATAGCGACACCTTCGTGCCTGCTTAGGGATTTCCCTTCGATCTTGGTAGCGTCAGCATGATATACGGCTCCGTCATTGACGAGAATTAACCAGGCAACAAGAGCAGCATTCCTTAATAATCAACCCAGAAAGCAATCCACATACCCGATACAATTTTCTTTTCTAAGCATCATCAGCCCCAATCCTCAAGTCAAGCCCTCCAAAGCGACAGCCGGCGGCATCGCCCCAACCCACAACTGCCTCCTCCTTCTCAAGATCATCGGTATGATGCCAGCCCGCCACCCAGGCAGAAGTTTATGGTAGCAGCGGCGAACCCAGTACTTGCCACGTACGTCGTCACTGAATTGGGTAACGATGGCGTAGTCTGGCTCCTCCTCTGGATCGTAAGGGACGTAGACATCGAAATATCCGGGTAATCGTGGGAGAGTCAAGATCTGGTATTCGGAACGTGCTGTGCTGGCCTTTAATACTCGCATACACAGAATGATGTAAAGGGTGGTACTGACGGCCAAGGGTTGAGTATGGGACTGCTTGAAGTTTGAATGTGTCGGGGTCGAAGAAGGGGACGAGGTGCGGGTATCTCGCTGGCGAGTATTGGTTTGGCATTTTTTTGCGGGTGAAGGGAGCAGAGAGTGGGTAGGAATCTGGTGGTGGTGATTCCGAGAAGTGTGATGGATCTGCAGGTGAGATGTGTAGGTTGTAGCTGCTCGTGATACATCAAGGAAGAATATTCTAAAGAGCGTAGCGAGCATATTTTCTTCTTTTGAGCACGAGCACACAGTACCATTTCGTGGGCTATGTTAGCCAAGGTACCAATGAGCATTCAACGTTCAGAGGCAGTGCTTCCTCCCGTGCGCCAGAACCGCTGCTCTAGGTTTCTTTATAGATCATCAAACGGCAGCTTCATCCTCTCACGGCGAATCATCTATCGGGACTCAATTCTTATATCAAGCGGATCAACTCTGTCCAGTCCTTTTCTTCTTCAAATAAAGACACCAACGACTTCCAAAATTGTGGTCATCAAATGATTCGCTGTGCGTGCGTAATCACTGATACGTGTCACAGAGCAGAACAAAGAAAGTGCCTCACCTATTCTTGCCAAACCGCGGTAACGGTACCATACGTCTCCGAGAGAGATGCACTACTCCACACTTCATATGTACTAACGATAGGATTGCTGACAATTGTGAAGGACCTATACCCTGCTGACTCGAATGGCTCGACCTAAAATACTTCTCGATAACACATATCAAACATCTTACACCCCCTTTAGTAGAGAACGTAGCCAGGATCTACGACAACCATGTTTCACCAGAAATATTTATCTGCGTTCTATTTCCACTATGATACTATCTATACCTATACAGCACTAATCTCAAACCCTTACGCGCGGATGGTGCCATACAAACCCGAGCATCCACCCCCGGGATTTGCTATACCGTCCCCACAACAACGACACCACCTTCCCACAACAACCCTCATACCATCAACCCCATCTCAAAAGCAATTCCACCGCCCCTCCCAACAACAAACGCAAACCTCACCTCTCTCCCCAACATCCCCAACCAAGAGCTGTATATCAACTCCATCACCAACAAAATCCAACTCAAAAACCCCAACCCAACACCCCAAAAATCCCAATGGATACCCACGCCCAAAACGACACCTACATCGAGCTAGCAGAACACCTCTCGCGCCTCGGTCACCCCAATGTCGTAAGAGTCCCCAACCCACCCCCCCCCCCCCAATCACACACACTAAAAACCCACGTCCACAGCAAAGCACAGAAATTTCCCCCCCACACGACGCCAACTTCGGCGCCATAATGATCACCCTGAAGAACGAAACTGTCGCAAAAGATGTAGCAGAGAAATTACACGGCACAATGTACGTCCTTACCGGGATACAGCCTACGAGTTGGCCATACACTGATCTGCTACCTACAGCATCAACAGCGCCAGAATAGCCACTCACTTTCTCAAAAAAGACGAATATGCAACGAGGGCAAAGGCAGTGTGGGTGGAATGGGAGTGGTGGGCTTTTACTCTTGCTAGTCAGTTATTATGGAAGGTAAGTCGCAGTCAGCACGCTAGATATTCCACCCCGTGGCCAAAAATCATACCTGGCGACGGCTGACCTATCGAGGTGTGACGGAACGTAAGATAGGCGGCCATGGCACAGTCGCCTCGATCTCAGACAAAGTGGAGAATGTCCTGCTCGCTGGACCGGGGTGGATGAAGATTGGATAGAGCTACAGCAAGAATATTTCGCTCCAAATAGCACCTGCTGTAGATCGGCAGATGTTTTTGGGTCCTGGTAGGTAGTGCGCAATCGAAACTCCATGGGGAAGTTGTTCTTGGCGAGGAT
>JAABUK010007507.1_pt1 | contig 15717 bp, 32 predicted proteins | sample 5559141 | NCBI WGS metagenome assembly JAABUK01 (sample SAMN10711869, study PRJNA513367) | rock metagenome | isolation source: Antarctica rocks | place: Antarctica: Victoria Land, Pudding Butte nord | collected 2016-01-03
GGGGACAACAGCACAGCTTTTGCAGAGGCAGTCTTCATACTGCAGCAGAACAGGGTGTCAGTCACGCTAACATCCTCAGGGCTGCAGCTGACCAGACTAGGCTGCACCTTCCCATGTTTTGGGACCACGCGCATCCCACTTGCAGGTCTGCTGCAGCTCTTGTCTGACATGCTCTGTCAAGCGGCCTCACCCTTTTGGTCTGTGGCATCGCTGCCCTTCCCATCACTACATCAAATGGCATGGGGGAGTCTGCAGTCTAGACCACACATGTACTGACTGCGGCGCTGCACTGCAGTGTCGTATGATGACATTCTGTCAGCAAGCCATTTGCAGAATACATCCTGGATATGGACAACCTTCTGCAGTGGTCAGGTGGGTTGCTCGCTGTTGCTTTTCGATCTGTACCCCTTCACCTGCCGGTCAAGTCACTTACCAAGTGACATGGAATTTTGTGCAGACCCACCAGCTGGTCATTCATACCTTCAAACGGTCCAGGAGGCGGCGCTGCTTGTGGCGCCCCCAGCAGCTCATCTTGGGCTCATCTGTGAGCTGCTGCCTGATCTGTTGCTTCCCTTCCCTGTATGCGTGACAAGTTGCATATATAAGTGCAGCTACATGTTGTTGCTCAGCTGCAGTTCTGGTCTTTCCAGTAGCTTTAGATTGGGGTGTGATGGACAATACACTCTCTGCAGTGTTGCTTATACTGCCAAGTTGGCTTGCAGAGCGCAGATGTAGTTGAAGAGTGGGCAATGAGAATAAATAGGGCTATTAGACAGAGCAGCCATCGACCTCGTGATCTGCTGGTGCTGTTGAATCCCTTTGGGGGCACCAGGAAAGCCAAGGAGGTCTGGAGGGATATAGCTATGCCCGTGTTCAACCTAGCAGGCATGTGAAGTCATCACTGTAAAATCAGGCTGGCAGGCCTTTAGGCCTCTTCCACAGCTGGTGTATGTGTCATGTGTTGCAGTAACACCTGTGGGCATGAGTAGTAGCTGTATGCATTCTCAAAAGCTAAGCTGATGAGTCAATCGCTAGCTTGTTTACATGCATCATTGGCCGCAATGCGTAATTGGTGTTGCCATCATGCATTGCGCATACTCAAAAGCTGGATGCAATTGTGCATCCAGATGATGATGGACCAGAGGTTCTGCATGCTCAGGCCTTTGTTCCTCACAGGTGTGAGATGCATGAACATAGAGACAGAGCGAGCGTGGCATGCCCGGCAGCTTGTATCAGAGCTCACACTCCATGAGTTGAACAGCTATGATGGCATTGTGGCGGTAATCATGCTGCCTGCTGTTTGATCCTAGCATTGCATGCCATCACATTGCTGTCTTGCAGTAGCACGCATCACATGTGCAGGAGAGCTTCTCAAGGGGAATTGGTGCATGCTGTCTCATGCGAAGCTGCTGTGAGCTTCTTTTTCGTGATACACATTGAAAAGCTTGTTGGCATCTGCCCTCCCCCCCTCCCCGCTCTCTTGACCCTGACCCAGCCCTGCCTCGTGTCATGCATGTACTAGTGGAACCAGCGCTTTCCAAGGCAAATGCTTGTGCTTCATGTGTATTCACTTATACCTGCAGGTGGGTGGGGATGGCTTGTTTCAGGAGATCATGAATGGCTTGCTGGATTTGCGAGCACAAGGTGGCGACATGGCAGCTGCAGCAGCTTGCATGCGCCTGGGCCACATCCCTGCTGGCTCCACTGATGCAGTAGCTTACAGTATCAATGGCACCCGCTCTCAGCTGACAGCGGCCCTGCATATAGCCCTTGGCGACAGGTCGGCAGACACCATTGTTGAAAGTCCCTCCCTTCGTACTGACATGACACATACTGCCTTCAAAGCAAGTGCGCTCACAGCAACTTGTCCTCAGCAGTGTGGTCTCATTGCAACCAATGAATGAGTGGCTTGATCTGAAGTGGAGCTATTTGCTTATTTGTTGCCTGCTGGACAGTTTACACCTCTGCTCTGCCTGCAACTGCCTTAGAAGCAAGACAATGCCATACAACTGGCGTGTGACTGCTTCCAAGGTGGGGCCTTGTGAAGAGGCTGCTGACAATGATTGGTGTGCAGGATGCCCCTGGACGCGCTGAGAGTTGACACAGAGGACATGCAGCACCGGTTTGCAGTGTGTGTGGCCTCATACGGCTACATGGGGGACCTGATGAAGGACAGTGAGAAGCTGCGCTGGATGGGCCCCGCCCGGTACAACATACAGGGGGCCATCACCCTCTTCAGGGGCAGGGCCTACACGGCACACGTCTCCTGGCTGCCAGCTCCTCTGCCGTGAGTCACTGTGTTAGATCTGTCAGCGCCGCCAAAACTGCCAACATACAGAAAGTCAGTACTCCAGTGGAACATGCACTTAGAGGTTGTCTTATCAAGACAAGTACCAGCTGGCTTTTGGGGTAAATTCTGTCATATTTGGTGCCTAGTATGGCGCAAACCTACTGTCAACCTTCTTGTGCATGCTGAAAATATTGCCTCGCAGTTGCAAGATTGCCAATTAGAAAAGAGCCATTTGGAGCCCAGGCAGTGAACAGGATGGTCAACCAACAAGGCAGCTCAGTCCAACCTGAGCTGTCTTCATCTGCTGCCAGCTATCATACCCTTGCCCAGCATGTGAAACCTAATCATGTCACATGTGTGCGGATGCAGGGGAAGAGCGCGTTCTGTTTGTGGAGCGAACTGCACAGTGTGTGGGAGTGGTGACCCAAACCATACTCACACCTCTACTGCCTTCAATCAGCCTAGCCAGAAGTCCCTTGAAGCGGTAATGCTTCACCGTGAATTTGGCGGCTGCACCCACAACATGCCTTCTGTCTCATGTCATCACCCTTGCATCAAACTGGTCATCTGTTTCTGGTAGTAGCACATCGCTGCATCCTCATGCCATTTCACCCTCTGTACCCCTTTGCGCCTGACTGGCACCATCTTCACCACTCTAGTCTTGACTCTGTCTCTGGCGACAGTAGCCACGTGGGTAATAAACTGGAAAGTCCAACAGAAACAAGCATGTCTTCAGGCCTGTGCAGTTGTCTTTGTATGGTCATGTCAGAAGTGGGTGTGCGTGATGCAGGGGAGTTGGCAGCATGTAGAAGGGGACTTCAAGAGTGTGATGGCCATAGTGACGCCCTGCCGCAGTGACCAAAGCGCACTGGGCCTCTCCCCCTATGGTCACCTCTCAGATGGGCGCATACAAATGGTCCTGGTGCATAAGTGCTCTGTGCTGCAGTACTTGCGCTTCTTGGCTGCTATACCCAAGGGGGGTGAGCCCTCATACCACCACCATGCTCCTCCTTGTACTGGGTCATGCCATATGTATGCAAACCGCATTCAAGCTGGGCTGATGGTTGGCTTGTGATTGACATGGTGACCAAACATGTCAAGCTACATCAAGGGATACACTTGGACTGAGAGATGGCTTTTGGGAAATGTATGCATGCACAGCAAGTTGTCTGCTGTCTGTCCTTTTGTTGAGGTGTGGTCAAGACATAGTGCTGATGTGTAGAGTCCCTCAAAACATCAGCCACTGTTATGCTTTCTGGCCTGTCCTGCATCAATATGCAACATTTGTTTCTCACACACCTGTGTCAGCCCTGTGCACACAGCATGAGTGGACTCGTATGCATTGCTGAACAAGGCAAGCGACCGCCAGGACGGCCACACCTGCCATCGGGAAACCAGGGCATCATTGCGTCCGTGAGTACATTGTAGTCTTTGATGAGGGTTCAAATCATGTTAGCGATATTGACTTTGGCGCCTTTGATTGAAAGTTGGTCAGTATCTGTGTAAACCCTCCCTTTGGGTTTCCCAATGGCAGGCCAAACAGCAGTGTGCCAAGCCTGAGATTGTTTGCTCACAATACTGACTGGCAATAACCTTCTGCAGGCGTAGAACCAGGCCAGTTCTCCTATGTTGAAGTTCTGGATGTTACAGCAATGCGTGTGGAGCCTGTAGGGCAAGAAAGTTCCTGGAATGTAGATGGCGAGCTGCTGGAGAACAATCATGTTACATGCCAAGTTCATAAAGGCCTTGTTGAGATCTTTGCCAGGGGCGTGGAGTTATAAAGAACTTGGGGGCCTACGTGTCTTTGTGGACGTTTACTAAGCCATTGGCTGCGTGTGTACCTTGCTTCACACATTACAAATTTTTGTTTCATCAATTTCATTGAGGCTTTCCAATTGATGGGGTCCTTCTGCTAGTTGCAGGCTAGTTTGTTGTTTGTGTTCTTGTCCAAGCTCCAGATGTGAGTTGTGTGTGTGGACCATGAAAGCAGCACTTCTGTCTGTATGTGATTGTGGTCATCAATAAGCCAGGTGGACTCGTTTGAGAAGTGAATAAGTGCGTTCACCAATACTATCGAGCTATCAATTGGACAACTGGACCCACCTGTGCATCCCCAATGCTCTATGCACTTGTCAGTGAGCAGTGTCTTTTTAGATCGTCACTTCATGCATTTTGGTACGGGGACATTAGGCTCCTCCTGAAGCAGAATTCTTATCTGGAAGTTGTTGCGCACCATGCCGAACTGTGCTTCCAGGCTCAATACCTGATGAGTGACGTACGGCCCCATGCTCAATGTGGCTTTGTAGGGCCAAAAGACAAGTATCTACACTGTATGCGTCATGTTCTCCAAATGATTTGATACTGTAACGAAACAGCTATGTAAATTGACTGCTCAAAGAGGGATGCTTGGATCAGCTGAGCAACAAAACTCTCAGACTGTCCACAGTGCAATGGGTTCTTGTGCACACTGAGCCTACACCAGCTCAACACAGCAGCATGCTTGGCTACACTTTAGGTGTCTGCAGCCTATCACTGTGGAGTCACAGTTCTATGGGCTGTATAGCAGGCAGGCTAAGACCTGATAGCGGCGTGATGACGCTGCTATCAAGATGGTCAACACAGCCTGTAGTCACTGGCAAGCAGAGCTATGTATGTGACCTCATGTGCACAGGCAATATCTATGGCCTGAGCCTGTACGGCTGCTTTGTCTGCCACAAGTGCCAAGCTGTGAAGATCACAGCTCAAAATCAGAACCCTCGCTTCCACTGTTTAAACTGATGACATCACTGTCACTCTCATCTATGTCTATGTATGTCTTGCTGGCTACCGCTGCTTTTCTGGGTGCTGCCCTTGCCCTTGGCGCAACCTCCACATTCTCATCCTCCGCCTGCACTTCACAATGCTGTGCACACACCCATTCCTGTCCTTGCAGCACACTGTGGTCCTGGATGCTGCACAAACTGGTCATTGCAAAAACGACTGTATACATGTGAACTCCCACGAGTAATGCAATGAGTAGAAGGCACTCAAAAGACATGGCAGTCACTGGCAACACTAGGCCAAAGCACAGCTGCAGGCAACAGGTTATCAGCTGTGAAGGACAGAGCAAAGTACAGGCTGACCTCAGAGTCTGACAGTTTGGAGGACTGGGAAGGCATGTGGGAGGGGGCAGAGGGGGCAGCCAGGCGGCTCTTGCTGGATCCAGAGGCTTTGTTGAAGGGGGAGGGGCGCATGCGCCTCACCTTGCCCTACACAAACAGGATTGGTATCATGTGAGCTACTTGTACAATCATGAATCCCAATCTTTATGCCTTGCCACTGAGATGCATGCTTGTGCAGAATAGCTGACAGCAGGCTTTTGATTGCCCCAAGCCAGATCTGCAGCCTTCTGTGCAGTACACAAATCTGGGCTGGGGGTAAAGTGATGTGGTGCGACATTTTTGCAAGCTGCAGTGGCAAAAAAACAATCTGGTACTGCATGTAGACATGTGTTTGCGCATTGTGTTGCAAGTGGCCTTCGTGGCTACTAAAAACAGACCTTGGGGAGCACCACAGGAGAGGCAGCCTCAGGTTCATTGCTGCCACTGACCTCTGCTTGGGCCTCTGCACCCTGCTTCCCTGCTTGCTTGCTGACAGGCAGCTTGGTTTGTTGCAGCTTTCGCTTGGCCACTGCCTTGGCCCCATCTCCTGCCACAAAACGCAACACATTGGCATAACAACAGACACATTCCATACCAATGCACATTGTGAGGTTTGGCAAAGTTGGCTTTTAATGACGGTGTTGCATCTGTTTGCTGATATGCTGCACTGCTACACAAGCTACATTCAGCAGTATGGCTGCCTTGCAATGCTGTGACAGCAGCACCGAGGGACACACACTGCAGCTCAGCTGGGAACAGCCGTGGACACTGACATGACATGAGAGCCGTGCCAGATGATGTAGCAAGTGCTCACCAGCAGCAGGTGCAACAGGAGGCTTGGCTTTGGGCTGGTTGGCTGCTGGGGCCCGTGGCCTGGAGGCCTTGCCTGGCTTGACTGCTGCTGGAGCAGGTGAGTTGACATCTCCATCACTCACCATGTTCTCATCATCACTGCAAACATGTCCGCTAATTGCACAATACTGTTGCAGGCAGACACCATTGCAAGCTGATTTCCAGATCATAGCAGCACTGCTGGAAAGTGTGTGTTGGTGCACTACTACAGGATTGTGCCCAACATAAGCTAGCAGTGCACAAATACACACACCAGCGAGCCTCCCAAATGTTTTGCACATGTAGCCTGCTGGGAAAATGCTCGGTGCATGCAGGCCAATAGGACAGTACCCAACACCGTGGCAATGCAACGCTTGTCATGTGGTCATTGACAATGTTTAGGCGGACCTGTCAAGAAGGTCTACATAGCTGGCAGCCTTTTTGGCGGCTGCACGTGCTGGCTTGGCAGTCTTGGCTGCAGCTGCAGTTGAACGCACAGCACTGTGGGCCTTGCCACTCTGTGACTTGCTGGACTCCACCTTCAGTGCATCCATCTGCCCTGCAATGGACAAATTGCCAATTAGCAGTACAGTCCAGTGCTCTTTGAGACAGACACTTCAAGAAACCAAAGTTGTGATGTTTATCAGCTTGATTGCAGGGCTGATGTTGTCACCTGTTGGTGAGAGTCTGAAGAGAGTTATGACAAAGCATGATTGCTAGCGTGAACCTGGATGCTGTCACATAACTGGGGACATGTACATAGATGATGCTGAAGTGCTGTAGCTATGCGAGGGGATTCTGCAGAGTCCGCATGTATCAGCATACCTGCAAGCCGGTCCAACAGAGGCACAGCAGTCTCATCTGCATCCTCTGTCAAGTCCACCCCAGCAGTCAGAACTGCAGCAACTTCCATCTCAGCCTCTTGCTGGCTGGCAGCATCAGGCTGACTGTTGGATGGGTCTGCTTGCATGTCCTCTTCTTCTGACTTGACTGCTGTCTGGCCCTTCTTCGCCCGGCCACGACCCTGAGAGCTGGATGCTGCTGGCAATACCAGACTGCAGGCCAGAATCATGCTGTTGTTAGCATTTGAGGCTGACAATGCCAGCAGGCATACAAAGACAGATCAATCAGATTCTTGCAACTCTTGGGTTCCATGGCACATGAGAATAACAGAGCCAGCATCTGCAATAGGTTGCAAGGCAGATGTTCAGCTGCAGATCTATACTCACCAAGCAGATTGAAGTCAACTTGTGTGGAACACTCTTTCCAGTACAGTGTAGACAGGGTTTGCACATAAGGTGTATTGATCAGCCTAAGCGCAATTGACCACAAATGGTGTGTCCACACAACAAACACTGATCTTACCAGCATTCTGTTCTTCACGCATGTGGCAATATGACATGTGCTATCAGTGACCTGGCAGTAGCACACGCCCCAAAGAACATAAGCAAATTTATTGAAGTGACAGTAGGCTTGCCTACTGACAGTAGGCAACTGAAACTGACAGTAGGCAAGCCTGGATTGGCTGTTCTTACCTTGGTGCTGGGGGAGCAATGATATTAGCGCTGGGCTTTGGGGGAGGGCAAGCTGCTGCTGAGGCCTTCTTGCCCTTGGACCCCTGCAAGCAAATTGTTCACAACTGCTGACCCAAACGCTTTCAGTCAAGCAACGATCTTGCAACCCATGATGTGGTGTTAAATAATCTATGCTTGCACAGCCTGCTGCATTGGCTGGGAGATCAGAAACATGTCATGTCACATTGAGTGTAGGTACGGGATTAGTGCAAAAGTCATCAGCTTGTATACCTTTGGCTTTACATTGAACTCTTCTTCACTGCCTGACATATCCTCACTTTCTGACTCTGCTTTCACCTTCTTGGCTGCTTTGCCTGCCTGTTGCCCACATACAGAGTCTCAGTAGCTGAGTTTGGCCAAATGCATGCAGCACAAGGACAACAATGCAGCTGTATCAGTAGTGAGCTGGGCATCATTTGGTCAACAGCTGTCTCTTCAGTGGCATGTGCACAGCTAGCTGAAAGATGACCTAGCTGGGAAGGTTCTTGATGCACATGTGCTCGCAAGTACCTTGCCAGGCTTCTTGCCATTCTTCAGCAGCGCCCTCCGCTGCTGCTCGCTCAGCTTTGCTGCAGGACATCAAAACAGCATATTGTCTTTGCCAATCTCCGTGTTCAAACATGCAGCACGGCAGGGAACAAGCAAGTGGACCTGCTGTCGCAACTATTTAAGGCAATGCAGAGCTGATGGAAGTAGGCAAACACCAAGAGAGTAATTGGATGGTTTGAACTTGATACTGCTTGAATCAGTAAGGCTGTGCACAGGGTTGGATGCAGATGCACTGAGCAGAGCACCATTGGGCAGAGGTGGCACTACCAAGCACATTGCCATTGTGATGGCTGTAGCTTGAACATCATCTGTAGATGCAATGGTCACAGCAGGCTGGCAGACCTGAGTTGGCAGCCTCATCAGCCTCCCAGGCTTCATAGGCCTCTGAGAAGGCATCCAGGTCCTGCAAGTACAGCTGCTGCACTGTAGTGCCATGTAGGCGGGCCACCTCTGCCTCCTGACTGGCTGCCTCTGCTTTCAGCTTCTCTACCTGAGTCACATTGATACAGCTTCATTAGCATTCTGCATGTAAAGTTTGTCCGCATGTTATGTGGCTTTGCTGAGCCAAATCAGGGTTGTATGGTTTCTACGTGGCAAGCACAGAGACAGGTATACAGCCTAGGTGACTGCATGAGCATGTACAGCCTAGGTGACTGCATGAGCATGTACAGCTATGCTTGTGTGTACCATCAATCTGAGCAGGCTGGGATGCAAGGATGTACAACACGTTGTCTCAGTCTGTGCATGTACATACCTTCTCTATGGTGAGGTTTTGAATGGGCATGCTCAGCAGATAGTCGTAGGAACGGCCTGAGGTGTCCTCTATGCTGTCCTGAGTTGGCGGTCCAGTCAATGCCTGCAATCAGAGTGCAGCTACATCAACACTGCACTTCAAAGCAAAGTCATGTCTTATGACACCCTGAACACATCATTGCAGCAGCTGACCGTCTTGTCATGCATGCACTTTGTGCCTTGCTGTTGTGCTGAGGTCCCACTGCTGATTCACTGTGATACGGCACCAAACCAATAGAACTAGCTGGATGTGCAGCCAAAACCGTACAACAGGTGATATGCACCACAGCATTGCAGGATACAGTGACTACTTTCAGGTCAAGGAAGGTTTACCGTGGCTCCCCGGTTAGGCATCTTATCAAAGCCATCACTGACCAGCTGATCTTCAATGGCCGCCCTCTTGCGGTTGCTGATTTTGAGCTTGCCTGCTACTACAGCCAAGATGAAGCGTGTCTTGTTGTTACACCTCATCTGCTCCACCCCAGCAGCCTGTACATACACAAATATGCCTGAACAGCCTGCACATTGACACCATCGTCATGGTCAAAGGAGCGCTGGCACTAGTGCTTCCTGACGTTCATCAGTTGCAAACAATGCAGAGCAAGTGTGAGACTTAGTGTGAAGCAGCAGCACGACAAGCACGGCTCCTGAGCTTTGATCATACAGGAGAGATGCCTGGGTATGCAACTGACTGTGATCATGTGAGCGGCTGTTATATTCACCTGGATGAGGAAAGCACGGCGCTTGTGATAGAACTGCATCCTGACGTGAAAGAACTCCAGCAGGATGTCCTGGGGCGTCTCGTAGCGCTTGATGAGCCCATCAGGACCAAACAGCATCATGTTGCCTACACACCACAATAGGTTTGTTCACATACCCTGGCCTAGTGCAGGCAAGCTTATAGTGGCTGCAGCTCTTGAGTTTTCAAAGCACAGCAAGCAGACACATCAGGCCTGAGTGCTCACGGGTGTTGACTATACTGTGAGCAATGCTGGGTGCAGGCAAACAGCCAGTTTGTTTGCTGACTCACCAATGGAGGCTTTGCCAATGAGCTTGAGCTTTTGGTGCGGCCCGCCACCAGACAGCACCTCCTGCAGCTTGGCTGCAGTGAAGAAGAGCTGGAAGTGCACCTCAGTGTCTGTGTGGTACTCCTTGTACTCCTGCACAACAGAGGGCAGCCATGCAATCGCTGCATTTCCTACAAAAGCAGGCTGCATGCTTGGCTCAACATGCATGGTACATCAACGTACTCTACAATGCCGATTTGTGCAATTGATTTGCTGTGCATCTTGAAGCAGTAAGAAACAATGGCAGCTATACAAGCTGCAAACAGTGGTTGCCAAGAGGTATTAGCGGGTATACAACTAGGCTGCCAGAGAAATCACAGCTGATCACCTCGAGCAGTGCTGGTGCATTTTTGTCCTCTGGCTTGATGAGGGTTTCCAGGAACTCCTTGTAGTCTTGAGTCCACTTGCGAATGGGCAGCTCTGTCACCTCCAGAGTTGTTGCATCACGCTGCACATAAACTGTGTTATTGCACATCATGATCTGACACAACCTCAAGTGTTCAGCTGCATGTGGCAACTGCACACATGCAGGTAGACCTGACCACAGGCATGTGATGCTCATCCATGACTTGATCCACGTTGAGGCAGCTCAGGTCACAGGAACTGGGGTCTTCCTTGCAGCATGTCTGAGAGCATGTCAAGCTTGAGTTGTATAGAGAGGCTCAAAATTCAGGATTTGTAATGGTGCGCCAATCAAGAGTATGAGTTATAAGCTGACATCAAGGGCACACCTGTGATACCACCCCATTGAGGTTGTAGGACTTGCCAGCAGTCTTGGAAGGCACCTCCATGATCTGCCCGCTAAAGCTCCGATACCAGGGCTGCATCTCTACCGGCTCCTGCCCGTTCAGCAGCCTCTTCATGTTGTCCACCAGGTCCCGAGGGTTGTAGTTGGGGATAGAGGTGCTCCAGCCTGTGCCGATGCCCTCTGCTCCATTGATTAGCACTAGTGGCAGGATTGGCATGTACCTGCATCAACATGGGTATGCGCAGGCCAGAAGTGACTTTCATCCCTGTTGGCTCATTCAACCCCAGCAGCTTCAGCAACGTGCTCTTTGATGAGTGGCAAAGTGTAGGCATGCAATATCTGCTAGGCTTCCTTGCCTTCAGGATCTGACAAGCCATGCAAGACAACAGGCTGGCTATTGATTCCAATGCAGCAGGGCCAACACCACAACATCCCCAGTACTTTTGTAAATAGGCCAGCAATGATCTCATTACAGAGGCAGGTGATGCCTTGGACACACACATACCATTCTGGCTCAATCTGCTGGCCCTCCTCACTGAGGTAACTCAGCAGGCGGTCATCAAATCCATTGAAGAGGTGGCGAGTGAGCTTGGTCATGCGCGTGAAGATGTACCTGGCACTGGCACTATCCTTGCCTCCCTGCAGCCGGGTTCCAAACTGACCTGCACTTGCACATTCCTGTCAGGACTTGCACTGTAGGCTGAGAACCAACCTGTGCATGAATGTTATTAGGTTCTGTATGGTTGATGAATCATACAGCTTCTTGCGTTGTACAGGCAGCACTGCCAAAGTGACAGGTGGGTCTGCAGCTGAAGCATGCACACTGCCTCAGCTGGTACTGCACAATGCTGGACCCAACTTGTGTGTGCTATATCATGCAGTTGGCAACAAGCAGTAGAAATGCAGAGATAAAGGATTGGAACATTGAGAAGATGCAGACCTGAAGGGTACAACAAGTTGATGTTGTTGCTGCCAACAAAGTTCTGTGCCATGCCCACTATTGTGGAGGTGAGGCTGACATCTCCATGGTGGTATGCTGAGTGCTCCGACACATAACCTGCCAACTGACTCACCTGCATCACAGCAAACCTTACACAGCTGTATTTTACACAACAGAATGCCAAAGCCGTCTGGACAACAAACACACACTGCATGCTTGTATGTGCATTACACAGTAACAGCAATTGTAAGATTGCCTTTGCACGTGGCCGGTGATCATGGTGTGGTGCACACAATGTACAACATGTTCACTCATGTTTTCTGGTGCGGTCATCATGCACGTGGTGCTGTGTTGTGAAGCAATATGCGACCTTGATGTCCTTGCTGAGGTTCCTCTTGAAGCAGCCAAACAGGATCTTCCTCTGGCCCGGCTTGAGGCCATCCAGCATGGAGGGGATGGAGCGCTCAAGGTCAGCCCTCGAAAACAAAATCAGCTCCTGCAGCAATTTGGCATAGCTGGATCATGCCTGCAAGCTACAGCACGTCCAGCTGCACCATGATTTGTGGTTCGCTACAGCTCAAGTTGCTGGCAAAAGGAGATGTCAGCGGGAAATGTAAAAGTGACCAAGAAGGGAAGGCATGTAAAGCTGACCAAAGATGAAAATTTGTGTGAATCACTCAGACACACCAGGCTTTGGTGCGCTGCAGGATGGCATGACACCTTGCTTTGAGCGGTGCTACTCACAGCACACAGCACCATCTGTCAGCTGGGTTGCCTCGACTTGTATCACACCTTGTTGACAAAGTCTGTATAGGTGATGTCAATGGCTGTGTGGTCCAGGTAGGTGCCTGGCACAAAGCTGCGGAGCCAGGCCTTGCGCTCCTCAATCTTCTTGCGGCTGAAAGCCATTTCGAGTGCAGTGCCATCTTCACCACCTGCAAGCACAATGATCACAATAAGCTGTGTTGCTTTTGGCAGCCTCACAGCTGGTGACATATGCTCCATGACTTGTGATGTGATAATGACAGGCTCTCTTATGCTCAATACAGTAATTGCATGGTCTGCCGGTCAACAGGTGCCTGTTTCTGGGTTGAGAAAGCTGACCTGCCCACACAAAGGTTTTGCGGTGCTCCTCAATGTCTGCAAAGTACTCCTTGGCCTCCTCTCGGGTGGAGGTTCCCAATCCTTTGTAATACTTGATGTCCCAGCCTGAGGTGCTGGTTTCCTCCTTCCACATCTCATACTCAGGCATGGTGTAGAAAGCCAGGGTCTGCCTGCCCTTGCGAGCCTACAGCACAGTAAATCATAGCCATCACTATGGTGAAGCTGCACACTTTACTTCTACACCATTGAATCTATATGTAAAGAGGGGGCGAAAGGCGTCAACACACAATACCAGCTTTGATCATGAGTCCATAATTTTGCATAGCATCAATTCTGACGACAGCAAGCCTGACCCAGATTATGCTAGTGGCAGGGGTTTGAAGCAGCAGTGTCAGCTGCGCACTAATCAGTGCTGCTGACAAATATTAACTTGAATTGTAAGCAGGTGTAGGTGGCCGACCTTGATGACAGGGGTGATGAACTCAATCAGGAATCCGGGCAGCTTCATGAGGGAGGGGTAGAAGGTGTGGAAGTAGTTCATGATGAGGCCCTTGATGTGGGACCCATCGTGGTCCTGGTCTGTCATGATCATCAGGTGGCCATACCGCAGTTGTTTCACATCTGTGTACACCTGCACCATGGTGAAGCAACAATCAAGTCTGCCACAAACAAAATGTGACAAAATGATTTCCAGCAAGGAGTTGCCGGCTTCTTGAGCAGCTGCTGTGATGCATTTTGCAGCAGCCATCCATGATGCAATGTAGACAGGTCCAGGATACCTTGCCATGCTGTAAGCCCATGATCTGCTTGATGGCCTGGATCTCTGCATTGGCTGCAATCTGGGCAGCACTGGCATCTCTGACATTCAGTAGCTTTCCCCTGCGCAGCCATATGCTTTCAACATGTCAGCACATGCTGCTCTAACGAGGCAATGTGAAATTCCAGCTGGCCAGCAAGATCTGCAGCTGCAACCAAGACATGTCTGGTTGTGCTGATGAAATGTGCTGTTGCCATGTAGTGTGGGCGTCATACATACCAAATTTAGTACTGTTGTACTCCTGCTTGATGCATGCAAGAAACACACACCTGAGAGGGAAAACGCCATAGCTGTCGCGGCCAATGACAGCCAGGCCAGCCACAGCCAGGGACATGGCTGAGTCACCCTCTGTCAGGATGAGGGTACAGTCCTCAGAGTGCTTGGTACCAGCATTATTGGCATCATTTAGTTTTGGCAAACCTGCATATATCACGCACAATCAGCAGCAGCTGTACCCACAAGGCTGAAGGCCTGCTAAACGCCTTGAATTGCTAAGAACCGGGCATTGGCACCAGTGACATACGGGCTATCCTGTCTTCGAGTTGTCCAGGCCTTAAGACACACTATTGCCTGGCATACATGAGCTTACTGACAGGCATGAATGAGACACACTGTACACTGCATGGCATCCATTTCATTGCAGCATTTGTCAGAGTCCCTATGTCAGCAGCAGCAAGCTTCGCAGCTGTGCTGCAGTTACTCAGCAAAATGCCAGTCTTAACATTAGTGACAGCACACAAGAACCTCTGATGCGGCTGCGCTTGGAGCCATCTGTCTTGGCCAGCTCCTTGTTCTGCTTGAGGTTGGCAAACTCTAGAATATGCTCCTTTACCAGACCCTCAACCTTCTTCAAGAGAGACTCAGAGATGGCTGGCTTAGAGCCAAAGGCATTTGAGCGCAATGTCATTGTCTCCTTGGTCTGCAGCACATCAACCATGTTGCAGCAAAGACGTATTATGCATTTTGCTATTGCAAACATGATGTTGCTAGAGGCATAGTGACCAGCTAGTGACAGCATCAAGTCCTGTACAAGCAGGTACCGGAGGGGTCTGACAAGCTGACATTATGAGCTGATTACATGATCACTCATCACGCATGCTGACAACTTCAGATCCTTGATTGACAGATGTCGTCAGCTGCTTCATACAAACATGACTGCGATAGTAAGACTGCAGTTCTGGCTTTCACAACATAGTACCTGGGAATCAAAAGTGGGGTTAGTGATCATAGAATTCACAAACACCCACAGGTAGTTTTTGACCATGAAAGGCCGGACCTCCAACTTGGCACTCTTGTTCTTGCCCTTGCCACTGTTCTTGGTGATGTTGTCAGCAAGGGTTCTGCAGCATCACTCATAGCAACATGAGTGGAAGATAGTAAATCACTCAGCAATCAGTTTTCAAAGTAAAAGCAACATGTTTTGAGCCTGTAGCAGTGTGCATAGGTGTTTACACAGAACACAAAGAGGCGTTTTGAAATGCCAGACATCCATTTGCACCCTGCATGGTGTAAGACAAGCCATGGCACAGACACTACCACAGCAGCTGTTAGGGCAGAAGGTGATGTACGCACTTGCATATCTGATTGGCAATCAGGTCCACATGGGTGCCGCCCTTGACTGTGCATATGGAGTTGACAAAGCTGACCTGCAAAAACAGCATATGTTATTAAAAGCGGCATTTGATCTGTCGCCTGCTGATGATTCCTTTAGACTAAAGCAATACCAGCAACAGGATACCCAAGAGCTTGCCTGTTGGAATTGGCCTTGCTCAGCCAAGCTGATGCACACCTCCCAGCGGTCTCCAAGCTTCTCATAGATCCTCTGAGTACCAGGGGACAGGTACAAGTTGACATAGTCCTGAAAG
>JAABUK010007508.1_pt1 | contig 15717 bp, 17 predicted proteins | sample 5559141 | NCBI WGS metagenome assembly JAABUK01 (sample SAMN10711869, study PRJNA513367) | rock metagenome | isolation source: Antarctica rocks | place: Antarctica: Victoria Land, Pudding Butte nord | collected 2016-01-03
GTTTATCTGGACAGCCTCCGCTCGCGACATTCTGGAGAAAGTTACGCGGGCTCGCAAGGCAGTTGAAAAAGTGCATAGCGTGTGAAGCACTCCACTAGATAGATAGGCGGCTCAATCAGCAGCGTATCGAACTGGCGGGCTTGCCTGTATCCGGCGAACGGGTGTTCATTAGGACCCAAGTCCCGAAACTCCGGCATCATGGCACGAAGAGGGCTGTCGATTCCGTGATAGCTGGTTTCCGGAAAGCCATCGTTGCTGGGGAAATAGTTCCTCATCCAGCGGATTCCAAAACGCTGGGCGGGCAAAATCTGGTATCGCTTGTAGGCAAATTCGGAGGCGGCAAGAAACTGCTGGTTGTAGAGCGGCGTCCGTTTGTCACGCTCAGAAATAGAGACGGGAAACCATTGCCCTCCGGCGACGTTCGAAGTAGTTTCGGGCGGCAGAGCTTTGGCGTAAATGGTCACGGCGAATCCCGCCTCCTGCGCCAATCTGGCCGTCGCCAGACCAACAGCTCCGCAGCCCAGAACCGCAACGGAACCATTGTGCCCGGGAAGACCGATTTCGATTGCTAATTTCGACGTTCCCCATGAGAGGGTGATGCCCCCGCCGCCGTGCCCATAGTTATGAACGACGAGCGTATCGCCGATCTTTTCAGGACGGACGACGAAGCCAGACGGGCGATAGGGGCGGAGGCCTGCTACCGTGCGAATGACGCGCGATTCCGATACATGCACCGGCGGTAAACCGCAGGCCGAGCCAAGCAGCGAGATGTCGGGAGCCGTTAGCATCGGCTGCAATTGCCGCAACGGACGGCGTGCTGCGGCACAACCAGTAAGTAAGCTGGATGATAGAGCGGCCGCTGCTGAGTTCCAGAGAAAAGCGCGTCTATTCACTAATTTAAGTGCTCAATTATGACATCTGGCCAGTGCATTTGCAGATATTCCGCAACCAGACGGCGATGGCAGTGATGAGGCTTCTCTTCGCTACAGAGCAAACATGCATTCTCAAGCAATTCACGGGAGACAGTCGATTCAATGCGCCGCGCCCTCATGAGGTCTAGGAACAGCGTTTCGTAAGTCTCCCAAGTGCATAGGCGCTTTTTATAGGGATCGAGAATCTCCGGGGTGGGGGCGAGATCGAGCACGTGCACGTATTCTATGTTGCAGATGACGCGCAGGAAGTATCGCAAGTCGTCGCGCTTGGCGAAGGCGGAGAGTTGCGAGGTATTGTTGAGGCGCACATCAACTAAGCGGGTTGCCCCAGAGTTTTGTAAACCAATTAAAAACTGTTCAGCTGGCTTTCGTGTGAAGCCGGCCGTGTAAATTTTCATCCCGCGGTGAGAGCCAGTTCCTCAGGCTCGCCTTCATAAGCGATGCGGAGTTCTTCAGCAGAACGGAAGAGGTCGGCTTCGGGAACGCGGACCAGAGCAGCCAGGCGGATGAGAGCATCGGTGTGGCTTTCAAGCGAGCCATCCGCATGGATGTGTTGGATTTCGATGCCAAGCGCGGCCAGGCCGCGGGCCACCAATACGGAACGGTGACATTCCAGCGGCTCTCTTTCTGCGCACATCAAAACGATGCGGAAACCTTTGTTCAGACCTTCCTGAACGCGTGCCAAGCCACTCTGGAAGAGAGCGGTGCGGCTTAAGCGCTCATAGCTGATTTTGCCGTTCTGATAGCAGGAACGGTCCTCGCTGCGCGCGCCTAATTCGGCGTGCGGGGTGAACTGGCTAAAAGGCGTGGAGCAGACATCGCACACAGCACTGATTCCATGAGCTGTTAACCATCGAACAGCCGTCCGGCTGGGTGGTTCGAATGGCCAATCGTGTAGACGGTTTGAGACACGTTACACCTTCATTGTACCGGCGGAAGCAGGAGTGCGGCGGCTAATTGACAGCACCAGTCGCCGAGCGGCTCGCCTAAACTGACGGTGAGAAACGCTTGCGGAAACCAGTACTCGGCGTCCGGCCCGGCGAACAGAATCGCTTCCGTATCGGGGTCTGTCACCATCAGGTTATAAGGTCGCTGAAGTGTTTGAAAGCTGCGCGAACGCTGCGTCTAATCCAGCCGGACCAACTCATTGTGCGAGTCAGAACCGAAGGGAAGGAAATCGGTGAAGGGAAGACGCTTCCTCCAAGAGAACACGGTCATTCGAACTGTAGCCGCTAGAGTAGCCCACGCACCAGGCGCCGGGAATTCTTTACCCGCGATGCAGCGCCCGGAAGATTTGCGCGAATTGGCGAGGCATACGATTCGCTTGTACGTGCCCTGCATATCGACTTCGAGAATCTGGTTCTATATCCTCGTTACTTGAAGATTCTCATTTTCTCCGACATCCACGGCGATTGGAAAACTCTGGAGCGGCACATGGCTGCCGATGCCGATGTATATATTTGCGCCGGAGACCTGACCAACTTCGGCCGCAAGATCGAGGAAGCCGGTGAGGTGATGAAGGCTCGCGGCGACCGTGTGAAAGTGATCCCGGGGAACCATGAAACCGAGGAGCAGGCGGCGCGCTTTTGCGACCGGTTCGGCTTTGAAAATTTCCACAGCAAGGTGATTGATGTGGCAGGGCACAAACTGGCCGGGCTGGGCTATTCCAATCTGACGCCTTTCGAAACACCGGGAGAGTACACGGAAGAGCAGCTTGCGGAGCGGCTGGATTTGTTTGCCGAAGTGCCGAGCCCGATGATTCTGGCCTGCCATTGTCCGCCGTTTCAAACGTCGCTCGACCGCATGCGGCAGTTCCGGCATGGCGGCAGTACGGCGGTCCGCGACTTTCTGGCAAAACGCCAGCCTGACTATTTCTTCTGCGGCCACATTCACGAAGCTGCAGGCACGGCTGAGCTGCTGGGCACCACGAAGGCGATGAACGTGGGCAAGCAGGGCTACTTGTTAGACTTGAATCCTGAGCTGATCCGGATTCAATACCCGGGCGCTCCCACCTGAAACGCACATGACCCTCGAAGAATTGCAACGCGAATACAATCCTCTGCGCGAGCAGGCTGCTGCCGTGCGGAGGTATCTTTGACTCGGCCGCTAAGCAGACCGAATTAGGTAAGACGGAGGCTTTGATTTCAGAGCCCGATTTCTGGAATCAGCCAGAGCGCAGCCAGAAAGTGATGCAAGACCGCAAGCGCCTGGAAGAAGCCATTGCGCACGATAAGCGCGTCGGCTCGCTAACGGACGATTTGGATACGCTGTTCGAATTGGCGCGCGAAGGTGAGAGCGTGGAGCCCGATATCGACCGCGAGATGAAGGCGTTCGAAGCCACTCTGCGCAAGCTGGAAGATTCCATGCTGCTTTCGGGCGAGAATGATGCGCGTGATGCCATCGTCACTATGCACCCCGGCGCAGGCGGCACGGAAAGCCAGGACTGGGCGGAGATGCTATTCCGCATGTATCTGCGCTGGGCGGAGCGCAACGGCTTCAAGGTGAATGTCACCGATCGTCTGGAGGGCGAAGGGGCAGGCATAAAATCGGCGACGTTCGAAGTAAACGGCGAGAATGCATTTGGCATGTTGCAAAGCGAAATCGGCGTGCACCGGCTGGTAAGAATTTCGCCTTTCGATTCGGCGGCGCGGCGGCACACGTCGTTTGCTTCGGTGTTCGTCTTCCCGCAAATCGACGATGAGATTAAGATCGATATCAAGCTGGACGATCTGCGCATCGATACGTTCCGGAGCGGCGGTGCGGGCGGGCAGCACGTCAACATGACGGATTCCGCCGTGCGGATTACGCACTTCCCGACCGGCATTGTGGTGCAGTGCCAGAACGAGCGGTCGCAGCACAAGAACCGCGATACCGCGATGAAGCAGTTGCGCAGCCGCATGTATGAGTTCGAGCTCGAAAAGAAACGCGAAGAGACACGCAAGACCGAAGCCAGCAAGCTGGAAATCAATTTCGGCAGCCAGATCCGCAGCTATGTGCTGGCCCCCTATCGCATGATTAAAGATCACCGGACGAAGCTGGCGATTGGCGATGTAGACAAGGTACTGGAAGGCGACCTGGAGCCTCTGATGCACGCCTGGCTGGTATGGCGCAAAACGGGTAAGGTCGCCGGCGATGAAAGTGACCTTCCCGACTAAGGAGCAGGTTCGGGAGGCTGCGGACAAGCTGCGGCGCGGTGAGTTAGTGGCGTTCCCGACCGAGACTGTGTACGGCTTGGGTGCGCATGCACTCGACGCAAGTGCGGTGGAACTCATCTTCGAAGCGAAGGGTCGTCCGCGGACCAGTCCGCTGATTGTGCATGTGGCGAGTGTTGCGGCAGCGCGCGAACTCTCGAGCGAGTGGCCGGATGCGGCGCAAGCGCTGGCGCTGAAGTTCTGGCCAGGGCCGCTGACGATGGTCCTGCCCAAGCGGGCGAATGTTCCCGACGTGGTGACGGCCGGACTCAGGAGCGTTGGTATTCGCGTGCCGCGTCATTCGGTGGCTTTAGAACTTTTGCGTGAAGCCGCAATCCCGATTGCCGCACCCAGCGCGAACAAGTTCATGAGGCTCTCCCCTACGCGCGCCGAGCATGTGCGCGAAGCGTTCGGCGCGCAAGTGATGGTACTTGAAGGCGGTGATTCTGAAGTGGGAATCGAATCGACCGTGATCAGTCTGGCGGGACCCGCGCGATTATTACGGCCTGGTGCGGTGTCCCGGGCGGAGCTCGAAAAGGTGATTGGACCGATATCGGCCGGCGAGGCAAAGGAGAGTGAATCGCCGGGGTTGCACGCGCGCCATTACCAGCCGCGCACGCCGTTAGTTTGGGCCGGTGAAGCATTGCCAGGCGGCGCGGGAGCGTACGTTTACATCAGTAAAGAACGGCCAGCGGCGCGAGTGTTAACGATGCCTCAAGATCCTGCTGGTTACGCGTCTGAGCTTTACAGTATTCTGCACAAACTTGATGCGGAACACCTGGATTGGATTGCCGTGGAGCGGCTACCCGAAGGCGATGAGTGGGCCGCGGTCCGGGACCGTTTGGAGCGCGCTACTTTTCGAACGTGATGCCGGATTCGGAGGAGGTGCGCTTGAAATCAGTATTGGTCAACGAGACCGCGATCTTCCGGCTATAAACGAACACCACGTGGAAATCGAACTCGGTACCGTAGCTGACCGGGAACCACACGCCATCTTCAAACTTGCTGTATGTCACGGTGAAACCGAGGCCGCGCAGGTTGGTGCCGAGCGCGGTACGGACTAGAAACGGAATCCGCTGGCCAAGTTTAGTTGAGACTTGTACGGGCTCAAAATCTTGTCGGCTGATCAGCGCTTCCCCGGCCCAGGGGGTGTCCGGCGATTCCTCGCCCTTCTTAGGCACAAACGCGACGCGGTAAACCGGTATGCCCTTCACCGTCTCCTCGCCCTTTAGTTCAAACGTGTAATAAGGCTGCTCATGCGAAGTCAACGGGAACAGCTTCGGGGAGATTCCGTCCTTCCCGTTCTTGTTGGCCGTAAGCCCGTCGCGCAAGTTATGCGCGATATGGGCGTCGGCTTCGTTCCGAAAACCTTCGCCAGTCGGTTCGCCCGATTTCGAATAAGGCAGCAGACTCTTTCCCTCGCGATACTTGCCGGCAAAGCCGACTTCTTTGCGCCCCGCGCCTTGCGGAGTGGGGAAAATTTCAAAGTTACTGATCTCCTCGCGCGTGAGTTGATTGTGCGTGTCCCGAACTCGTATCGCGGTCGTCTGGCGGTATACATACCGTGAACGGAGTTGTTCAGTGCGATCCTGATTTGCGGCAACGCGCGCCATAATCTCCACAGCAGTGGGAGCCGCGTGTGCAGTGAAAACGCAAAGAAAGCAGAACGCGAGTCTCATCTCCTGACATACGCAAGCCGGCGGACTCCGGTTCGGCGGCTACGGCGTTTTTTCCGTATGCGCGGAATATTTCAAGTGCTTGTAAAAACCCAGGTCGTCACCGGTCAGCATTTTGGTAGCGAAAATAATCTGACCCGCGTGGCCGGCGAAGTGTTCCACCACGTGATAGATCGCCTCCAGCACGGCAATCTCATACTGCTGCACGTGAATTCGGCGCTGTAAGTCGTCGGGGGTTTGGCGCTCGATTATCGGCACCGCGCGATCCACTGTCTCCCGCAGGCGGCTGCGCAAATTCAAGCCGGTATGGCGGGCCGCAAATTCACCGTCGCGATCACGGTTGAATTCTTCGCCACCCACTCCGCTCAGCAGCCACTGATGAATATTTCCGCAGAGGTGCAGAACCAGGTTGCCAACCGCATTTTCATTCGCGCTGCCCCTGGCCCAAATCTGCTCTTCCGTCAAGCGGCCGAGGCATTCTTCCACGCGCCCCGCCGCTTGGGTCAACTTGCGAACCGAATAGTTAAGAAAGATCCGGTCCACCATTGGCGTCTACAGAACCTCTTCAGACCAGTTCTCTAGAATCTGCTTAATGCGGCCCGTGAACTGATCGCCCAGCGCGCCATCAATCAGGCGGTGGTCGAAGCTAAGCGAAAGATACATCACGGAGCGGATCGCGATCGCGTCATCAATCACAACTGGGACCTTCTCCACCGTGCCAACGCCCAGGATCGCGACCTGCGGCTGATTGATCACCGGGGTCGCCATCACGCTACCGAAGCTACCGAAGTTCGAAATAGAGAACGTCCCACCGGCGACTTCATCAGGCTTCAACTGGCGCGCGCGGGCGCGGGCTGCCAAATCGACAATAGACTTCTGCAAACCGAGCACGTTCTTCTCATCGGCTTGGCGAATGACGGGAACAATCAGACCATTTTCGAGCGCAACAGCAATGCCGATGTTGATCTCGTTATGGAAGATGATGTTCGAACCTTCGATCGACGCATTCAGGTGCGGGAATGCCTTCAGCGCTTCAACGGTGGCGCGGGTGACGAATGGCAGATAGGTAAGCGATATGCCGTAGCGCGTCTGGAGATCGGCTTTGTGTTTGGCACGCATTTTGACGATCTTCGTCATGTCCACTTTGTGGATCGTGGTGACATGCGCGGAGGTCGCCTGGCTCATCAGCATGTGCTCGGCAATCTTCGTACGCATCGTGCCGAGCGGCTCCATGCGCGTCTTGGCTTGCGGCTGCGCTTGGCCTGGAACAGTAGCGGGTGCGGGAGCTGAAGCGGGAACCGGTGCGGGAGGTTTCGGAGCGGCGGCTGGCGCGGCAACCGGTGTGGGTGCCGGCCCTGGCGTTACCGGGTACGGTCCTGCTGTCGAAGCCTGCGGTTCGGCACCGCTCGACGACTTCTGCGCCATGTTGCTTTCCACGTCCTGCTTTGTAATGCGGCCGCCAGCGCCCGTGCCCTTCACTTTCCCTAAATCGATATTGTTCTCACGCGCCATCTTGCGTACCAATGGCGAAAGCGGACCTGCGGGATCTGACGATGCTTCCTCTGTTGCCGGCGGTGCCGGGGCAGCAACTTGCGCCGGTTCAGGCTCAACAGCAGGTCCAGGCGCGGAGGTCGGGGGTGCCGGTGCGGCTTCAGCAGCTTTGGGTGCGGACGGTGCTGCAACGGGTGTTGCGGCAGGTGCCGCGGCAGGGGCACCGCCCGCTTCACCAATGCGCGCCACGACCGTATTGATCCCAACTGTCTGGCCTTCCTGCACCAGTACTTCGGTCAAGGTGCCAGCCGACGGCGAAGGAATTTCGGTATCTACTTTGTCCGTCGAAATCTCGAACAGCGGCTCATCGCGCTCAACAGTATCGCCCGGCTTCTTCAGCCATTTGGTCAGCGTTCCCTCGACGATACTCTCGCCCATCTGCGGCATCACTACGTCCATACGTCACTCGCTCCCGATCGAAAATGTGTTCAAAATTCCGGCTCAGCCGGTCTAAAACCGTTTCCCGCGCAGCCTCTACACCCAGCGCGCGCATTGACGTTACAGGCCTTCGTAGCCCGCACGGCACGATATAACCAAAATACGAAAGATCCGTCGCCACATTCAGCGCGAAACCGTGCGACGTCACCCAGCGGCTCAGATGCACACCGATTGCGGCAATCTTCGCGCCGCCCGTCCAAACGCCCGTCATTCCGGCCGCGCGCTCAGCTATAATTCCAAACTCCGCCAGCGTCACAATCAACACTTCTTCTAAAGCGCGCACATACAAATGAACGTCACGCTTCCAGCCGTTTAAATCGAGAATCGGATAGCCCACAACCTGTCCGGGACCATGATATGTTACGTCGCCACCGCGGTTTGTCTCCTCAAGCGCAATGCCTGAGTGCGACAGCACATCTTCCGAAGCAAGCAGATTTTCCCGGTGTCCGTTACGGCCCATGGTAATTACGTGGGGGTGCTCGGCAAATAGCAGGGTGTCAGGAATTAGACCTTGCTTCCGCTCAGCAACGAATTGTTCCTGAACCGTGGTTGCGGCACGCCAGCCGATGCGGCCCAAGTCACGGACTGCCAGATCTCGCATGTGGCCGGAGCTAGGCGTTGATCGCCAGCCCGTAGACGTTCTGGAACGCCTCGCCCACTGCCTCATAAAGGGTGGGATGCGCGTGAATGGTGCTCATCATGGTCTCCACGGTAGCCTCGGATTCCATTGCCGTCACGGCTTCGCTCACCAACTCAAAAGCTTGCGGCCCGATAATGTGAACGCCCAAAATTTCACCATATTCCTCCCCAGCGATCACTTTCACGAAGCCGTCATGGCTGCCCAAGATGGTGGCTTTGCTGTTACCCGCAAACGGGAACTTACCCACTTTCACTTTGTGGCCTTGCGCTTTGGCCTGTGCTTCGGTCAAGCCCACGCTGCCGATGCCGGGCTCAGTATACGTCGCGCCAGGAATGCGATTGCGATGAATCGGGGTAACCGGCTTTCCGGCCATATGCCCAACCGCTACCATGCCCTCCGAAGACGCCGCGTGCGCCAGTTGTGGCATACCGGCCACAATATCGCCGATGGCATAGAGGCCAGGTTCGCTGGTCTGCATCATCTCATTCACTTTCACAAAGCCGCGATCCAGTTCGATCTTCGTATTTTCGATGCCGACGTTTGCGGTGTTGGGTGCGCGGCCCACTGCCACCAAAAGCTTTTCCGCCGTGACCTCTTCCTGCTTGCCATTCGCTAGCGTCACTGTCATCTGGATTCCCGCGCCGCCCTTGCGGATGTTTTCGCATTTGGCACCGGTTTCCACGCGGATCTTCTCTTTCTTGAACACACGCTCCAGTTCTTTCGAAATCTCCTCGTCCTCCACCGGAACCAGGCGGGGCAGCATTTCAAACAGGCTGACATCGGCCCCGAACTTCTTGAACATGGAGGCGAACTCCACGCCCACCGCGCCCGCGCCAATAATCGCAAGCGATTTCGGTACTGCAGTTAAATTCAAAATTTCAATATTCGTCAGCAGAAATTCCGGGTCCGGCTGCAACCCGGGGATCATGCGCGCCGTCGATCCCGTAGCCAGCAAGATGAATTTTGCGTCGTGCGTCTCCGTGCCCTTCTCGGTTTTTACTTTAACCTTGCCGCCGCCTTTCAAAGTCGCAAAGCCGGCGATGATCTGCACCTTGTTTTTTTTCATGAGAAACTCAACGCCCTTGGCGTGTTTCGTCACGATTTTGTTTTTGCGGTCAATTACTTTCGAAAAATTCAACACCGGATTCTGGACAGAAATGCCTTCCTCTTCGGCATGCTGAAAATAACTCCAGACGTCGGCCGTATGAAGCAGGCTCTTAGTAGGAATGCAGCCTACATGAAGACAGGTGCCGCCCAACTTGCCGTCTTTTTCAATAATCGCTGTTTTGAGGCCGTACTGCCCCGCGCGGACTGCAGCAGAGTAGCCTCCTGGCCCACTGCCTATCACAATCAGGTCGTATGTCACTACCCCTTATTCTACAGTAGGGGTACCTGGATGAAAGCCACTCTGCTACTGGCGCTTACGGCGCTCCTTTTGCCCGCGCAATCTGCCCGGCCGCGATCCCGCAAGCCGGCTGCGGCAGTGCCAGCCCCCGTGCCCGATAAGTTTCCGTTGCGGCAAATCAAGATTAAGGGCAATAAGCTACTTACCACCGCCCAAATCCAAACTGTAGCTGGGTTGCCTCTCGATAAGCCACTAGGCAAAGCGGATTTTGACGCGGCAAGAGACCGCCTGTTGGCCACCGGATATTTCGAATCGGTCGCCTTCCAGTTTGGGCCCATTGCGGCTCCTGCTCAAGGCTACGAAGCCAGTTTCGACGTGGTGGAAGTGCCGAGCGTTTATGAAGTGGAATTTGAAAATCTGCCAGTGCCCACGCCCGAAATTGAAGCTGCTTTAAAATCAGGAAACATTTTCTACAGCCCAAAGGTTCCCGGCACTCAGATGGTGTTGGGGTTCTATACTCGGCAGATTGAACAATTCCTTACAGCGCGGAACCACCCCGCGCGCGTAATAGGGGAATTGGTGCTGGCCGGAAAGAGCGATTATAAGATTCTGTTCCGGTCCGCGGAGCCGCTGCCGCCAGTTGCGTTTGTGACGTTTGCCGGCAACAAAGCAATCCCCTCAATTCTGCTGCAAAACGCGATCAACGACGTCGCATTCGGCGCACCGTTCAGCAAAGATCATTTCCGTCTTCTTCTGGAAAATCAGGTCCGCCCCCTCTATGAAGCGAAAGGCATGATTCGCGTCGCGTTCCCCGTCTTCACCACGGAACCGGCGCCAAAGGTGAAAGGCGTGCTGGTCCACGTCACCGTCGAAGAAGGGCCGGTTTACACCTTGTCCAAGATTTCGCTCAACGGCGCTGATCCTGACTATCTGGAGTATCTGAAGATCAAGCCTGGCGGCGTTGCAGACTTCGATCAGATCAATGAGGCTCTGGCGAACCTGAAAAACCAGATGAAGCGCAATGGCTACTTGGAAGTGCAAGGAACGCTAGAGCGCAAAATTGATAACAACGCGAAAACAGTGGAAGTTACTGCTCAGATGGCGCCCGGGCCGCAATTCACCATGGGCAAGCTCACCATCGAAGGCTTGGATCTAAACAGCGAGCCAGTGGTGAGAAAGCTTTGGATTGTGGAGCAAGGCAAGCCGTTTAATGCGAGCTATCCGGATTACTTCCTGAAGAGAATTCGTGACGATGGCTTATTCGATGGGCTCGGTTCCACCAAAGCTGCCATCCAGCGTAATGATCAAACCCATGTGGTGGATGTAACTCTTGCCTTTGGAAGCAGCCCCAAGCCAAAGCCGAAGCGGCTTCCCGGCGTTATGAATGAAGAACCGCCTCAAAACTAGCCCGGCAATCCGGGTGTTTCATTGCCGAAACTTCCATAGGATTTGCCTCAACATGCCGAGCAACAGAGGCGCATCGCGATTCGCAAAGTTTGCCCGCCGCAGGAACCGTCTCACTTTGCGCTCCAGCGAATCCGCTACGATGCGGTTCGTGTAGCCGCTCTCCCGCAAGACCTGAAGCAGCATGACTGTAAGCTGCTCCGCATCCGCTCCGTGCATAGGGTGGTGCTGTGGCCATGCAGGCTGCGCAGGCTGCTCACGAATCACCTCATAAAGGCAGACCGCAACGGCCTGTCCCAGGTTCATGGAAGGCGTTTCGGGCGAAGTGGGAATCTGGGTCAACCAGTGGCAGTAACTCATTTCGTCATTGGTCAAGCCGAATTTTTCCGAGCCGAAAAGCAGAGCGATCGGGCCCGCTTCCGCGGCGTTGCGCAAATCTGGCCCGGCTTGTTCGATGCCAATCAGCGGATGCTGCAACTCGCGGTGACCTACGGCTGTTGTGCCCACCACCAGACTGCAATCCGCCACAGCCTCAGCAACGCTGCCGAAAACCACGGCATCCCTCAGCACTTGCGCACCGCCTACGGCGGAAACGGCTTCACGAAAAGCCAGGTCGAAGGGGTCTACCAAGCGCAATCCGCCGCAGCCAAAATTGCTTACAGCCCGCGCGGCCGCACCTATGTTCAAAGGGTTGCGGGGCTGGCACAGAACCACGTGCACATTGGTCCGGAAGACGCTCACTCTACTGGCCGCAACGCGCGCCCGTAAACGGCAGCGTACACGCAAACTGAATCTTGCCAGAGCGGTCATGAGCTTCCACCCGCCAGGTATCCGAGTCCGCTGTTAAGGTGGTGAAACCGAAATCCTGAAGATCGCGAAAATCCTGAATCGCGGCGCGCTTCACCTCCGCCGCCTTCGCATCGAACTTCACTTTAGGCGCCAGTTTCGTACCACTGTTGCCGATGATCAACTGCGTGGCGTGGCCCGATTCCTTCGTGAAGCCGATCATTTCAAATACATGTGTATGCCCGGCTAACAGCAGTTCCACTCCTTGCGGACGCGCGCGGTCCCAAGCCGATTCCAGCACCGCATTCAAAATCTGAACGCCTGTCCCTACGCGTTTGACGCTCCAGGCGGGCCGGTGCGAAAGCATCCACGCTTCTTTCAAATTCCAGCTTGAGATAGTCCGGAATTGGGCGGTGAACTTCTCCACCTCAAGCGCGAATTGCGTGTCGCATGCGGCATTGTTCGGCCGGCACGCAGCATCGGTGGCTGTCGAATCGTCAATCACTACAAGCGGCAGCTTGCCTGCCCGCACCAGATACGGCTCAGCAAAATCAGTGCATTTGGAAACCGTGCGCGGTTCCAAAAGACTGAACCACCCATTTCCGGCGCGAGCGCAACTTTCATGGTTGCCTCGCACCACTATCCAGGGAGCCGTTTCAAGCAATTTGCGGGCAGGCTCAAAGAAATCGGCCTCCCACGTTTCGAACGTATCGCCGGAAGGGCCGCCGGGGCAATCTTTCACACCCGTACAGCTTTTTTCGCGATACAGATAATCGCCCACATGAATTACTAAGTTTGGTTTCGCGGCCGCTGCACTCGCAGCCACCTCTTGAAAGGGCCAGTCATTCGGGCTTGCACAATTTTGAAGGTTCCATGTAGCTGCGACGGTGGTCTGCGTGGGATCGTCACTGCCTTTCCTGACACGGCATCCGGTGTCGCCAATCACCACCACGCGCGGGCTCTCATCTTTCTTCCACTTCGGCAGCGGAAGAGAAACTCTGCCCACGGTTGCGGCATGAACGGAAGGCGGCACAGCCGTCTCACAGATCAAAGCATTGAATGCACCCGTAGGATCGCGACGCATCATGCGGTGGCTCACGCCGTCAAGCGAAATGTTTGGGCAGCGCTCTCCTTTGGCTTCAGCGTAGCGGGCCAAAATTCGGTACCCTCGCGCGCTGCCCGTGGCAGGGGCAAGTTCCACCCAGGCATGGGATGCGGCAACGGCACTGAATGCGGTCCACAACAGAATTGCAACAAGCCGCTGATACATTCCCGTCATTATCGTGGTTCGTAAACAATGCGTGCAATGCAGCGCGTCACCAATGCACCAGCGTAACCGGGTGCCGGTTCAAAACTTCGCACCTGCCACTGTTCCCCCGTTGCCAAGTCGCGCACCAGGGAAGATTCTTCATCCACGCAGGATACGGTGAAGCTTCCCAGGTCTCTTGAGAGCCCGTCACCGATTGCTTTGATGTAAGCCTCTTTACGCGTCCAGCACCGAAAAAATGCGGCGGGCTTTTGCTGTTCGTCAAAGCAGTTGAGCGCGCTGCATTCAGAAGGCGCGAAGAACCGCTGGGCAATCGCGTTGCAATCAGGCATGGGCCGGATCTGCTCAATATCCAGACCGAGCGGCGGCCCGGTTCCAATCGCACAAGCCCAGAAATCGCCCGAATGCGACACATTGAATTGCAGCTCAGGAAAAGTTTGCAAGCTGGGTTTACCCTTATCGGAGTAAGTGAACTGTAGCTGCGCGGGTGGCACACCGGAGGCCTGCGAAACCAGATGACGCAGCATGCCGCGCCCGATCCGAAACCGCGCCCGCAGATAGGGAAAGCGGAACCGCGCGGCCCGGTCCTGCTCGTCAGGGGAAAGAAAGCTTGCAAGCAAATCCGGCTCGAACGGCGGCGTGCGCAGATCCGTGACGGCCACGAAAACGGCGTCAGCTAACTTGTGTTGCTCTTTTATTCCGGCTAGCATCGCATGGTGCGTGCGCTTCTTATTTCCATTTTTGCTTTATCTATGAGTTTGGCGGCGGAAGATCTTTCTTTGTTGCCCAAAGAACATCTGACCGGTTCTGCCGCGGTACCGGCGCATCTGCTAGCTCCATCGCTAGCCACAGGCGGCGTCGCGGGAAATTACCAGGACGCGAAAGGGCCTTACCGATTGCTGCTGGCCCGAATGCCCACGAACGATAAGGCCGCGTTCCTGCTCTTAGATGTGAAGAAGCTTATGACAGACGCCCATTACCTGGCACACATGGGTGGTTATGCCGGCAAGAAAGACAGCAAAGCGTTTTACGTTTTCGCGAAAGGACCCTTCCTGGCTGCTATTGAAGGCATGCCTGAAGCGCGGGCGGATATCCTGGCCCGGGTCTTTGCAGCCCGGCTTCCGCTGCATTAAGCCTTCAGTGAAGCAGTGGCTGCGGGAAGTTTTCTGATCTCCACGCCACCCACCCGAGCCACGGGAAGATTGAAGGTGAGCTTGGTTCCATTGCCCGGCGCGGAACGGATCAACATAGTGCCGCCCAGCAGCACAGCTCTTTCGCGCATCCCTAAAATCCCCAAACCCGCATGGCGGGCCGGTGTGTTGTTAGAGTTCAGTGCAAAACCTGCTCCGTCATCTTCAATCTGAATACAAAGTATCTGCTCTTTTTGCTCGACAAGAATCTCTATCTTTGTTGGCGAGGCATGCTTTTCGCAATTATTTAGCGCTTCCTGAATCACGCGAAACACGCAGGTTCTTAAATCGTCCTGTAAGTGTTCCTGCAGATGGAGAGATTGAAAACGGCAGTTGATTCCAGTACGGCGGGTGAACTGATCGGTTAGCCATGCCACCGCTGGTTCCAGGCCAAGATCGTCCAGCAGGGGCGGCCTGAGTAGTAGTGAAATGTCATTGACCGTCCGAACCGCTTCTTCCGCAAGCTTGCGGGCACGCAGCAACCGCTCTTCGCCCCCTGTCAAATTTCCGCTCGCCGCAAAATGCACCTGGTGAATCTCCATCCGCAACGCAGTTAGCGTCTGGCCAATGCCGTCGTGCAACTCGCGGGATATTTTTCTACGCTCGTCTTCCTGTATTCGCAACAGCCTGCCGGAAAGCTGTTCCAAACTATCGCGCGCAGTGGCTACGTCGGCCAGTTTCCGGTGGCTTTCCAATTGATAGCTCCGGCGGTAATTCAGATTGCCCGAAGCCATGATCAAACTAATTACAATGACGGCGCCCATGACGATAAACGTGTAAGTCAGATCGCGGTTGCGGTCCTGCGCAAATCTGCTAGTTACGCCGGCTCGCTCCTGCACCACGGCGTCCGTCAGAATTTTAACCGTTCTGAAAACCTGTCCGCGCACCGGTATCACTCTCAAATGAAGGTAATCGAAGCCTTGCTCGGATTTTTCCTTCGCCGTAGCCAACCGGTTTTGATCCAGCATGCCCCAGAATTCGGCAAGGTCGCGGTCCATCTGAGCCAGGCTAGAATTCTGGGAAGGCCATGGCGTTAGTGCCATGAATTCCTGCGTGGTGTTTACTTTGGCGCGCCGCAGTTCCTGATCGTAAACTTCAGCGTTATTCGGGCGGTTATTCAAAAGGTAATCGCGCGTGGATGTAACACCCTGAGTTACATACTTCCGGATTTCACCAAGCTGCTTATCCTTCTCTTCAAGCGCGGAATACTCAGGAGAGATACGCCAACGGGAAGCCTGGCGGAATTGAGTAGCCAGGACCACAGCCGCGACTAAAAGAATCGCCACCACCAGATAGG